>Ga0334887_1000885_pt1 | contig 43443 bp, 34 predicted proteins | sample GraSluR1_MG_10_FD_207217 | JGI IMG/M metagenome (GOLD analysis project Ga0334887, IMG submission 207217) | Sludge microbial communities from methane-producing bioreactor in Wageningen University, Netherlands - Granular Sludge_18_07-R1 | ecosystem: Engineered > Bioreactor > Anaerobic >...
TGTGAAGGTTGCCCTTGCCTGCACTGGCCCGAAGCTTCGTGCTGTCCACAAACAGAACATTGCCCTCCACAAGATCCAGCTTCACGCATACCCTGGCACAAAGACCCAGAGCCTTCCTGATCGCTCCTTTGTTCTTGCGCCGAAACTCGGCAATGGTCTTATGGTCAGGCTTTAGCTGCCGCATCAGCCAGATAAAGGACAAATTGTTGTGAACCTCCCGCTCCAGCTTCCGTGAACTCCGCACTCCGTAGGAGTAACCGTACAAAAGCAACTTCAACATGCTTCGAGGATCGTATTGGCTGTTGCCAACCTTGCGCTCATCGAGCGATATTCCCAACTCCTTAAAATTGAGCGCCTCTACAAAGGCGTCGTAGGCACGAACCGGATGGTCAGGGGGAACATACTGATCCAGGACCGGCGGCAACATCATCAGCTGATTGCGATCTATTCCATATCGATAAGCCATAGCCCTTTTCCTCCTGCTCTCAGGGCTACACTATACCACATAACCTTCCGATTTGCCTATTTTTTATTCCTATTAAACCACAAAAATCCACTCCCAGGCCCTACAATTACGACACAGTCTCCTTCGCGGGAATGACGTTGTGATTCTTGCGGAATGACAATGCGATCCCGAAGGACGTTGTGATCCCGAAGGACGTTGTGATCCCGAAGGACGTTGTGATCCCGAAGGACATTGTAATGCCAGAGGACGTCAAAATGCCGAAGGACGTTGTGATCTTCGCGGGAATGACGTTGCGATGCCATCGATCCTCTGCGTGAAGAACGCCGGATGCGTGAAAACCACCGGAAGTAATTGTTTCCCGGATGAACCTTTTTCCCTCGAGCCGGCTTGTCGCAGGATACGAGAATACATGGATCTTTATACCCGCCCGGCATGTGAGCCCTTTCGGGGACTGTCTTTCTCGATCTTGCACTTTACTCCTGTTAAGCTTAAACATTGTGAAAAAGGAAATCAAATTTTTTTGGATGGACAATTTTTTTGTATAGATCCGTGCGTGGGAACCCTGCTCCCTGCATCCCGACTCGCACAGGCAGGTTTTCCCGGACGGACGAATCGACGCTTCGGCAAGGAATTTTATGAAACGTATCGCCGGCGGCATCGGCATTCCGATGCTGTTCATGTTTTTGTCGGCAGCCGTGTTCCTGTGGGCGTCCATGGGAATGCTGAGGAAGCAGGAACCTTTCTACAGCTGGTTTTATTCCTTCGCATGGTGGAGTGCCATTCTGTTTATCGAGGCGTTCATGCGTTGGCGAACCGGCCGTTGGCGTCTTTTCGACAAGATCTATCGCCTTCCTGTTTATCTCGGCGTTTCCGTATTCATCTGGCTGGTTTTCGAGGCGTTCAACTTCCGGCTTCAAAACTGGCATTATGTTCAACTTCCTTCTTCGACCGGGCTGAGGTGGCTGGGATACACTGTAGCCTTTGCAACGGTGCTCCCGGCGATTCGCGCTGTTACCGCCATCCTGGATCATGCCGGGCTTTTCGGATCAAGCCGCTGCCGCCCTTTGCCCGATGCAGCCGGGTACTACCGCCCTTTCGTCCTGGTCGGTCTGCTCTTCCTCCTTCTTCCCCTCGTTCAACCCAGGTTCTTTTTTCCCCTCGTCTGGGGCGGGTTTATCTTCCTTCTCGAACCCGTCAACCACCGGTTCGGAGGGGATTCTCTGCTGAGGGACTGGGAGAACGGTTCCCTGCGCTGCTTTTACCTGCTTCTTGCCGCAGGCATGATTTGCGGCCTGCTCTGGGAGCTCTGGAATTTTCGAGCGGGTTCCAAGTGGATCTATACCATCCCGTATGCAGGCTTTCTCAAGGTATTCGAAATGCCGCTTTTGGGCTTTCTGGGGTTTCCTCCCTTTGCGGTGGAATGTTATGTAATGACAAACTCGTTCCGGCTGCTGGCCGCCAGGATGGGCCAAGACGTCACTCCCGGGCGTGCCGCCTTGCGGTGTATTCCGGTCGGTCTTCTTATGTTCTTATTTTGCGTGCTCGTTTTCATGGGTATCGATCGTTTCACGGTAAAATCCTTTGGGAATTAGAGTAAAGCCTGTGCCTGCCACAGTGGCTTCGACGGCTTTCCCGATACGGTACAAGGGGAGAAATGACCAGACAGTATGCAGCGGTGATCAGCCTTGGATGCGCAAAGAACCTGGTGGACAGCGAGACGATGATTCCCCGCCTTATGCGCTTCGGGTATTCGATGACTTCCGAACCTTCGGAGGCGGACCTGATCGTGGTGAACACCTGCGGTTTTCTGCAGAGCGCCGTCGAAGAGGCCATCGAGACCATCCTGGAACTTGCTGGGAACAAGGTTTCCGGCCGCTGCAGACATCTCGTCGTCACAGGATGCATGGTCCAACGCTACGGCAGGAAGCTTCCCCCCCTGCTGCCCGAGGTCGATCTCTTTCTCGGCACGTCGCACTACCACCGGATCGACGAGGCTCTGCCGGCTCTGAACAGCCCGGATTCCACGAACCTTTACCTGTCCCGCCCGACGCACATTGCTGGCAGTTCCGAGCCGCGGGTCAGGGCGACTCCCTTCTTTTCCGCCTACGTGAAGATAGCCGAAGGATGCTGCAACTCCTGTTCGTTCTGCCTCATTCCTCGACTGCGTGGAGCCTACAGGAGCCGCACGGTGGAGGATGTTCTCGCCGAAGTCCGGATGCTTTCCGAGGAGGGAGTGAAAGAAGTCAACCTCATTGCGCAGGACGTCACCGCGTTCGGAACCGACCGGGGAGACACCGGTTCCCTGGTGCGCCTGCTCGAACTGATCGAGGACGTCCATGGGATTCAATGGGTAAGGCTTCTCTACGCGTATCCAGACCGGATCGAAGACACACTTCTTCGCACCATGGCTCACTCAAGCAAGATCGTCCCTTACCTCGATATTCCTGTTCAACACAGTGTACCGGAGATGCTTCAGGCGATGGGCCGGCGGGCCGGCGCTTTCGAAGTGGAGGAAAGGATCGAGGGTATCCGGTCTTTCATCCCCGGTATCGCCTTGCGCACGAGTCTCATGGTCGGGTTTCCCGGCGAGACGGAATCGGATTTCCGGCAGCTCGTCGATTTCGCCGCACGGGTTCGGTTTGACCACGCGGGAGTGTTCGTCTTCTCGCCAGAAGCGGGCACCCGGGCCGCGAGGCTTCCGTCCAGGGTTCCCGCGGAAACGGCCGAGGAGAGGCGACACATCCTGATGGACCTTCAGAGGAGTATTTCCCGACGCCGATTGCGGGAGAAGGTCGGAAGCGTGATTCCCGTTCTCATCGAGGGGACTCACCCTGAAACTGAACTGCTGCTGGAGGGCAGATCGGCATTCCAAGCTCCGGAAGTGGACGGAACGGTGATCATCACCGGTGGAACGGGGAACGTAGGGGAGATTGTGCCGGCGCGAATCACTTCCTCCCACGACTATGATCTTGAAGCAGAACTGATTTCCCCCGGTGTGGACGCTTCCCGCATCGACGAAGATCCCCATGCAGACGGGCGATCGAGTAAAACGTTTTGACATATTGCGAAATATTGGATATTAAATGGGTGTTTCTACTCAAAAATTCAACAATTGGCGGGCGGATTAACAACAGTCTTTGATAAGATCGACTTTATGGATCACATGAGCACGTCTACAGTGGATTCTTTCGTTCCCTACAGTGATGAATATTCCTCGAACAGCCTGGACCTCAAAGAGCGCATCTACGCCCACATTCGTCCGGACCTCAAGCGGATTGAAGAGGAAATCGACCGTCTCCTGACCACCAGTGTTCCCCTGATCTCCGTGGTCGGACGCTACATGCTGGGAAGCGGCGGCAAGAGGTTGAGGCCCCTGCTCATGATCCTGTGCGCCCGTCTGTGCGGCTATCGCGGAAACCGGGATGTCTCTCTTGCGGTGGTGTTCGAATTCATTCATGCCGCATCTCTTCTTCACGACGATGTGGTGGATCATGCCGAATTCCGGCGCAACCGCCCTGCCGCAAACACCATATGGGGCAATCCCGCCGTCGTGCTCGTGGGCGACTTCCTCTATTCGAAGGCGATCCTGCTCGCCGTGGACTATGACAGCATCCGGATACTCGAGGTGCTTTCGGGGGCCACAACGAAGATGTCCGAAGGCGAGGTTCTGCAGCTCGTCCATGCGGACAACCTCGAGATTGCCGAACAGGAATACCTGGAAGTCATCACCCGAAAGACGGCAGTGCTGATCAGTGCCGCCTGCCAGATCGGGGCGATCTTCGGCGCGGCGGATCCGGTGCGGGAGAAGGCTCTGAGCGAGTACGGCCACAATCTCGGGATCGCCTTCCAGCTGGTCGACGATACCCTGGACTATACCGGCGATGTGAGGGAACTCGGAAAGCCCGTCGGTAACGATATCCAGGAAGGCAAGGCAACCCTTCCACTCATCTGTGCCCTGCGCAATGGAAAGCCTTCGGAAAATGCACGCCTTCGAGAGATTTTCAGCGCCGATACCGTGCGGGTAGAGGATTTTGCCGAGATCAGGGATTTGGTCATCCGGTCGGGTGGAATCGATTACACGCTGAATCTTGCCGGAGAATATGTACACAAGGCCAAGCAGGCACTCAGGCACTTCCCGGCCCATTCCACCCGGGATATCCTCTGCGACATCGCCGATTACGTCCTTTACCGCCGCATGTAGACGGGGTGGATCCCGCCGGTTTTATCTCCCCCTCCACCGTAGTCTTGCGACTCCCGTAGATCCTCCCTCTCCATGGGTCTCGGAAAGTCGCTGACGCAGTCAGGGGTATCCGATTCTTTTCCCGCGCGCAGACAACCCCCCATTCCGCACTGATGAACCCACCCGTAACCCTGCCGTAACCGTTCCGTTCCACAAGGTTCGATCCATTCCATTCATTTCTGACGGAAACTGCCGCAATCGGTCGCCTCTGCCGCTCCTGTTCGTACCGCTCTTGCGCTCTCTTCTCCTTCCTGCAAATCATGCCTTCATCTCTGCGAACATTCGTAACCGGGCAGGCCAATGGATTGCCGTTCATGTCCGTCCCGGCGGCAGTTCATTCCCCGAGATTTTCCTCGTATGCGCCGATCAAGCGCACAATGGCTTTGCGGCGGCGTCCTGCAGGGGCGGGTATCCTCCAGGGGCATTTCTTCACGAGGAGGCCGTACTTCCGGTTATGTCGATCTTCCCGTGAGGGAATCCCGTGATTGCAAGGATTTCGTGTAAATGATTCTGCACGATCACCCTTCATCCCGATCTCTTCTTCAACAGCGACCCAGAGATCGGACCAGGAGGCTGGAATGTCTGCTCTGATGGGTTCGCCCTGTCAGACACCCGGTCTGGACTTCGCCATGAATGGGCTGGCTCGTCGCAACACTCGGCTGAATCGCGTTTCTCATCGTACGGCCTGCAGGTTCGCCTCCGGTTGCTCCCCACCCCGCCTCGCGGCGACGCAGTGACCATCGGCTGCCTGGAGCGGGCATCTCCCGAAGGGGACTTTCACCCCAAGGCACGCCTGCTCGGAGGCGCACTCATTCCCGCGAAGGCGAGAATCCAGTCTCAGCGCAGATCGCGCCGTAAAGATATCTCCACCCTGGATTGCCTTGCTCTATCCATCTTGTCTTCCAGGCTCTTTCCCATTTCTTGATCCGCTTTTCCCTGATGATGGCAGATTCGGCAGTTTCGTGGGACACGCGGCGGGAACCCGAGGGAAGGTCGACACGCCGCCGGAGAGCAAGCCATGATTGACAACTATTGAAACCATATTTTTTGAAGGATGTCTTATGTTGAGATGGGATAGTCATCTAAATGGATAGACAGTAATCGTATGTAAGAGTATCCTATTTCCCAGTTTTGACTCTTGTATTGACAGACTGACCGAGCAGAATTGATCGCATTCCATCGTCTTCTTTGACCGACAGTATTGTGACTCATTTGGAATACTGAAACATTTTTCATTGTACCTCCGGATTTCACAGTGAATACGACAAGCGCGAAGGAGCGAATCATGCCGAGAATGACCAAGAGGCTTTTGACCTGCTTTGTCCTGGCCGTCTCCTTCCTGTCCGTGTCAAAGGCCATGGGACAGGAATCCCTCATTTTCATCGGCTGGGACGGCGTCGGATCCGACAAGATCGAATCGATGCTTCCCGAGGGGAAGCTTCCGAACCTTAAAAAGTTTCTTGACAGCGGCGGCCACTATGTCCCCATGCGTATCCTCAGCGCTCAAACCGCAACCGTGCCCCAGTGGACGAAACAGCACACGGGCCTGGTTTCCGAGGAGACGCTCGCCTACGGCAACGTGCACGCCCACAAGCGAATCGATCCTGTGAAAGTAGCCGCGTCCTGGCGTCCCAATCTTGGAATCCATTTCATGATTCGCGAATGGTACAAATCCCTTCCCTACGACTGGACCATGGCCCACCACATCCAGAACCTGGACTACAAGGTGGGATGGTTCGTATCGAAATCCTATGTCTCCCACAAGGAAAAAAACGGACCCATTTCCGCTGTTGCTGTCAACGCAGACCGGTATCTTCTCACTGAACCCGAGAATGATCCAATGGGCTACATCACCCAACTGACCAATGCCGCGATCCAGTTTATCAAGGCCAATCCGAAGTTCTTCGTTTTCCTGCTGCACAATCCCGATTACTTCGGCCACAGGCCCGAGGAATACCCGGGAGGGTATGACCGGGAAATCAGGAGAGCCGACGCCGAATTCGGGCGGATACTGGCGGTACTTCCCGAAGGCTCGAAGGTTGTTCTCACGGCCGACCATGGCTTCGACATCGGGCGCGATACCCATCTCAACGCATGGAAGATCTGGATGGCCACCAATCTGGAGATCGACCCTTATTTTTACCGGTCCGGCAGAAGGGTTGCCGAATCCATCGACGTGACGGCCACGATCATGGACCACTTCGGAGTGACTCTTCCCGAACCCCTGCAACCCCGCGGACAGTCGCTCCTCAAGTAGCCACCCTCCGTCCGCCGGCGGTCCGGGAAGAAGAATCCTCCGGCCACCCGGTTCGCCGGCGACAGATCCGTTTCTGGATTCTATCGTTGAGATCCACCCGCAAGCCCCTGCAAACAGGCTGAAGGATCAGGCGATGGAACCGCGGGAGGACTACGGCCTGGCACTCAGCATAAACCATCAGAAAGAGCCTTCAACAGCGGGCATCATTACAAACCAGTTCATCCGGGCAAGATCACCCTCATCACATCGCAAAACTTCCTCGATGAGATCAGGAAGGCTCTGGCATGTTCGAGGTCAAGAACCCGAATAGATCATCAATTGTCCGGGAGGGCAACAATTGGACGTCGTAAGTTTCTCACTGATTACCTTGCAGTCATGATTTCGATAGCGTTTTATTCCTTGCGGCCTTTGGTGTTAATTCCTGTTATCTTATCCAACATGGGTACAACAAGCTACGGCATTTGGGCACAGATACTTGCCACCAGCATGCTCTTATCCCCGCTGATCTCCTTGCGACTGAACAATGTTTTGACGCGCTATCTATCGGGAACAGAAGATGGAAGACATCTAAGCGGTGCTTTCCTCATGGCCACATTCGTAGTGATCGTGAGCGTCGGGGTGATCTTTTTCACGGGTATATTGATGGGCGAACCCCTGGCATGGTTGATCTATGGCAACTCGGAATATACGCGCTTTCTCTGGCCAGCAATCGCCTATAGTGGATCGTGTGCCCTTTTCCTTGTCGCTGGAGCGTACCTCAACACAATTCAGCGTCAAGTACAATTCGCGGTATACCGGAGTGTGCTCGTCCTCGGGGATTGCCTGATCATCTTTGCCTTTGCCCGAATAATGGATATATCGGATTGCACCTATGCCCTTTCTGCATGGCAGGTGGCACTGTCCATTGTGATCTTGGGCGGAATGGTCGCACAACACGGACTTGCCAAACCATCCCTGGCCGGCATGCCCGGTTTGTGGCCATTCCTGTTCTCACTGTTGGCAAGTCATTTCTTGTCTTTCGCTGCGGGGAATGCCAATCGTTTTGTGCTGGTGAACCTTATGGGACTTGAAAATCTGGCTGCCTTTCAGGTGGCTTTGCAGATAGCCACTGTCGTGGGACTCGTTGGTGCTTTGAACCAACATATTCTTATTCCTTCATTGGCGGGGCATTGGAATCGAAACGAGAAAGAGGCAATACACTCTCTTGTACGGCTTGCTTTGCTGCTACTGGTTTTATTTGGGTTGCCATGCATGGCTTTCGTGGTTCAGGTAGGGCCTATTGCCATTGGTTTACTCACCCGAAAATCTATTAATGCAGATTCATCACTTCTGTTGATACTATCGGCAGGAGTCTTTTTGAAGACAGTTTTTCAAACGATGACCTATAGTTATCATTTGACTCGGCAGATCTGGCAGGTTCTTATTCCTGTGGGCATATCAAGCATCATCAATATCGCCCTTCCGTTTGTTCTCGTCCCCAGTCTTGGTCTTCGCGGAGCAGCGGTCGCATATCTGGCTTCCATGTCTTTGCTCGTTCTGGCGACTTATCGTCACAGCGCTCTCGTGTTCGGCACCGGACCCGATTGGAAGCAAACATACAAGGCATTCATCATGGCAGTGGCCATATACCTTGCTCTGTGGCCGATTCGTTCGCTGGGCATGGGCGCACTTGCCATCCTGTTCCTCTCATCCTGTGTTGCAGGTGCATTGTGGATCACAGGATTTCTTGCTTTCAAGTTCATCCCCCTCAGCGACCTCAAGCAGTGGATCAAGCAGCAGCTGAGATTCACTCTTGGATCTCCAGTACTTGACCAATTTACCACCCCTTCTGCGGACCATGATCTTCGCCATGCAGGCAAGCGCTGATTCGTGTGACCAGCAAACAATTCGAAGAGGCTGATCGAAACCGGCGGAAGGGATGCTGGATAAGTGCTCTCCTCGTCTTTTCATTGTCTTGTTTCAGCAATGCATCGGTGTTAAAGTGACCGGGTGATTCCGGATGGATTACTCCGGGTTACCGTTGCCTGGTCCCGCCGGGATCGAACAGTGCATGTTCCGGCGGATGAAGGGGGTGGATGGGTAAGCAGGTACGGTGAACCCGGGCCGGATGGAAAGGGCGGGAGGAATGGAACTGAACAGCCGCGCCGACGGCACGCAGGAATCCGGATACTACCCTGTTTATCTTTCGCTGAAGAGTCGGCTGTGCCTGGTTGTGGGCGGTGGATCCGTGGGCGAGCGGAAGACCAGGTCGCTCCTCAGATGCGGAGCCCGTGTGCGTATTGTGGCCCGGGAGATGACTCCCGGGCTGAGGGCTTTGTGCGATGAAGATCTTGTAACCTTTGCGGGATGCGACTACGAGGAAGCTCACCTGGACGGCGTCGACCTGGTTTTCGCCGCTACCAGCGATCGGCGGCTGAACCTGGAGATCGGGGGGCAGGCCCGCAGGCGAAGGCTGTGGTGCAACATGGCGACGGACCCCGGTGAAGGGTCCTTCATCGTTCCTTCGGTCATCGAGAGGGGGCCCTTATCCATTGCCATCAGTACGGGGGGAATGAGTCCCGCCCTGGCTCGACTGATTCGAGAGAGACTCGATCGGGAGTTCGGGCCGGAATGGGCGCTCTTTCTGCGGCTCATGGGAAGCCTGCGAAAAGCCATCCAGCTGAAGGGGTTTGAAAGTGACGAGAACCAGGAGATTTTCAGGAAGATCGCCGGGCTTCCGCTGCTGGACAGGATCAGGGACGATCAAAGAACCGAGGCTCTTCATGACACAATGGAAGCGTGTCGACCGCTGTTGGACTGGAACGAACTGAACCAGATCTGGGATGAAATATGGAAGCCCTTTTCATTATCCTCACCACGCTCTGCTACACCTGCGGGACCGTCGGGTACCTGATCTACCTGTTCCGGGACAGGCCGGCCATCCATCGGACGTCCTGGGCGATTCTCCTGGCCGGAGCCGTTTTTCACCTGGGGGCGGTGCTGTTGAGGTCCGCGCGCATCGGGCAGCTGGCCGTGACCAACAGCCAGGAAGCCCTGTCCTTCTTCGCGCTCCTTCTTGTGATCACCTATCTCATCATACAGCTGCGGCTGCAGTTGAGGATACTTGGTTCATTCGTATCGCCCCTGGCGGTGATCTTTATGCTTGCGTCGTCTCTTGTGCCCGACCACATGGTGCCCAAGAGCGAACTTTTCAAGAGTGGATGGGTTACCCTGCACGTTACCGCCCTGTTTCTGGCCAATGCACTGTTTGCTGTCGCATTCAGTGTCAGTATAATGTACCTGTTGCAGGAAAGGCAGATCAAGAACAAGAACTTCGGATTCCTGTATCCCCGGTTGCCTTCCCTGGAACGGCTGGATACGATCAGCCATTACTGCCTGCTGGCCGGGTTTCCGCTGATGACGGCGGGCCTCGTTACAGGATTTGCGTATGCCGCCATGGTGTGGCATTCCCCCTGGAACTGGGATCCGAAGGAGATCCTGTCCCTGATCACATGGCTCATATATGCCGTTTTGCTGCATGAACGCCTGGCCGTGGGCTGGCGCGGCCGCAAGGCGGCATGGCTTGCAATATTCGGTTTTTCGGCGGTCCTGGTCACGTTCCTCGGTGTCAACCTGTTCTTGAAGGGACACCATTCCATAACTGTCAGGTAAGTGTTGTGATGTGTCGGATCATTCTGCTGGGCATGAACCACAAGTCGGCTCCCGTTGAAATCCGGGAGCAGCTGGCCGTTGCCTGCCAACAGGATTCCAATCCCCTTCTCCTTTTTCCTCACCTGGAAAACGTATCGGAACTGGTGTTTCTTTCCACCTGCAACCGGGTGGAATTCCTGTTCACCTGCACCCAGGCCGTCAAAGCCGTCCAGGAAGTCAAGGCGCTTCTCAGAAACCACCTCGGCACGATGCCGTCCACGCGGGTGGATTCCTACATCTATGCCCATGAAGACATGGATGCCGTGCAGCACCTGTTCAGAGTCGCATCGAGCCTGGATTCCATGGTGATCGGGGAGCCCCAGATCCTGGGGCAACTCAAGACCGCTTATCGCCAGGCGACGGAATACCGCACCGTGCGCGTCATCCTCAATCGCCTCCTTCACAAGACCTTTTCCGTGGCCAAGAGGGTGCGTTCCGAAACCTGCATAGGATCCTGTGCCGTTTCCATCAGTTATGCCGCGGTGGAACTCGCACGAAAAATCTTCGGCGAACTCCGTGACAAGCGTGTTCTGCTCATCGGTGCCGGCGAAATGGCCGAACTGGCCGCGGAACACCTGATGGCCCAGGGGGTTCGCCAGATGGTGGTTGCCAACCGCACCCTTCAGCGCGCGATAGACCTTGCAAGGCGCTACAACGGGGAAACCGTCCCGTTCGATCATATCCTGGACACCTTGAAGAACATGGACATTGTCCTCACATCGACCGGTTCCACGGAACCCATTTTGACCTTCAGGGACGTGAAATCGAGGATGAGGGAGCGCCGTAACAGGCCGCTGTTTTTCATCGACATCGCGGTTCCCCGGGATGTGGATCCCGCCGTAAACCAGATCGACAACGTTTACCTGTACGACATCGACGACCTGCAGGGAATCATCGATCTGAACATGGAAGAACGCAGGAAGGAAGCCGAGCGCGCGGAACACATCATCGCGGAGGAAACCATCAAGTTCAGGAACTGGATGGCTACTCTAGATGTGGTTCCCACCATCATCGCGCTGAGAGAAAAAGCGGAGCGCATTCGGTGTAATGAATTGCAGAAAACGCTGTCACACCTCAGCCTTGAAGAAAAAGACCGCCAGGCCATGGAAGTCCTTACCCAGTCCATCGTCAAGAAGCTTTTGCATGATCCGATCCTGTTTCTGAAAAAGAAGGCCGCGAGGGACACCAAAGACCTTTACGTGGATTACACTCAGCAGCTTTTCAATCTCACGGAAAGAAACGGATCGGATGTATCTTCCTTGACTGAAGAAGCTCCAGATGATAAAAAAGAAAGTAACATACTGAAAACCCTTAAAAAATGATTAAGGTTCCATACATGGCGGAAATCATTGAATTCGATAAGAAGGCTCAGGACCTCAGGTCGGTCAGGGATACGAGTCTGCGTCGCCGCAAGATCGAAGCACTGCGCAAGATTTTTCAGTGTGCCCGGTGCATGTTGAAATGCGCCAAGTGTGGGGCTCAACTGGACGGCGAAGGGGAGGAACCGTCCCGGTTCGCCACACCTTACGCCTTCTGCTCCAACTGCCGGGAAGAGTATGAAGAATACAGGGAGAGGACCTGCAGCGGTCAGTCGGCTCCCAGGTATTACTGGCACAACGAAGAATGGCTGAAGGCCTGGGACAGCTGGATCGAACATCAAAAGTGGCTGGATCGATACAGGCAGTCGAAGGAGTTCCTGCAGCTGCTGGATGAAGTCGAGGAGTTGCTCAGGAAATAGGCACTATTCTTACAAGGAGTTATCTGATGATTGGTGGCATTGGAATGCCGGAACTGATTGTAATCCTGGTGATCGTACTTATCATTTTCGGCGCTGGAAAACTGCCGGAAATCGGAGCCGGACTCGGCAAAGGGATCAAGAACTTCAAGAAGGCAACAACCGAACCGTTGGATTCCACGGAAAAAACCGAAAAAATCGAGGAAAACAAGTAGCCGGATTCAGACCGGTCAAGGTATCGCGAAGAATCATTATCCGAGGTCTCCAGGGGGCGGGTTCCAACCCGCCCCGAACGTTCTACGGACAGGCATCTCCTTCCTTCATTTCAGGTGCGGGGCCAGCCCTTGCTTCGGGGAGACCGTTGCATAAAGACATATTCCACTGCCCCGGACTCTGCTTTCGGGAAATGGTCCGTCGAGAACTCCGGACCGGTAGAGACCGTTTCCGCTGCCCTGCCCGTCGGAGTCAGAAAGGAATGTCGTCGTCCTTGGAATCGGGAGCGGGAGGCAGTTCCTCGGTGGAAGAGCGGTCCGAAAAACCCTGATTCTCGCTCCTCGAATAGTTTCGTTCGCCTTCCTGGTGCTGCCGGCCCTGACCTTCCCCGCCGCCCAGGAACTGGACATCGCGGGCGACAATCTCGGTGGTATACCGCTTGATCCCCTGGTTATCCTCCCACTGCTTTGTGCGAAGGCTGCCTTCCACGAACACCAGCCTGCCTTTGCTCAGGTAATTTCCACAGCTCTCCGCCTGCTTCCCAAAAACGACAACCCGATGCCACTCCGTTCGTTCCTCCCAGTTGCCTTCACCCGCCGGCACCCGCTCGTTGGTCGCAATACTCAGATTGGCCACCGCCATCCCGCCCGAAGTATAGCGCACATCGGGATCCGACCCCAATCTACCGACAATAATAACTTTGTTCACCGTACCTCTTGCCATGTTCACCCCTCTCCGATGGTTACCGCAGGCATCCTTCCTGCACCCCTCACACAGAAACAATCACCGTATAGCATGGACTTCAACCAGGCCACAAGAGATAACTACTCAATTTCTCTTCATATAAAATCCGGCTGTCCTCGGGTGCCTGTTCCGTTCCCCTTTCATACTATTTTTTTACGATAACATACACCTGGGTGCCCGACAAAGAGCGAAGTCCCTGTTTCTGAGAATGGCCGGTTGACTCGATAAGTGAAACAGTTTACATTTCTAGCGGAATTGCAATTGGCAAGTCATTGTTTTCTATGATGATCTGGTAGGGCTGAGTGAATGTGGATCACTGACGACGGAAAACCGGTCCATGCCCTCCCGGTGTGATATGCGGCGTTGCGTCGGGTGTGTTCTGGACGAGAACTCGGGACAGTGAAGAATTACGGAGAGGACAACACGTATCTATGTCAGTCATTCGATCGGTTTTTTTCTACCTGGTGCTGATTGTTTCCACGTTTTTTCTGGGTATCGCGGTTATCATCACACATCGGCTGACGGGCCGAGACGAGAAGCCTCACCTGATTGGACGGTTGTGGGCGAAAATCAACCTGTGGGCCGCGGGCGTCAAGGTGAAGGTCAGAGGCCTCGGCAACGTAGACAGGAACAGGCCGTACGTTTATGCGGCGAATCATCAGAGCCTTTTTGACATCTTCGTGATCCTCGGGGCTCTGCCCGTGCAGTTCCGCTGGCTTGCCAAGGAGGAGCTTTTCAGGATCTTTATTCTTGGTCCCGCCATGACCGCCACGGGCTATATCCCCATTGACCGCACGGACAGGAGGAAGGCGTTTGAAAGTCTGAACCGGGCGGCGGAAAGGGTGAAGGGGGGAGTATCCGTCGTCATTTTTCCCGAGGGGACGAGAAGCCCCGATGGCGTGATGAGGGAATTCAAGAAGGGAGGGTTTATTCTTGCCATTCGGTCTCAGCAGCCCATCGTACCGATTTCCATCAGCGGCTCTCATCATGTGCTGTCCAAGAAGGGTGGCTGGATCATTCGTCCCGGCGTGATCGAGATGACCCTGGGGGTTCCGATTCCCACCAGGGGGATTGCCACGAAAGACCGCGATATCCTGGCAGAACGGGTGAGGGAGGCGATCGGGAAGCATCTCCGTCCGGAGGAGGCCGGACACGGCCCCGGGGAACAGGCGTTTGACCCGGATGAGATATCCCGCTACGAAGGAAGCGTGTAGAATATGGAAAACGACTGCGCGGATCAGCAGGTTTTGAAAGTCATACCACTGGGAGGTCTTGGAGAGATCGGTCTCAACATGATGGTGATCGAGTATGAAGACACCATCGTTATCGTCGATGCCGGCCTTATGTTTCCGGAAGATGAGATGCTGGGCATCGACATCGTCATTCCCGACTTCACCTATCTTCAGCAGAACAGGGGACGCATTCGCGCCCTGATCGTAACCCACGGCCATGAAGATCACATAGGAGCCATTCCATTTCTTCTTCGGGATCTGCAGGTCCCGATCTATGCAACCCTCCTCACGCTGTCCCTCATCAAGGAAAAGCTGAAGGAACATGGACTGCTCGAACGATCCGAACTCATCCCGGTCCAGCCCAGGGAAGTCATCAGCATCGGCCCGTTTCAGATCGAATTCATTCAGGTATGCCACAGCATACCCGATGGAGTCGGACTGGCCGTCAGGACCCCCGCGGGCGTGATCATCCATTCGGGAGATTTCAAAATAGACAATACTCCCATTGATTCGAGAAAGTTCGATATCACCCGATTCGGAGCCTACGGCGAAGAGGGTGTACTTGCGCTGTTTTCCGATTCCACCAATGTGGAGCGCGCGGGTTACACTCTTTCTGAACGCGATGTGGGCGGGACGCTCCGTGAGATCTTTCAGTCCTGTACGGGGCGGATCATCGTGGCCGTTTTTGCCAGCAACCTTCATCGAATCCAGCAGGTCATGCACCTTGGGCGGGAATTCGGCAGAAAGGTTTTGCTCAACGGCAAGTCCATGATCACCAACGTACGGATCGCTCGGGAACTCGGCTACCTGGATTTCCAGCCCGAGGAGGAGATGACTCTCCCGAAGCTGGCTCAACTGGCCGACTCACAGATCCTGATGCTGACCACGGGCAGTCAGGGAGAACCCATGAGTGCCCTCACCAGGATGGCCTTCAACGACCACAAGAAGCTCAAGGTCAAACCGGGGGACACCATTATCCTGTCTTCGAGGTTCATTCCCGGCAACGAACGCACCATACAGAACATCATCAACCACCTGTACCGCCAGGGAGCGGAAGTGATTCACGAGCAGGTGCGGGATATTCATGTCTCGGGGCATGCGTACAGGGAAGAACTCAAGACCATGATCAGTATCGTCAACCCCCGTTATTTCATTCCCATCCACGGGGAATACCGCCACCTGGTCAAACACCGGCAGCTTGCTGTAAGCATGGGACTGCCGGAGGAGAATTGTCTCCTTGTGGAAAACGGAGCGGCCGTCGCCTTCCGTGCCGGGGAAGCGTCGATGAACCACAGGGTGGAAACGGGTCGAGTTCTCGTGGACGGCAAGGGAGTAGGGGATGTGGGAGGGCTCGTTCTGCGCGACCGCCGCCACCTGTCCGAAGACGGCATGGTGATCACTTCCCTGGTCATCAACAAGGAGACGCAGGAGATTCTCAGCGGGCCTGATGTTCTCAGCAGGGGGTTCATTCATGAAGAAACCAAGCCCGAGATCCTGGACGGCGCCAAGTGCGTGGTCCTGGAAACCATTGACAAACAGCTTGCGGATGGATTTGAATTGGACTGCACCATGCTGCAAATGGAAATACGGCGCGAACTGAAGCGTTTCTTCCACCAGGTATTGAATCGCCGACCTGTGATCTACCCGATTGTGGTCGAGATCTGAGACCGGGGTTTTTCGGGCGTTCCGATCGAAAGCTCCTTCGGCGGGAATTCGATCGTCACTTTGCGTTCAGGGGATTTCCGTGGGACACAAGAAGCATGAAATATGGGCACTGTGCGTGCTGACCATCACTCTGCTTGTACTGTTCAGCCTTCTTTCCTTTCGAGCTTCCGATCTCACCCTTTTCAACGCCTCGTCCATTCAGCGTCCTCCTCTGAACTGGATCGGTTTCCTGGGAGCCCATATAGCCTGGTTCTTTTTCTTTCTGTTCGGTCTTGGAGCCTACGGCATTCCTGTTTTCGGCGCCTGGGTAAGCTGGTCGTTGTTCCGCGGCAGGTCGTCCCTTCCAGAGGGATGGATCCAGGCCCTTGGAATGGTTCTGCTCCTGTTGAGCACCATCAGCCTGGTGGCGCTCCATAGACCGACCATCCACCTGGCAAACCAGCAGATCATGGCGGGAGGCGTGATCGGCCGGGCACTGGCTGATTTCCTGGCCCAAAGGCTCTACTCCGTCGGGACTCACATTCTCCTCATCGGAACCTTCCTCATCGCCCTCCTGCTGGCCACTCCACTCACTCTCGAGTCCCTGCTGCGATCCGCCAGGTCCTTCCTGGCTTCTTCCCTCAGGAAGTGCACCGACATGCTCACACGAATGTGGGATGTCTTCACATCGCGGATCAGGAGGGAAAGGGAGCCTTCGCCGGCGGCGCCTTCCACGGTGGAAAAGACGGACCATCGCCCTGTGCGGGTGGAGGTGCTGCTGCCTCCTCCTGATCCCGAGCCCTTGAAGATCGAAAAGAAGACGAGGAAGGCTCCTCCCCCTCCCGACCCCGACGGCAGCCGGCAGGTCTGCCCATCCCTCGACCTGCTGGACTCCTACGAAGTCGAGAACCACAAGCCGGACTGGAAGAAGCTCGAACGGGATGCAACGACCCTTGAAGAGAAACTGGCGGATTTCGGAGTCCAGGGAAAAGTGGTGGCCATCTCCCCGGGTCCGGTTATCACCATGTATGAATACACACCTGCTCCAGGCATCAAGATAAGCCGCATCGTCGGTTTGTCCGACGATCTTTCCATGGCGCTCAGGGCTACCAGCATCCGTGTTGTGGCGCCCATACCCGGGAAAGCGGCGATCGGAATCGAGCTTCCCAACGAGAAGAGGGAAATCGTCTCCATCAGGACGGTGCTCGAATCCGAGGCGTTTCGTTCATCCACGGCGCCTCTCACCATCGCCCTCGGCAAAGACACCACCGGGCAGCCCGTTGTGGCCAACCTGGCCAGGATGCCTCACCTCCTCATCGCCGGGGCCACCGGAACGGGAAAGAGTGTCTGCATCAACACTCTGCTCGGCAGCCTTCTCTTCAGGAATTCCCCCGACGACATCCGCCTTCTGCTCATCGACCCGAAGCGCATCGAACTGAAGAGCTACGAAGGTATTCCGCAGCTCATACACCCGGTGGTGACAGATGCAAAAATGGCCACCCGGGCCCTGAGATGGGCCGTATCCGAAATGGAACTGCGCTACAGGCTCCTTGCGGACAAGAATGTCCGCAATATCGAAGGATACAACCGGGCGCTGGCTCGCGAAAAACCGCCCAAACCGAAGTCCGCCGAGGAACAGGAGACAGAACCCGCCCTTGAACATCATCGCCTCCCCTACATCGTGGTCATCATCGACGAACTGGCGGACCTGATGATGGTTGCCTCCCGCGAGGTCGAAGAATCCATCACGCGCCTGGCCCAGATGGCCCGGGCAGCCGGAATTCACCTGATTCTGGCCACGCAGCGGCCCTCCGTGGATGTCCTGACAGGCATCATCAAGGCCAACATCCCAACCCGCATATCCTTCCAGGTGTCCTCACGCATCGATTCACGTACCATCATCGACACATCGGGCGCGGAAAGCCTGCTGGGATCCGGAGATATGCTGTTTCTGCCTCCCGGGACCGCCAAACTCCAGCGTATCCATGGCGCTTTTATTTCCGACGGCGAGGTCCTACGATTGACCGCGTTCTGGAAGTCTCAACAACTGGTCGAAGATCCCCTGCGGGAGCGGGTCGATTTCCGGGAAGAATCGACGGCGGACGAAGTATCGGAAGACGAACTGGACGACAAGTACGAGGAGGCCGTGCAACTGGTGATCGAAACCAGGCAGGCGTCCATTTCCATGCTGCAGAGAAGACTTCGTGTGGGATATAACCGGGCGGCTCGAATGATCGAAGTGATGGAGCAGCAGGGGATTGTCGGGGCTTCCGATGGAGTGAAGCCCAGAGAAGTCCTTGCAAGAAGATCCTGATCCGGATAAAAATAAGAGGATTTTCCGGAAAAGCAAAGGATCGATGCTTTCCGCACGGTGTGACTGCCGGTGCCTGGTGTAGACCGGAGGTGTGCGGCCGTATTCGACGTTGTGGTCGAACTGCCGCCCGATGCCGGGGGGTCGCCCGGGGCAGAGGCGCGCAGTTTTTTGCGGAGTGCGGCGTTGTTATGCTGTACTCCGTGTTCGGATAACAAGGATGGATCCTGGCTCCTTTGGGGGCCGTTATTGTTGGCACACACTACGTGGATGATCTACGGAAGGCTGGTTGAATCAATGAAAAGATTGGCGTCCTCAGCTCTCGTTTTCATGATATGCGTTCTTTGTTTTTGCGCGGGAACCGCTCAGACCGCGCCCTACCCCGTGCTCGGAGACATCCTGAAGAACACGGAAATGCATTACCAGCGGTTGAATGCGTTCACCGCCTATTTTCACCAGACCACCAGTTCATCTGCGGCCGGTGCGATGAGCAGGACCGAGGCTTCGGGCAGGCTGTATTATGAAAGGCCACGCCAGATGCGCTGGGAATACGACAAGCCCGAGACGCAGGTTTTTGTCGCCAACCGCCAGCTTGCCTGGTTCTATGCCCCTTCGGAAAACCAGATTTCCATGTTCGACGCCGACGCTTTTTTTTCGTCCCCCCTGGCTCAAACATTTTTTGAAGGGGTTGTGGAACTGAAGAATCATTTCGAGGTGAGCATCGACCCGAAACAATCCAACAAGGCGGCATGCGTCTTGAAGCTTATCCCGAGAAAAGAGGATCCGGCCATCAAGACGCTGTTCCTCAGGATCGACCTTCAGACCTACCGCATAACCAGCGTTGAATCACACGACGCCCTGGGCAATATCAACCGGATTACACTCGAATCCCAGACCGCCGTTTCGAGTCTGGACCCCGGTCTTTTCCAACTCGATGTCCCCCCGGCAACCCTTGTCACCGATATCGACGGACGTGAATTGACCTCAGCTGAAATCGAGGTGTTAAAACAGAAGATCATATCGAGATAGGAAGTAAAATGACCGAATCGGAAAACAACATACAGCGTATCAGGGAACTGAAGATTCAACGGCGCGCCGTCATCCTTGCCCACAACTACCAGTCTCCGGCCATTCAGGACATTGCCGACTACATGGGGGATTCCCTCGAGTTGAGCAGGCGCGCCGCAGCCACCGATGCAGAAGTGATCGTCTTCTGCGGCGTGCATTTCATGGCGGAAACCGCCGCCATCCTGAACCCGGGCAAGACGGTGCTCCTTCCTCATCCCAATGCAGGCTGCCCCATGGCGGATATGATTACAGCGTCTGACATGATCGCCATAAGACAGAAGCATCCGGGGATTCCCATAGTGACCTACGTGAACTCCTCCGCCGCCGTCAAGGCGGAAAGCACCGTATGCTGTACGTCGGCCAATTCCGTAGACGTGGTGCATTCGTTCCGGGATTCCCGCACGGTCTACATGGCCCCGGACAGGAACCTCGCGCTGTACACCGCCCGCCACACAGACAAGGAAGTCCTCTACTGGCACGGATACTGCCCCATTCATCACAGCCTGACGGCAAAGGACGTGCTGGCGAAGAAAGAGCAATATCCCGAAGCCCTCTTTATCGCCCACCCGGAATGCAGGCCCGAGGTTATTGAACTGGCAGACGAGGTTCGCAGCACGTCGGGGATGTTGAGATTCGTGAAGGAGAGTTCTCGTGACTCTTTCATTGTGGGTACGGAAAGAGGCATTCTCTATCCCATGCAGAAACAGAACCCCGACAAGAAGTTTTACCCGGCTTCTCGAAAGATGATCTGCCCCGACATGAAGAAGACGACACTCCCGCACGTGCTTCGTGCCCTGGAAACCTCGCAGCCCCGGATAACCGTTCCCGAGGAAACCAGGCAGAGGGCGCTGGTGGCCGTCGAGCGCATGTTGTCCATCGGCAGGTAGTTGCCTTCTTTACACACATGACGAATCCTCCTTTCCCGCTGTTCGGGCGGGTGCAGAGTCGCTGATATGCCACCGACGGATGAGACGGGCAAACCTGTTGTCGCCGTTACCATGGGGGATCCCTGCGGAGTCGGCCCGGAAATCCTCGTCGAAGCTCTGTGCCTGGATGAACTTCACCAGGAATGCCTTCCCGTGGTAGTCGGCTCACCCCTGGCCCTCCTCAGGGCCATGGAACTCACGGGCAAGATACTGCCCATTCGCATGGTTCGACATCCTTCTGAACTTTCACCCCCGAATGGGGACGTCCTGGTCATCTGCCCTTCCGAACTTCAGTACGACGACATCGTGTACGGGCAGCCCACGGAAACCACCTGCCGCTCGGTTGTGGGCTGGATCGAGGAGTCCGTCCGCCTCGCCATGGACGGCCACGTGGACGCCGTCTGCACGTGCCCGATCCACAAGGCGAATCTCCATCGATTCGGATTTCCATTTCCCGGCCACACGGAACTCCTGAAACACCTCACCCGGGCGGAGGATGTGGTCATGATGCTTGCCGGCCCGCGCCTTCGCGTTTCGCTCGTGACCATCCATCATGCCATTGCCGACGTCCCCGGCCTCCTCACAGCGGACAGACTCGTTCGAACCATCCGCATCACGGCGCATTCCCTTATGCGGGATTTCGGACTCGAAGCTCCACGCCTGGCCGTCGCCGGCCTCAATCCCCATGCAGGCGAAGAAGGCCGGTTCGGAAGGCAGGAACGGGACGTGATCGCTCCCGTTGTTCAAAGCTTCAAAGGCCTGCCTTATACCGTGTCCGGCCCCTTTCCCGCCGATACACTGTTTCACCGGGTGTACCAGGGTGAATTCGATGCCGTGGTCGCCATGTACCATGACCAGGGGTTGATCCCTATCAAGCTGGTCCACTTTTATGAGGCCGTAAACGTGAGCCTCGGGCTTCCCATTGTGAGGACATCCGCCGATCACGGGACGGCCTACGATCTTGCGGGCACAGGGAAGGCACACCCGGGCAGCATGATCGCCGCCATTCGTCTTGCCGCCCTGATGGCCCGGAACCGTCGATCCCATCCGCTCTGACCGTGATCCAACAGCCCGCGGCCAGCATCCTTTCGGCATGCCTATGAACCTGATTGAAATCCGTGGAGCCCGGCAGCACAACCTGAAGAATATCGACCTGTCGATACCCCGGAACAGCTTCGTGGTCATCACGGGCGTCAGCGGGTCCGGAAAGTCGTCCCTCGCCTTCGACACTCTCTTCGCCGAAGGGCAAAGACGCTACATCGAGGCCCTGTCTGCCCATGCCAGGCTGTTCATGCAGCGCCTGGACGCTCCCCTCGTCGACGAAATCAAGGGGCTCAGCCCTTCCGTCGCAATCGAACAGAAGAGGCTGCCCCGCAACCCAAGATCGACAGTGGGAACTCTCACCGAGATCAACGATTTCCTGCGCCTTCTTTTCGCCCGGATCGGCCAGGCCCACTGCCCCAAATGTTCCATACCCATCCGGTCCCACACCATTTCCGAAACAGTGAACGAGCTTTTCAATGACTGGGCCGAGGGAACCCGCCTTCTCGTGCTGGCCCCGCTCGATCCGGTCAGGGAAAAGGAACTGCCCGGTGTCATCGGGAAGCTGAAGCGAGACGGTTTTGCTCGAATCCGACTCGACGGCAGGATATATGAACTTGAACCCCTCCCCCTGGTGCCGCGCAGACCGGTTTACAGGATCGAGGTTGTCGTCGATCGCCTTGTCCTGGACAAAAACAAGAGCCAGCGCCTCTCCGATTCACTCGAACTCGCCGCCGCACTGGGAAAGGGCACGACCGCTGTTGCCCCGATAGGCGACGATACCCGGTTCTTCAGCGATTCACTCCGCTGCGTCTCCTGCGGATTCGTCATGCCCGAACCGAACCCCGGCCGGTTTTCCTTTCACCACCCCGAAGGCGTCTGTTCCCACTGTAAGGGGCTCGGATTCGTCGGAAAGGACACTGTCGAGAAAAAATCCCGACCCGGAAGGCATGGAAGAGCCGATCCGGAACGGGACCGCCTGGCTGTCGGCGAAGTGGAATACGAACTGGATGCGGATTATTCAGACGAGGACATCGAAGCATGCCCCAGATGCCTTGGAACCAGGCTCAATGAACTGGCCAGAGCCTACCGCCTCGGCGGACTCGGCATCCACGAAGCAGCACGCCTGTGCATTCCCGACGTTCACAACTGGCTCACCCGCCTGGATCTTACTCCGACTCAACAGCAGATCGCCGAACGCCCCATGCGGGAAATACTGAGTCGGCTCCAAAACATGCAGGAACTGGGGCTGTCCTACCTCACCCTCGACCGCCCCACAGGCACTCTGTCCGGCGGTGAAGTTCAGCGCATCCGCCTGTCTCACCAGATCGGGTCTGCGCTTTCTGGAGTTCTCTACGTTCTCGACGAACCCAGCATCGGGCTCCATCCCCGCGACCACCGCAACCTGCTCCATATTCTTCTTCGTCTGCGCGATGCAGGCAACAGCATTATCGTCGTCGAACACGACAGGGAAACCATACGACAAGCGGACTTTGTTGTGGATATGGGGCCGGGAGCCGGGGTTCAGGGAGGCGAGGTGGTTTTTGCAGGGACACCCGACGAGATGATGAAGCACCCGGCATCGCTCACCGGCCGATATCTCTCCGGTATGAAAAGCATTCGCATCCCCCCGCGCAGGGAGCCCTTCAGCAGGGGAATGTTGACCGTCGTGAATGCCCGTGGGCATAATCTCAAGGGAATCACTGCGAGAATCCCCCTTGCCTGCCTGACCTGCGTTACAGGAGTCTCGGGTTCCGGGAAGAGCACTCTCGTCCTTCAGACCCTCTATCGAGCCCTCGCCCGGAAGCTGACGGGCAGCCGCCTGGTGCCTGCGCCTTTCGACCGCATCGACAACGCGGATGCCATCCAAAGGATTGTGCTCATCGACCAGGCCCCCCTCGGGAGAACCCCCCGTTCAACCCCGGCCACTCATTCGGGGCTCTTCACCCTGATTCGGCAACTCTACTCCCACCTGCCCGAATCCCGGGCTCGCGGCTACGGCCCTCCGCGCTTTTCCTACAACGCCAGGGGAGGCCGCTGTGAAGCGTGCGCAGGCGAAGGGCTCCGCCGCATCGAAATGCTGTTCCTGCCGGACGTTGCCATCACCTGCCCGTCCTGCGGCGGTAGACGCTACAACATGGAAACCCTCCAGGTCCTGTTCAAGGGACATTCCATTGCGTCGGTTCTCGACATGACCGTCTATGAAGCCGCTGCGTTCTTTGACAGCTTTCCGTCCATCCGCCGCAAGCTGAACACGCTGATCGAAGTGGGCCTCGGCTACATCAGGCTCGGCCAGGCTGCCACAACACTCTCGGGAGGTGAGGCTCAGCGCGTGAAGCTCGCCGGTGAACTGAGTCGCAAAGGCCAGGGAAAGACACTTTATATTCTCGACGAACCCACCACGGGCCTTCATTTCGATGACATCGAAAAGCTTCTGCACGTCCTTCAGAGACTCGTGGACGAGGACAATACCATCGTACTCATCGAACATCATCCGGACGTGATCAAGACAGCTGACTACCTGATCGACCTTGGCCCTGAGGGAGGGGATGGCGGAGGTCAACTGGTGGCTGAAGGGACCCCCGAGGAGGTTGCCCGTGCCGAATCATCCTGCACGGGCAGGTACCTGCGCGATGTCCTTCCCGGTTGTTGAAAGGAAGAACCGCAACGTTAAAGTGAAAATACCGGCAATGTCAGGCTTGCAGCACGAGGCGCAGGAGTCGCGGGACAATCAGCTTCCGAAAGACAGGTGGTAGGCGATCGAATCGAGCTTGATGGTAAAATCCACGTTTTCCACGTGGCAGCAGTCGGGCACCTGGATCTGCACGGGAGCAAAATTCAGTATCCCGTTGATTCCGGCAAGTACGAGTTGATTGGCGACGCTCTGCGCTTCGCTTGCGGGAGTGGTGATGATCCCCACATGCACTTCACGCTGTTTGATGATCTCTTCGAGTTCATCGACGTGATTGATGATCAGGCCGTTGGGCAGCCTTTTGCCGATCTTCTGAGGATCGATGTCGAAGGCCGCAGTGAACATGTATCCGTGTTTGATGAAGTTTCCGTGCCTGATCAGTGCGGATCCAAGGTTGCCGAGACCGACCATTGCAAGGTTCCACGGGCGGTTGAGGCCAAGAATATCCTTGATCTGGTTGACCAGTTCGTTCACACGATAGCCCACCCCGCGCACGCCGAATTCACCGAAATATGCCAGGTCTTTTCTGATCTGTGCAGGATTGACTCCGCACTGCTTGGCCAGGCGCTCCGAAGAAATCACATCCACGTCGTCTTCGAGCAGCTCCTGCAGCGTGCGCATGTAAATGGAAAGCCTGACAATGGTAGCCATTGGAATCTTGGCGAATTTCATTCATCGAACCTCGACCGGGCACCGCATCCACGGGCGGATGACGACGCCCTCTGGCAGAACTTTTCCCGCCCCTTCTAATAATGTGATATTATTCACATTATTCAACCAAAAAATAGGTCTGACGGGCAACTCCGGTATCGAACCGGCCGGACCGGGGCCGGCGCATCGAGGCACCGGCACTCCGGCCGCACCGGATCTTTACAGCGGAATTACTTGACCAGACCCACGAAACCCTGAATAAGACTGGACACCGGGTTCGCGTAGATGAGAATCAGAGCGATAACCAGGGCGTAAATGGAGAGAGACTCGATCATGGCAAGACCGATCAGCATGGTCACGGTCACCTTGCCGGAAGCCTCGGGGTTGCGGGCGATTCCGTCCACAGCGCCCTTGATTGCGATACCCTGGCCGATACCGCAGCCGAAGGCGGCAATGGCGATACCGAAGCCGGCAGCCACGGCTGAATAGACAAAGAACTGAAGCCCGACGGCCTTTTCTCCACCCGCATCAGCGGCAAGAGCAACCGAAGTCAATCCGAGAACCAGCAGTGTCGTGAAAAGACTAACTTTCTTAGACATGAATCTTTACCTCCTCTTTGGATGTTAAGTTGAGTGAGTGAGAACGAGTATATATTAAACGGCCTTCCTCCAACCCAAACCGCCGATCTAGTGAGCCTCCTCGATCGCTCCCGCAAAGTACATCATGGAGAGGAGGCAGAAAATAAAAGCTTGAATGAAGCCCGTAAACAGTCCGAGAACCATCATGGGCAGGGGAGCCAGGTAAAGGCCCGCCAGGAAGAAGAGGATGCCCAGCACGAGCTCTTCGCCGAAGACGTTGCCGAAAAGACGTATGGACAGGCTCAAAACACGGGCAAGATGGCCTATGATTTCAATGGGCATGATAAGCGGGGTCAGCCACCATATGGGGCCCATAAAATGCTTGATGTACTTGATTCCGTGGAACCGGATTCCTATGACGTGCGTAAATACCACGACGATGAGCGCGCAGGCAGCCGTGGTGTTGATATTGGCCGTGGGCGAGAAGAAACCGGGTATCATGCCCATGTAGTTGCTGAGAAGAATAAAGAAGCCTAGGGATGCAATGAGGGGGAATACGAAGCGACCTTCTTCGCCCGTAACACCGATCATGAAATCTTCGATACCCGTGATGATCGCCTCGAAGACGTTCTGGCCGCGTGTCGGCACGATTTCCAACGTCTTGGCCGCCATGCTCGCCAGCAGAAGCAGCACGATCATCACCACCCAGGTGTAGGTTACGTGCGGTTGAAGCACCTGTTCCAGAACGGTATGAGCGTGTTCCGCTCCAACCACAGGCAGCCCCAGTTTCTCAAACAGGATGTTCAGGAAAAGAATCGGGTGTTCCATACGCTAACTTTCCCCCTTTTTTGCCAGCAACACCAAGAACTCCAACCCTCCAACCATAAATATGCTCGCAACAACTATCGACAGGCCCGTGAGAAATGCGATGGGATCAGCCCATCCGAAATACATGACCAGGAAAACCACGAAGAACGTGCCGATCAGGCGAAGATAATACGTGACAAACAGCCCCGATTTGCTCGGAAGCGTGACAGCCCCTCTGAAGGCTCGCTTCAGTTGCCACTTGAGCACCTGGAAGCTCACCGTAACAATGGCACCGCCAAGAAAGACTCCCAACGCAGCCCGACCCGAATAGATAAACCATGTCCCGGCCGTCGCCGCAGCCAGCAGGACCACCATGGTCCATTCCATGCGCCGCAGCATCGCTTCACCTGCAAGAACATCCCGCACTACTTCTCAGAACCTTTGTCTTCTTCCTGGTGCTTCACCGCGAACCGGTAGTAGTTCACAAAACCCGCCGCCACTCCCAGCACCAAAAACACGATCGCAAGCCATGGAAACGTGCCGAACCGCGAATCCAGCCACACACCGATCCCCAGGCCGATAAAGATTGCGAAGGCCAGTTGAAAACCGACCGTACTGGCCATCGCGAGCTGTCTCAAATATTTTCTATCTTCTTTTTTCATAGCCTAATTCGTGTAAATGTTCACACGCATGCCTATCATAGTCCCCAATTCCAGTCAATGCTTTTTTTCCCGACTCAAAATGCACAATTCTCCCGAACTCGCTTCAGAGCTTGCATTGCGGCTTCGATGGTCCTGTCGAGGTCATCCTTTCCATGAGCGAGCCCGACGAAGAATGCCTCGAACTGAGACGGCGCCAGGTACACCCCCTGCTTCAGCATTTCCTGGAAAAACACCGCGTAGGCCTCTGTACTGGACTTGAGTGCAGACTCGAAATCATCCACGGGTTCCCGGCTGAAGAACCCACAGCCGAAGGATGCGACATGATTGACCACCACCGGGACCCGCGCCGCCTTCGCAGCCTGGTCCAGTCCCCGCACAAGGTAGGCCGTCTTTTCCTCCAGGGTTTCGTAAACACCCTCTTCCTTCAGGATCCCGAGCATGGCCAGCCCCGCACTCATTGCCAGCGGATTTCCCGAAAGAGTCCCCGCCTGGTAGACATTGCCCAGGGGAGCCATCTTCTTCATGATCTCACCCCTGCCTCCATACGCCCCTACCGGCAGCCCGCCTCCTATGATCTTCCCGAGGCAGGTCAGGTCCGGGAGGACTCCAAAATATTCCTGCGCCCCCCCCGGTGCCAGCCGAAAGCCGGTGATCACCTCGTCGAAAATGAGCAGGGCTCCCCATCGATCGCACAACCTGCGCAGCCCCTCCAGGAATCCCGGTTTGGGCGGCACGACACCCATGTTGGCCGCGACGGGTTCCACGATCACCGCCGCCGTTTCCTCACCCACCTCGTTCATCACCTTTTCCACCTGGCCCAGGTCGTTATAGGGCAGAGACAGAGTATGCTGAACGACCTCATCGGGAACTCCCGGGCTTCCCGGTATTCCGAAGGTCACGATCCCCGAACCGGAACTCACCAGCAGGCAATCCCCATGGCCATGATAGCACCCGTTGAACTTGATGACCTTCTTTCTTCCCGTGAAGCCTCGAGCCAGCCTCAGGGCGCTCATGGTCGCCTCGGTGCCCGAATTCACCATGCGAACCATTTCAATGGACGGCACTCTGTCCACCACTTCCTCGGCCATCCGGATCTCCATCTCCGAGGGAATGCCGTAGGAAGTCCCCCTCGATGCCGCCTCTCGGACAGCCTCGACGACCAGCGGATGGGAATGCCCGGCTATGAGAGGCCCCCAGGAAGCCACGTAGTCGATGTAGACGTTCCCGTCTTCGTCCACCAGGCGGCAGCCGGCTGCTTCCTTCACGAAAATGGGAGTCATCCCCACAGCCCTCCCCGACCGCACGGGACTGTTCACTCCACCGGGAATCACCCGGCACGCCTCTTCAAACAACTGCCTGGATCGATCCATGTTCATTCGCCCATCCTGTCCTTTCCCGCGCCGGTCCGGGCCTCACGCCGGCCCACGCCCCGGCCGGCGCCGAACCCTCCAGGGAAAATCAGCTCTCGAGAGGTGCGATTTCATATTGTTCGAGATGAAATCCCGGCTCCCCCTTCACCGTTATCCGCGCCTGAAGATACTCCTCGACCCTCTCCAACGGCCCCCTCTCCTCGTCGCAAAAGCGCCCCGCCACTTCCGGATGCGCCATCACCACCACATTCCCTCCGAAGAGCTCCCTCCTCTCCCGCTCGAGCTCCCTCAAAATCTCGTAGCAGATCGTCTGCCTGGACTTGAGATACGCCTCCCCCTCGCAGTAAAAACAAGGCTCGCACAGCAGCTGCCCGATGCTCTCCTTGGTGCGCTTTCGAGTCATCTCGATGAGTCCCAGTTCGGACATATGCAGGATGTTTGTCTTGCTCTTGTCCTTGTGCATCGCATCCTTGAGCGCATTGAAGACCTTCTCGCGGTTGGTTTCCTTTTCCATGTCGATGAAGTCTATGATGATGATTCCACCGATATTTCTCAACCGCAGCTGGTAGGCAATCTCCTTCACCGCCTCCAGGTTGGTCTTGAGGATGGTTTCCTCCAGGTTGCGCTTTCCCACGTATCTTCCCGTGTTCACGTCGATGGCCGTCAGGGCTTCCGTCATCTCGATGACGATGTACCCACCCGACTTGAGCCAGATTTTCTTGCTGAGCGCTCTCTGGATCTCCATTTCGATGCCGTAGGCGTCGAAAATGGGCTCGTCCCCCTCGTACCGTTCCACCGCGTTGCGCAGGGAAGGCATGAAATTCTCGGTGAAATGGAGAATCTTTCTGTATTCGGTCTCGGAATCGATCACCAGCCGGTCGACTTCCTTGGTCAGAAGGTCTCGGACGGCTCGAAGCGTGATATCCAGTTCCTGGTATACCAGGGAAGGCACGGGAGCGTTTTCGGACCGGCGCTGGATGTTCTGCCAGAGCTTGGACAGAAACTCCACTTCGGCCTCCAGCTTTTCCTGGTCCCCTCCCTCCGCCGCCGTCCGCACAATGAACCCGCAATGGGAAGGCTTTATCGCGCACATGATTTCCCGCAGGCGTTTCCTTTCCACCTCGTTTTCGATCCTCCTCGACACCCCCACATGGTCCATGGTGGGCATGAAAACCAGGTGCCGCCCAGGCAGAGTAATATGCGTCGTAATTCGGGCTCCCTTGTGCCCGATCGGTTCCTTGGCCACCTGCACCAGGAGTTCCTGGCCTTCCTGCAGTCGATCTTCGATGGGCACACTGATGTGATTCCGATTAGCTTCGAAGGCCTCGTCCACTTCCCCCCCGATGGGTTCCACCGGCTTTTCGGCGTTTTCTTCCACTCCTTCCACTTCACAGGCCGAAAGCAGCACCTGCTCGATATCCGTCATGGGATGATATATGTCGGTCACATAGAGAAAGGCGGCCTTTTCCAGGTTGATATCCACGAAAGCCGCCTGCATGCCGGGCAGCACCCGGACCACGCGCCCCAGGTAGATGTTTCCTCCTATCCCCCGGTCCGAAGCCCGTTCGACATAAAGCTCCGCAACCTGCCCGTTCTCGACGAGAGCGACACGCGTTTCAAAGGAACTACTGTTGATAATGAGCTCTGCGGACATCTTCGCCCTCCTCCGGTCCCTCCAGCCGCGCTACGGCTGTCTTGCGGATTGTGCATTCTGAAAAATGTTCAATGGGCTCGCCCAGAAGATGCTCGAGGATGCTCGTGGGCCTGAAGCATACCTGAGCCCCTTCATAGATGTCCAACTCCAGGGAAGACTCGCTCAACTGCCTGACCGCAACAAGGATGTCCCCAAGCCTTGCCCTCACTTCCCCTTTCTTCGTCTTCTTCACCAGGGTGTCTTCGACTCTTTCCTTCACGACCTGCATCAGGGATCGCACCCTGAACGGACTCAAACCGGTTATCCCGTACGTGGCCAGGCGGTGAGGCGGCGCAACGGGGCGCCTGTTCACATGGGCCGCTTCCTCGATCTTCAATCCTTCAGGCAGATGGGCGTTGAGCTGAAAACGAACCCGGTCGGCATCCATTTCTTCCGACAGGGAGAGGCACGCCTCCCCCACCAGGGTCTCCAGGCCCAGGGGCAGAGCCTCCCCGAAGGATATCTTCACATGAGGGTGAAAGCCCGCGGTGAAGGCGGCTTTCAAGCCAGCTCTGCGCACCGCCCGAGCGAATCCCTGAGCGATCTCGAGCTGCCCGAAGAACCGGGCCTTCCCTGTCTGCGAATACCGCAGCCGGTACAGGAACTCCTCCTGTCTCCCCGGACGATTGTCTGCACGAGGGATTTCCAGCGGACCGCCGTTTCGGTGCAGCAACGGCTTCACCGTCTCATGGTCGCAAACGCCGCATCGACTGCACCTGTCCCAGCGACAGTCGGGAGTGAATTCCTCGGATCGAGCCTTCTCGTATTCACTCCACAGATAGTCCCGGTCCACTCCAGCAGACAGGTGATCCCATGGCAGGACCTCCTCGACCGGCCGGTCCCGTGCCGCATAGAAGCAAGGATCGATCCCCGTCTCCTCGAAGGCCCGGTCCCACACGCCCTGGCGAAAATGCTCGGTCCATCCGTCGAAGCGGGCGCCCAGTTGCCATGCCCGCAGGAGAGTCCGACCCAGGCGGCGGTCTCCGCGGGCAAAAACCGCTTCGAGTATGCTGTGGCCCGGGTGATGCCATTTGAACCGCAATGCCGGCCTTCTGAGCCGCACCTTGAACGCTTCCAGCCGCGCCTCGATTTCTTCCTTCGAGAGCTGCGATGCCCACTGGAAAGGCGTCTGAGGTTTGGGCACGAACGTGGATATGGACACGTTGACCGAAGACCGGGAAGCCTTGCCCAACCTCCACACCCTCAAACAAAGATCCTCGATTGCATCGAGGTCTTCGGCACGTTCCGTCGGCAGCCCCATCATGAAATAGAGCTTGATGAGCTTCCACCCGAGCGAGAAAGCGCTTTCCGCTGCGGCCAGCAGATCGTCGTCGGTGATCCCCTTGTTGATCACCCGGCGCAACCGCTCGCTCCCGGCCTCGGGCGCCATGGTGAACCCCGTCTTACGAACGCGCCGGATCTGTTCCATGAGTTCGGGAGTCAGGGTTCCGACACGCATGGACGGGAACGAAACGGCGATCCGGTCGGAAGCGAACCTTTCCATCAGCGCCGCCAGGAGCGGCTGGATCCGGCAGTAGTCACCCGTGCTGAGTGAAAGCAGGGAAAGATCTTCGAAGCCGCTGGCTGCAAGAGCCCTTTCCGCGGCCTTCAGCACCTTCTCCGGGTCGCGCTCGCGCACCGGCCGATAGATGAAACTGGCCTGGCAGAACCGGCATCCGCGCGTGCACCCGCGGGCGATCTCGAGACCGAGGCGGTTGTGCACGATGTCGATGATCGGAACGACAGGATTTTCCGGAATCGGCGAAGCCTCATCCAGGTCGAGGATCAGGCGCTTCGTCACCATCGAGTAGTCGTCACGACGCGGAGCGATTCCGCTGATGACACCGTCGGCCCCGTAGTCCACACGGAAGAAGGAAGGAACATAGACTCCCTGTATCCCGCGTACGCTTTCGAGGAATTCGAGCCGGGACCCGCCCCGCCAGGATCTGAAAGCGGCCACAAGTTCACCCAGGACTTCCTCCGCCTCCCCCAGTACGATGATATCGAAAAAATCCGCCAGCGGTTCGGGATTGTACGCGCAGGGGCCTCCGCCTATGACCCAGGGGTCTCCGGGCCCCCGGTCCGCCGCAAGCAGAGGAATGCCTCCCAGGTCGAGCATTGTGAGGATGTTGGTGTAGCTCAGTTCATACTGGAGACTGAACCCCACGAAGTCGAAATCCGAAAGCGGCCTTTCACTTTCGATCCCCCTCAAAGGCTCCCCAAGACTTGCCAGCCTCTGTTCGTAATCAAACCAGGGCGTGTATGCCCTGTCGGCCATGACTCCTTCCATCCGGTTCAGATGGTGATAGAGAAGCCTCAGGCCGAGATGACTCAACCCGACTTCATACACGTCCGGGAACGCAAGGAGAAACCGCACATCCGCGTCGGCGAAATTCTTCCGATACGTGTTCGTTTCGGCTCCGATGTAGCGTCCCGGCTTTTCGATTCCATGCAGACTATTCTCAATCATGTAGATACAGACTGTCCGGGCCTTTCGCGAACCCCGCACCGGCCGCCCCAACCGCGCGTTACGGCCTTTGCCCGGAGTTCCACAGGCCATCTCGAATAGGAAATAAAATCAACTCCTGGTATAAAGAGGAGACATGGCCCGGAGCATGTCGACCACCTGCACGAGATTGTCCAGGGCGTACCGCACGTCATCTTCCGTGTTCTCCTCGCCCAGGGTAAAGAGAAGAGTGCCCAGCGCCCCGCTTCCCAGTACTCCCATGGCCTCGAGCACATGGGAGGCCTTGGCGGTGATGGACATGCACGCCGAAGCGCCCGCCACGCTCACTCCGCGCAAATCCATGTGCAAAAGCAGAGCTTCCCCTTCCACGTAGCGAAAGGAGACGTTGATGAGCCCCGGAATGTGCCGTTCCGGGTCGCCGTTGAACTGAATACCGTCGATGTGATCCGAGATACCCCTGCGAAGAAGGTCCTCCAGGCGTCGACACGCATCCATTCGTCGAGGAAGTGCTTCCATCGTCAGTTCGGCGGCCTTTCCCATGCCGACGATCCCCGCCACGTTCTCGGTTCCGGTTCTGCGGCCGTCCTCCTGGCCGCCTCCATGGAACAGCGGCCACAGGTTCGTCCCCTTTCGGCAATAGAGGGCGGCGGTGCCCTTCGGGCCGCCGAATTGATTCGCCGCAAGACTCAGCAGATCCACGCCCAGTTCATCCACACTTACGGGAACCCTCCCGACGGAGGCCACCGCGTCCGTGTGCAGCACGATCCCCCGTTCGCGCGTAATGCGAGCGATCTCCGAAAGATCCTGCAGGGTCCCCACTTCGTTGTTGGCGTGCATGATGGAAACCAGCGCCGTTTCAAGCCGGAGCACCCTCCTGACGGCGTCCGGGTCCACTCTGCCCATCGCATCCACCGGAACCTGCGTGACTTCAAAACCAAACCGCTCCAGTGACTTCGCCGAGTACAATACCGAATAGTGCTCGATGGCCGACACCACGATGTGACTCTTGACGCCTATGGAATCAAACGCAACTCCCTTTATGGCAAGATTGTTTGATTCAGTGCCGCAGGACGTAAAGATGACCTCCTCGGTCTCCGCACCGATGAGTCGAGCCACAGCCTCCCTGCTCCGGAACAGCGCATCCTGCGGCAGTTCACCATGGTGATGTATGCTTGCCGGATTGCCGAAGTTGTCCCCAAGATAGGGCAGCATCGCTTCCATCGCTCCTGGGGCCACTGGAGTACCCGCAATGTGGTCCATATAAACCCGGCGTTCGTTCATGGATTGAATTCCTCCTGCAAGCCGATCAGAATCAGGATCAACGGGATGTTGAAACGTAGAAATCCAGGTTTCAGAACAACTTAAACGTTCATTTATACGTTTTTCCGTTCAAATTCGTCAACAGAAAACCTGATTCAGGACAGAACCCATCCCTGCGCTCACCCCCTCCATTCACGCCCGTCTCCCGGTCCGGGACGGCCGAATCGATGCATCGAAACCGCGCCGGCACCCCGTCCATCACGACCCTCTTCAGATGCCCCTGCTCCATCCAACCCTACTCTTTTCAAATGATTTCAGCGTATCAGGACTGGCAGGCCCACCACTACGGAAACCTCGACCGAGCTAAGTGATCGTACCGTCGAACATAAATTCCACTTGCAATCTTTCGGTCGCCATGCTATCGGTTTTTCCTGCTGCACAGGAGCGAATTCACGGCATCTGTGCGTCATGGAAACCTGAATGCTTGGTAACAAGGGTTACTGAAATACAAACCGGCGAATCACGTTAAGGAGGAGAGATTATGAAGGTCTTTGTAGGTGGTGTTGCAGCAGTATTTCTGGGTGTCATCAGCATGATCATTTTTCACAGGCCTTTTTTCGAGCTGATTGCCGGGGCCATTCCCCTGATTCTGCTGCTCGGCGGCGCTATGGCAGCCTATCTTGGCTACGACGAAGTCAAAGACAAGATCCCATTCCCAAAGAACAAGGAATCACGTGAAGCAGCCGAATCCAGTGGAGAAAGCAAGTTCAAGGAAGAAGCGGAGCGCTACAAGCAGGAAGTGGAAAAGCTGAAAGCCGAGCTCGAAAAATCCAAATCCGAAGGATAACATCCGGGGCACCCGGGTTTATAGGTTCTGTACAAAAGCCGCCTTCTCGAAGGCGGCTTTTGGTTTTTTTGGTTCTTCCGGCAAACGCGTACCCGCACAGTTGTCGCACAAAGGTGGAATACACCCACAACAACTTCATTCGCGCGAAGGCGGGAATCCAGGTAACATTGCATGGCGAAACAATTTGAGAAATGGGAAAGAGCCTGCAAGACAAGATGGAAGACAAGATAGATGGAGCAGGGCAATCCCGGGTGGAAAGTACGGCTAGATCTGCACTTGGCAGGCTGGTGACTGGATTCCCGCCTTCGCGGAATGACGGTGGGATTTTCCTGGGAATGACAGTGTATATATCCGTGGGAATGACGGTGTGATCTTTGCGGAATGACGTTGTGCTCTTGGCAGGGACGTCGTTGTGACGCCATTGATCCTTTGTGTGAAAAGCACCGGAGGTACTCGTTTGCCATATGGACGTGTTTTCTTTCTGCGATGAACTCTACGGATGAGCTTCGGCCCAGTCGGGACCCCATCCGAAGTCGACCGTGAGAGGGACCGTGAGGGGCCAGACGTTTTCCATGCGTTCCTTTACAAGAGTGCGCACCGCATCGAGTTCCGCCTCGGGCACTTCGAAAACCAGTTCGTCGTGGACCTGGAGCAGCATTGCGGCTCCAAAACCTCTCCTGCTCAGTTCCGTGTCGATTTCGACCATGGCCTTCTTGATGAGATCCGCCGCCGTACCCTGGATGGGCGTGTTCACGGCAAGCCGCTCCCCCAGCTGCCGGACGGTGTGATTGCGGCTGCGCAGCTCCGGTATGGCTCTTCTCCGCCCCAGGAGTGTTTCACTGTATCCTGCGCTGCGCGCCCGCTCCACCACCGAATCGATAAAAACCTTCACTCCCCGGTAGCGTTCGAAGTACTTCTCGATGATTACCCTTGCCGTCTTGTTGCTGATTCGGAGCCTTCGAGCGAGCCCGAACGGTCCCATCCCATAGATGATCCCGAAATTGATCATCTTGGCCTGCCTGCGCATCTCCGGGGTGACATCGAGGGGACCGACTCCGAAGATTTCCGCCGCGGTCCTCCCATGCACGTCCGCCCCCTCCCTGAAAGCCTCCTCCAGGCGATCATCCCTGCTGTAGTGGGCGAGGATCCTCAGCTCGATCTGCGAATAATCAGCGGACATGAGCACGTGGCCCGAAGCCGCAACGAAGGCCTTGCGGATCTTTCTGCCCTCCTCGGTGCGGATGGGTATGTTCTGCAGATTCGGATCGGAACTGCTCAAACGCCCCGTCGCCGTTACGGCCTGGTTGAACCGGGTGTGGATTCGCCCGGTTTCGGGGTGGATGAGCCGGGACAGGGCGTCCACGTAGGTCCCCTTGAGCTTGGCCAGGGTACGGTGAGCCAGGACATGTTCCACAATGGGATGTTCTGCCGCCAGTTCCTCCAGGACGTTCATGTCCGTCGACGGCCCGCTCTTGGTCTTCTTCACCACTCGAAGCCCGAGCCTGTCGAAGAGCACTCCCGCCAGCTGCTTCGGAGACTGTATGTTGAATTCCTCCCCGGCAAGCGAGTAGATCTCCCCGGTTATCCGGTCCAGTGCCTTTTCGAGATCGATGGACAGGGATTCGAGTTTTTCGGCATCCACGAGTATCCCTCTGTATTCCATGGCAGCCAGGACCCGTATCAGGGGAAGTTCGATCCCTTCATACAGGGCAAGAAGACCGTCTTCTTCAAGCCTGCGCTTCAAAACGGGGACAACCCTCAGGCATGTTTCGGCCACCCGGCATGCAGGACCGGCCGCACGAAGGGCATCGACCGCATCGGGCGAGGCTCCCTTCCTGCCGCTGCCCCCCGGTTCCGTTCCTGCTCCCCACTTCTCTCCCAGCCATTCCGCAGCGATCCGATCGAACCCGCCGGACGGTTCGCCCGGATTGAGCAGATAGGCCGCCACCAGGGTATCGAAGCCGATGCCTCCGGGGTCGACTCCGTGCCTCTTCAAGACCACCCAGGCATGCTTGAGATCGTGCCCCCACTTGATCCTGTCACTTCCCGCCAGAACAGGTCCGAGAACCCGGATCACCTCGTCCCGGCTCAACCCGGCCCCCCCGCTCGATCCCCCGTCAACGAAAGGGATGTAGAAGGCATGGTGCTCCGTTACACTCAACGCAAGCCCGGCGAACTTCGCATTCATCGAGCTGTCGGATGTTGTGTCGACCTGGACGGCGACCACGGGATGCTTCTCGATTTCCCGCACCATTGCAGACAGTTCGTCGGCATCGGCCACCACGAGGTCCTCCCGGGTCTCCCGGGGAGCTTCACCGCCTGGGACATCCGCCGAAGCCTCCCATTCGTTTCGCAGGGATTCGAGGAGAGTCCTGAAATCCAGTTCCTCGAAAAACCGCGCCAGGTCAGGTATCGAGGGATGCCCCGGCACGAAATCGTCGAGCCTCGAATTCATGCGGCATTCTTCACTGAACGAAACCAGGCGGCGTGAGAGGTACGCCATGTCGCGATGTTCTTCGAGCTTTTTTCGAACACTTTCTGGAGTGATTTCATCAAGATGAGCATAAATCCCGTCCAGGGACTTCCACCTGTCCAGGAGCTGCCGCGCGGTTTTCTCCCCCACTCCCTTGACTCCCGGCACATTGTCCGAACTGTCCCCCACCAGGGCCAGGTAGTCCCGCATCTGCGCCGGTGTGACACCCAGGCGTTCCATCACCGTCGCTTCCGTGAAGACGATGTCTCTCTGAGGATCCCACTGGCGGATATCGGGGTCCGAAATCAACTGGAAGAGGTCCTTGTCCCCCGACACGATGACCACTTCCAGCCCCCGCCCGGCAGCCCAGGACGCCAGGGCGGCGATGAGATCGTCCGCCTCGAAGCCTTCCATTTCAAACTGAGGGACTCCCTGGTACCTGACAAAATCCTTGATCCAGGGCACCTGCACCACCAGGTCCTCGGGCGCCTTCTGCCGTGTGGCCTTGTAGGGTTCGTACATCTCATGCCGGAAATTCGGCCCGGGCGCGTCGAATACCACGCACACGTGATCGGGCTGTGCATCCCGCAGCACCTTGAGCAGCATCTGGACGAACCCGTATACGGCCTGGGTGGGCATCCCGCGCGAGTTGGTGAGTCGCCGTATGGCGTAGAATGCCCTGTAGATGTAGGAACTGCCGTCAATGAGGTAGATGTTCCGTTTCCGGTTCATGATCTTCACGTCCCTTCGCGTTCCTGTTCGCCGCCTGCCCGGATTTTGACCGGGCATCCCGGGAATCGAGAGGCGGTGGAAGATATTCCAGGTTGACATGACTCATGGCATGAAAGATGTTGCCCCGAACCTTCCGGTTGTTGCGGTAGAGATTGTTCAGAAGATCCCGGATCTCCCGGCGCCGGTTGAGGTGTACCGACGGACAGCAGGTTGGAACCACCGGCAGGCCGAGCCTGCCGCACAGGCGCTCGACCTTTTCGGCGGGGACAAGTGCCAGGGGCCGGATCACGGTCACCTCGCCCCCGAAGAATTCCTGCCTGGGCAGTATACCCGCCACCTGCGCCGCATAGCATATGTTGATAAAGAACGTCTCGTTGAAATCGTCCTGGTTGTGTCCGAGGGCGACCTTGCGACAGCCCAGTTCCTGCGCCTTCTTGAACAGGGCCGTCCTCCTCAGCCGCGAACAAAGAAAGCAGGGATTCTCCCTGTTCTCCGGGCCGTGAGCCTTCAACCCGTGATCCGTTCGAAGAATCGCGTGGGAAAAACCTTCCCTCTTGAAAAATTCTTCCAATCGGTCCGCCGATTCGGCCTCGAACCCCGGATCCACGTGGACGGCGAGGAGTTCATACTTTATGGGAATACGGCGCAGGCGCTCGCGGAGCAGCCACAGCAGGAGCATGCTGTCCTTGCCGCCGGACACGGCCACCACGATCCTGTCCCCGTCTTCAATCAGGCCGTACCGATGGATGGCCTTTCCCATCAGGCGGCGCACTTCCTGGTCGATATATGCCATGGATTTTCAGCGTCCTTGTATCCCCGGCGATGGAGAAAGGCCGGTGGCCCTCCGTGTCTTCAATGACCATCGAACGCCTGCCCCTGGATATTCAGATGAGTCACGGCGTTCTTGATCCCCGACAGGGTCAGATCTTCCATGTGGAAAAGGCGTCCGATGCCGGTGATGGTGGCGCTTTCGTAAGGCCATCGATCCCTCGGGATGGGATTGAGCCAGACACTGGCGGGGAATGCGTCCCGCAGCTCCCTCAGCCACTCCCACCCCGGCTTGCGCACCGATGTGTAAAAGTCCAGGGCTCCGTAGGACGCCATCAGTTCCGCCGGCGCCATGTTGGCATCCCCGATGACGATCAGGCGCGTGCTCTTGCTTTCCGACAGGAACTTGTCCCACTTGACGCTCCGGGTACGCGGCGGGTCCAGGTAGACCGTGCCGTAGATACAGTTATGGAAATAATAGTAGTTCAGATCCTTGAACAGGTCCCGTATCTTGCTGAACACGGTCTTGACCAGGGCGATGTGCGGCGTCATGGAATAACCGCCGTTGTCCATGAGCACGATCAGGCGCACCCGGTTCTTCAATTCCCGGCAGAAAACCAGTTCGATCTCGCCTCCGTTCCGTGCCGTGCGCGAAATGGTTTCGTCCACATCCAGTTCCGATTCCGGCCCGACCGGCCTCAGGCTCCTCAGCGACGTCAGCACCTGCCGCAGGTTTTCCGTGGTGATGGCCGACCTGTCACTGTAGTTGATGTGCCTCCTGTTTTCGATGACTTTCTGAGCGGTTCCATACAGGCCCGTGCCGTGGACGCGCACCCCTCCCGCGTACATGCCGCTGTGCCCAAACGGGGACCTTCCCCGGGTACCCACCCAGGTGTTCCCGCCGTGGTGCTCCCCCTGCTGGGCAAGCACGGTCTCCCAGAACCGGGCGAGGAGCTCCTCCGTATCGAATTCCCTCACCATCTCGGGCGTCAGCCTGCCGCTTTCGAGCTCCCCTTTCAGCCACTCCTGGAAAGGCTTCCCTGCAAGGAGTTCCTCCCATTCGATTCCACCGGGCACCCCGTCCCTGGCCCCCATGAAGAAGGACGCAAAAACCTGTTCAAAAATATCGTAGTATTCGACTCTCTTGATGAAGATCAGCCTCGAAAGCAGAAACAGCTGGTCAAGGCCCGTGACGAGCCCCCGCTGAAGAGCCCGGTAAAATTCAATGATGTACTGGACGCTCACCGGAACCCCGGCTTTCTGCAGCTGGTACACGAATCCGATCATCCACGACCCTTCCAGAGCATCTACTCTCTATACCGCAGTTCCACGCATCAGAATCGACCGGGTTTGAGGATGCCCTTGAACTTGAGAAGATCCTGGGTGCGCTTGAGCAGCGTTCCGATGTGACTCGTCTCCCTGCCCGCCCCCGGACCCGACGCACCAGAAGTCCGCATGGAACCGATCCAGTCGAGCAGTTCCGCCGTGGCGGGCGGTTTTTCGAATCCCTGATCGCGGAGCCGGTAGAAGGTGGTGAGGCTCGCTTCGAGGAACGCCTCCGGCAGGTCGGGAAAATGCAGCCGCACGATCATGACCATCTCTTCAGGAGGAGGAAACGGAATGTAATGGCAGAAACAGCGCCGCAGAAATGGATCGGACAGCTCCCTCTTGGCGTTGCTCGTGATGATGATCACGGGCCTCTTGGCCGCGGTCACCTTGTGGTTGATCTCCCGGATCACAAACGACCCGTCTTCGAGGACGTCCAGGAGGTTGTCCTGGGTGTCGGAATCCGTCTTGTCGATCTCATCGAGGAGCAAAACTCGGCGGTCCTCGGCGAGGAATGCCCGCCCGATGGGCCCGAACCTCAAATAATCCCATATGTTGTTCACATCCCGGCCCGTATCTCCACTGCCGAACCGCGAATCGTTCAGCCGCAGCACGGTATCGTACACGTAGCAGAGTTCCTCGCCCTTGAACGTGGACTTGCACCGGGCTTCCTCCATCCTGAGGCCCAAAGCCCGGGAGACCTCAAAGGCAAGTTGAGTCTTCCCCGTCCCGGCTTCTCCGGTGAGCAGCAGAGGTTTTTCCATGGCAATGGCGATGTTGACGATCTCCCGGAGTTCGGGACTGAGGTAGTAGCGTTCGGTGCCTTCAAACTGCATTTCGAATGCTCCTGGCAGGATTATATCGGGTGCCTTCCCACACACATCGTCCGGCCGGTATCCATGAGGATACGGGACATTCCCGGTTCAGTTGCAAAAGATCCGTACCGCTTCGCCGGCCGGCGCCTCATCCTTCAATATGCCAAAGGATCTGATGAATAGACTCTTTATGATAGTGGAAAGTCTCCCCGTTGACAATGTCGTCTGCCAACACCGAAATGCGACCCGGCTGAAGCCGTTCAAGACCAGGAAACAGATGGTGCCTCCGGAGCTTTTCATTCAAAGGGTCGCTGGCATCTACAACGACAGGGGTAGAGACGGCGCATGGGCCTGCACCGCAACTCCCTCCGAACCGAACCGGCGGCTCTCCCGGATCGGCTTCTCCAGTCGGTGGTCTTGCCTCGTGAGGACTGGAGCAAAGCGCCATGGGCTGCTTCCAGGCTGAATACCCCCAAGGACGATGATAAAACAGGCGCCATTCTGCGAACAGCCGCAACCGGGCAGGCGAATGGGCGAATGGACTGCCGTTGATGCCTGATCTGGCGGCGGTTCCTACCTCGAGATCCTCCCTGTATGAGCCCATCAAGCGCCCAATAGGTTTGCGGCTACGTCCTGCAGGGGGGCGATATCTCGCAGGGGCATTTCTTCCCGCGGGGGGGATCCCGTAGAACCGCCCCTGCAATCATCCGTGATTACAGGGATTCCACGCAAATGATTCGGCGCAATCATCCATTCATCCCGATCTTTTCTTCAACAGCGACCCAGGGATCGGACAGGGAGGCTTTTCACCGGCCCGACTGTCCGTTCACCGGGTATTCCCCGCCTGTCGGAAAGGGAATACTTTTGGAGAACCCCTCGATGCTTGACCATCCAGGCGTTCCAGACGTGGGTTCTGCTTTTTCCTGCCATGACTGCGGACGACAGGTTCGGTTCGCCTCCGGTTGCTCCCCACCCCGCCTCGCGGCGACGCAGTTATTTTGCGGGAATGACGGTGTATATATTCGCGGGAATGACGTTCAGATGCCATCGACCCTTTTCGCGAATGGCACCGGATGCGTGAAAAGCACCCGAGGTACTCGTTTTCCGGATGAACCACAAATCCCTTGACACTGCTTGAGCTTTTGGTATAAAAAGATTTCGCTTTTTGCAGGGACCGTATGCGCCCGTAGCTCAGCTGGATAGAGCGTCGGACTTCGAATCCGCAGGCCGCAGGTTCGAATCCTGCCGGGCGTATCACCACTGCTCATTGCAAAGCCTTACGGGCCGTTAGCTCAATGGTAGAGCAGCTGACTCTTAATCAGGAGGTTCGGGGTTCGAGACCCTGACGGCCCACCAGCAAGATCAAGGGAAAGTGAGCGAAATCGCCGCTTTCCCTTTTTTGTTCACTTCTGAATGTCCCCCATATCGCTGCAAAACCGCCCTCCAGGAGATGCCTATTGCACCCGAAATACACATTGAAAAAGCTTAGTTGCTCTCGGGTTCCCTGGATTGCCGGTTACACCGCAAGGACAAACCCGCCCGTGCCCCCTTGGGCTTTGTTCGCACCCTGTTTCGTGCTTATATTCAGAAAAATAAATGACAGGGAACTTCCACTGCTTCCGGTAATCGTTAGAAAGGAGCAAGCAATGCCCAATATTTCAGTTTATGCTTTCGTCGCTCTTGGATTCTTCCTGGCGGCACCACCGCAGGCCGGCGCTGATGTGCGGCTGGAAGGAAAGGTTGGCCCCGTCACGATCGATGACAACGTGGTCATTGCACGAGACACCACAGCGGCCCTCAACGGGACGATCATCAAGGGCAATGTCAAAGTGCGGCGCGGAGCCACATTGATTACGAGGGGCGCGCGCATTGACGGAAATGTCCAGGCTGCTGGCTCCCTTCTCGTCGATTTGAGGCAGAAGACGTTCGTGGATGGAGACGTCCAGGGGGAGCGCACCCGGTCCGTCCTCGTCCGAGGCGGCACGGTGGTGGGTGGCAACATTCAGATCAAAGAAGCTGCCGCACCGGTTGACGTGGATGCGCTCTTTGTAAGAACCGCCCGGGTGGATGGAGACGTGCAGGTGGAAAAAAGTGCCGGACGCCTGAGAGTCCTGGACACCTTTATCGGCGGAAACCTTCAGTTCGTGGAGAACCTGACGGGGCCATACAGGATCAGGGACAACCGGATCGCCGGAGACCTCCAGTTCTTCAAGAATCGGGGGAAAGGCACGATTACCGGCAACCATGTCCGCGGCAATCTTCAGAGCAAGGAAAACAAACCCCGCCCGGTCATAAAGGACAATATCGTCGAAGGCGACCTTGAAATCGAATAGGAAAGTCGAAGGCGCTCCGGGGATTTCATCCGTGGCGCCTTTCTCGATTTTCCGGCCATGAACGACCGTTCTGAACTCCCTGTTGTCACCAGCTGGTCGTGACTCACCCTTCGGCAAACGATGAACCTGCCCCAGGTCATCTGAAGGGGAGCAAACCCTTTTACCCTCTTATGGGTGGGCCGCACTTCATGCCTCTTCGAAACCCCGTCGTTGTCCATCACCATGATATCCATGCCCGGAACCACAACCTCCGGTTTGGCCGGATTCAATCTCCAGGCGAAAAGCTTCTGCAAAAGACGCCGAAAGAGATAAATCCCGGGCCACCAAATGTCCCGAAGAAGCGTTTGACTGCGTGCGAGGAGAGCATCCTCCCCAGACTGGTTCTCGATCGCGGCGGCGTAG
>Ga0334887_1000886_pt1 | contig 43437 bp, 43 predicted proteins | sample GraSluR1_MG_10_FD_207217 | JGI IMG/M metagenome (GOLD analysis project Ga0334887, IMG submission 207217) | Sludge microbial communities from methane-producing bioreactor in Wageningen University, Netherlands - Granular Sludge_18_07-R1 | ecosystem: Engineered > Bioreactor > Anaerobic >...
ATTTTTGGAGGTCTATTTGGTGTGTTTTCTTAAAGATAAAAGAAATTCCTTTTTCACTTGACTAATTCATAGCTAGCTCTTCCAATGTTAAGAAGTCTGTCTTCTTTTTCGCTTCTTTGATATAGTCAGGGGCGTCAGTCTTCACTTCTCCTGTCTTGAAATAGTAGTGCCAGTGATACGCCGCATGTTGCGTATTAAGTACGTCGTTCTTCAAACTAAGAAAACCCCGTACCAACAGCTCTTTTCCCTCTTTATTTAGAAAAAGGCGATTGGTTTCGGGATTCATTAAACGGAACAATTGCAGGGCACTTTCTGTGTCATCGAACAAATGAAAGTTCACAATATTGATACCATACGCTGGGCGCAGACTCGAAAAATTGCTTTTCTTCACCTCATTTTTAGCGAGGTTGCCAAAAGGCGAGCGGTAAGCTTCCCCGAGATAAAAGAGGCTTCTTTCGTGAAAATACTTTTGCGCCTGAACTTGACACTCAATCGTCGTATAGCTTCCATCTTCAGCTACTGCCAGGATGTCAACCTCGGTAAGCTTTACCTCCATCTTTTCTCGTTCCTCATAGGATTTCTTGTAGCTGTCAATGTGATAGGTCTGCTTTGGCATCAGTCTCTCGAATTCTAAGCCTAATAAATCTTTGACGAACGCTTTTAGAATATGCTGGGAATCCTCCGAAGTTAGTAATTTCTTGAATAATAGATCGTTGGTTGGTAAATACACGTGCATCTCTTTTCCTGCCTTTCAGACAGCAGGTTTTCTCGCCTACATTATAACATGGCAAAACAACCGCTATCAAAGTCCTTTTACTCTAAAATACGCAGAAAAATGAAAAGTATTTGGATCGATTAATGATCGCCTTTTTTTGAAGTTTCATTCAAGCATAAAAAAAAGAGACGCCAATATCCATCAGCCATCTCGCATAAAATCATTCAGTTATTCACCCTCCACCACTCTACCCTATGTAATGGCAGCTAAATCTTTACCAAAAAGTCCTTTTCAAAAACGCCCTTCTTCAACACATAGCCGCTGCCCCAGATGGTTTTGATCATTTCTGGATCGAAGCCTGCAATCTCCAGCTTCATCTTGATCCGCTTTATCAAGACAGAAGTCTGGGAAAGATGAGAATTGTTCGGACGTTCGTTCCAAAGGTGTGAACACAGTTCCTCTCTGGACACCACACTGCCCTTTGATTGGATCAGGCAATCCAAAGTTGTCTGTTCCCGTTTGGTCAGGCTTCTTTTTAATTGCACAAGATTACCTGCGTCTTGCATAGGATCGTTCTTATACAAAAAGATGATATTGGCTTCATCCTTTTGATAGGGTGCTAATTTCTCTGAAAGCTGTTCTCTCAAATAATCAATGGAATGATCCACAACCAGCCAATCGATCACACCTAAAGTGTGTAACTGTTCCTCTTCATTAGCATTCGGCTTTGTGCCCAGCTTGCGCAACAGGCCCCATTTCTCTGATTTTAAAATCGGCAATAGCTCTCGAATCTCGGAATCCGCGATTGTTTCGCTTAAGATGATCGCTTGATAATTCAAGAGATACCGTTGTAGCGTATCGGTTGTCGTATTCTTCTGATGCCTGCTCGCCTTCAAGCATTCTAGCAGCTCCACTGAACAAAAAACCTCGTAGTTCAGGTGTTGAAGCTGCTGCTGCAGCTCTTGTTCAAGGACTAAATTCTTAGTCAAAATCAACATAGGTTTCATTCACACAGTTCTCTCCTTTTTAGACAGCCCAAGTTGAAACTTGGGCTGAAAATTATCGACTATACTGAAGTAATTGCTGATTGATAATCGTATAGATGTAGATAGCTAAAATGAGGCAAACCACAAATATCACACCTAACAGACTATCAATGATTAATGACTTTTTATTTTTTCCTTGTGCTTCCAGCATTTTTTTATCAGATGGGAAGAAAAATATAAATCCGCCTAGATAAAAAACACCAATGATTACTGCACCTAATATCCATAAATATACGTTCATCTTTCCTCCTAAGGCGTATTATCCAGTGTCCAAGTTACTTTTCCTGAATATTTTGCTCCTGCTAAAGCGGTTGATCCTTGAACATTTAATTTAACTGAATCAAAATCAATTAGGTTACGCCAGATTCCACTACAATCTGCGGCACTGGCTGTCCCAGAACTTAAGACATTCACTTCGCTACCCCCAGCATCTAAGGTTAGCTCTCCGCTGCCATAATCATTGATTCCACTCGGTAACGTATTCCCCCAATTATTTGCGCCATCTAATCGTTGCATTTTGCGAGCCATGGTCAGCTTAGCATTTATCAATTTATCAGAAGGAGATTGAACCATTTCCAACTCACTCATTCGAGCTTTCAATGACCATCCTGTCGATGTTGGACGTTTATCCAGAAATTCCACCGATAAATCATCGGTACTTCCACCGTAACGGTTTGAATCCAATGAATAATCCTGATTAGTATCTGAGGCGGTGACTGTACCAAAATCAAACTTCGGTACACTGCGTAAGAAGAATGCCGTATTTTTATCCAAATAAATCAATTTTACAGTGGTATTGCTAGTTGCTGTAAAGGTTGAATTTCTTGGCGTATCCACTCCTGGCGTTTCACTAGCATTTAGCCATCCATAGTATACATAATCCGTTCCACTGTGGTTAAAGTCAGCCTGACTCGGTTGATAGGTCGAACCATTAGAAATTGTTACTGATTCATTTTTTATATGGTTTCCTGCCAGATCGTAATAATCTTCATTCACTGTATAAGGAATCGAAAAAGGAACGACATCCGACCACTGATTGATCGCCGTATAATTAGAGCTTACATAAAAACGGGCCCAGTATTTTTTACCTGGAGTCAATCCAGATAAATTGTTAATCACCATTTGGCCTCCACTTTGAGCCAAGTTTCCCTCCAGAACTCTTGAAGCTGTCTCTTTGTTATTCGCTTTTTGCTCACTATCAAAAATGTATACCTTTGAAGTATTCGCAGGGTAACTAGCGCCTGTTCCGACTAACGCAGAAGTAACCGCTGCATTTATCGTTCCACTGTTTCCTACTGGATTGATGGTTGGTGCGGATAGAGTCAGTTTAGGCATGGTGAGTTTTAAAGAATCGTCCGCAGCTCGCGTCGCAGAAATACCTGTGTAGTTAACAGCGCAAAATACGCGGTACCAATAAGTTACCCCCGGGTCTAATCCACCATAATTTGATAAATATAATCGTCCACTAGCTGTATCCACAACATTTGGTAGGAGGTCTCTTCCACCAGACAAATTATCTGTTACAGCATTGTTATAACTCGTGTAGAAACGAAATCTGCTATTCGCTGGAACAATAGCAGTAGCCGTTCCTTCATAAGGACTAACCAAAGAATAGGATTGACCCAAATCCATGCTTAAGCCATCAGGTCTTATTGCACGATCTAAATTGTGAACCAGACTTATATCCGGCATGGTTATTCGATAACCGTCATTGAAGTCTGAATATATGGTAATATCTGAATAATTTGTCGTAATAACATATCTGTAGTAATACGTCTTTCCTCGAGTCAAAGCTTTGTTAGAGAAGATTATTGTATACCCCATTACTCCACAATCTGCATACGCTTGAGCTTGTCCAAGATTTGGTATACTAGCAGCTGCTTGATTTCTGTCCTCAAAAAAGTAAATCCGAGGCGGTACGGAACCAGAAAAAGCCAGATTATTTAACGAGTAACTAGCGGAACCTGAAACACTTGTACCACCCGCGGCTAAACTGATTGGTCTATTAGGTGTGATACTTCCGCTCGCTGATTTAACACTAAACGTCCCTTCTTGTGGTCTGTTATAGTGATCCTTTCCTGTTCTATACCCCCAAACTTTTCCATTACTATAACTTTGATTACGTTTAGTAGGATTGTATCTGAATATATTGGCTGAATTTCTTAAATTGGCAGGAATTGAGACTTCGATTTGAATTAACTTATTTGCTATAAAATTTGGGTCAGACATATAATCACTGTACGTCCGATAATATATCTTGCGGTGATAATTACCTGCACCACCATCATTAGTCCAATAAATAAATATTCCCACCTCTGGAGTATCAGCAGATGCTCTATCAAAATAGATAGTGAACACCTTCGTCCAAGGGTTTTTATTACTATCTTCCACGCTAACCAACATGAAGCGACTGTCATTCCCAACCCGCATATCAAGACCATCAGCAATAACATCTAAAGTATTAATCGATTGAACTCCTATTCCAAACGGCGAAATAGAATTTTTGGTGTTTTTATTCTTTTCTTCTGTATCAGCTTTAGGTTCCTCTTTTTCAACATCAGCTTTCTTTGGAACTTCAATACTCTCTGTGGTGTTTTTTGTCGCAGGTTTATCTTGCATTTCCTTCAACACATGTTCCACCGACTCGGACATTTTTGGAATACTTGATTCAGTTGTTGTTTCCTTTTCTTCATTACTTGTACCAGCAGAATCTGCGACCACCAGTGTAGGAAAAATCATCTGTACTATTAGACTGCACACTATTGAAAACTTAATTAACGTTAACATTCTTGCTCTATTCATACTCTTCCTCCTTCGTTTTTCGCCGAACAAGGATAAGTATCAAAAATAATCCAAGCAGATAGAGTCCAATCAGACGACTTGAAAAAGATAATATTTCCCCAGTTTGAGGTAACAGCTTTCTCGTGCTTGTCTTAGTATTATAAGGTTGGATTCCTCCAGATTTTGGCAACTGATCTTTTGGTTCTGCTGAAATCGGAATATCATCCGCTTTTCCTTCCGCAAATTGAATACTGACTGCCGTTTCCTTTGAATCGGCAAATACATCCTGAGGAAGGATTACCCCGATCATAAAAAGTGTTAAAAGTAGGATTAGCCTCCTTTTCATAATAGATCATTCTCCTTTATCCCAACGTTTCCTGCGAGTCAATAGATAACCAATTAAAACAAACCAAAGAATCCCCAAAGCAGTGAGCAGATATTTGATCCAATTTGGAATTGTTAAATTGTAGCTTGCTTCTTTATTCACCTTATCAGCTTGCTTCCCAGAAATCTCAAAGGACTCGTCCCATTCCCATATTCCACTAGCAGACACCACCTTGACTTTCGCTTGGTATTTTCCTGCCTGGATCTGTTCAACGCCCCAGTCCATCATTAAATTGAATTTGGAATTTGGTGCCATGCGACCGTTCTCTTTTTTAAGTTCCTTTTTAAAATCGGAATCTCCTTCTTTGGTGATTTTCACATCAAAAATCATCTTCTTATTGATTTGCGGATCAGGATTTTGAAAATTTAAGGCGACTGCTCGTTTTCCGTGATTCAAGGTTGGAAAAATATTGACTAAGTTCAAACGTTTAGCATCTTCATATTTTCCCGCATCCTCTGAAAGCATCATACCGATGCGATAACCATAAGAACTTCCTATACCTGATTTTTTCTTCTCAGTTTTCGTTGAGAATTCTAATGCGCCAAGTTTAATTCCCGCAAAGCTCTTTGTCGGCATTACCTCAATGTCAATTTCTTTAGATTCAAAATTCTCCACAGTGATTTCTGGATTTTTGATTGTAACGTATTTGGAAAGCGGATCAGTAAGCGATGAATCTAATAGATTCTTGTTCGAGGTATAGCCAATCTCCGCTAAACCATTCGTATAAGCATCCGTCAAAACTGTTCGTACAGTCACTGGCTCTTTTTTCATACTCGTTACTCGGACCTTGACTGTCTGTGGTTCTTTTGGACGAACCTGAAAATAAAAGAATGACTTTTGCGCATCAATTTGCGTCTCAGGCAAGACTGCACGAACGGTGTACCCGACTTCCTCACTGGATTGATTCTTATCTGCCCTTCCTTGAATTGTCCCAACAAACAATTGTAAGAACATGATTCCAAAAATAAAGCATATTTTAAGGTTTCGTCTTTTCCTCACAAAAAATCCTCCTACATGACAAAAGGACAGGGAGGCTGATTCCCTGCCCTAAATACGATATTAGATAGTATCAGATAATGTCCAAGTGATCGTTCCGTTATAATTTTCCCCAGCGACTGCCGCAGCGACATCTGTTGTAGGAACCTTCAATGTTAAATCGTCTACTTGAATAGACCAGTTCTTCTGTGCACTCGTAGCCGCAGAAGCTATCTTTACCTCAGTGGCACCATCTGCAGGTAAATTCGTAACAGGATCTGTTACGATCGTCGCATCCACTGAGCCCTTAGAAGCTGCTAATTCAGGAGAAGACGTACTTAAGTATTCAATTGCGTCTTTATCCACTAAAGTATATGTGGCATTTGTAAGTTTTTTAGTTGCAGAGGTTTTCAATTCACTAGCTTTCATTGTTAATTTCCATTCGTCACTTGCAGCAGTTGAACGCCCATCTTGTACGGTTACATATCTTTCTCCACCGGCTGCTTTTTGTGAGATCGCTGGCCCCGCAGATCCTGCTTCATGAGTATTTGCAAAATCAAATTTTTTCGGTGCCCATCTCAATGCCAAAGCATCAGGATTTGGAGGAACAACTGGAGGTACATGAGTATCAGTTTTAAATCCAACTGTTGTATCAGTATCTAATGAATCCGCTGAAGCAAATGGTGCCATACCAACAGCCATTCCTCCGACTAATGAGGTCGTAATCAACCCTTTAATTATTTTTTTCTTCATCTCTTGTCTCTCCCTCTTTTTATTTTTTTGAGATATCTATATCGAACAGCCAACGCTATTGATACCAAAAAAACTGAAAAATAATCAAAAAGAAATGGTAGACTTATACAGTACGAGTTATTTTCGGCGGTCTGATCTCTTTCTTGTTTTAAATAAAAAAAAGTAATACTTCATAAGTCGCAGAATGACGCATCAAAATGACCCTGACGGTTTGTTTTGACGGGTGACGTATTTTTCAAGCGATCGATTAAATAACATAACAATAGTTATATGTGTGTTCATTCTTAATATTTTCTTAATATTTAGCGTTTCATTCGAATGGTTTCATCCATCTATACTTTACTTATAATTGGTAGCGCTTACTTAGATAAAGCAAAAACGGGCTGTTCCGTCAGAAAAAGATTAAGTTATTTTCATTAAAAGTTATGTGAGTTTTAATAATAATTAATTAACTCGCCATGGCTTCGATCGCATAAACCGCCGTCACTCGTTCTTCCAGCATCGAATCAGAATACACATCCAACGTCATCTTCGTAGAGGCATGTCCTAATAAGGCACTAACGGAAGTGATTCCTACTTTGGCCTCTAAACAACGGGTCGCAAAGGTGTGGCGGAGCTGGTGGAAATGAATGTTCTCTAGCCTTGCTTTTCTCCGCAATTGATGAAAATGATAGGTTAAGACTCTCGGTTCGCAGCCTTTATCGCCAATCGAAAAGACAAATTCCGCGTCACTCTTTTCCTTCAATCTCTTTAAAAGCTTCCATACTTTTTGGTTCATGGGAATCATACGATGGGAAGCTGTACTTTTTACCGCATCATAATTGATGATTGTTTTCTGTTGTTCACTACTTTTGACGCGATTACAGGTTTGAGTGATGGAAATAATTCCTCTATTGAAATCAATATCTGACCATTTTAATGCCGCGATTTCCCCAATCCGCATGCCGGTATTCAACGCCAAAACTGCTGCTTTAGATTTGTCATCCTTGCTTTTATCGGCAACTTCTAATAGTGATTTTTGTTGTTCTAGTGTCAAGGCACGGATCTTTTGTATCTTCCTTTTCGGTAATTGCACCGCATCACATGGGTTCTGATACAGAAGTCCTTGTTTCTTGGCGTCATTAAGAGTTTTCTTCAATAAGCAATGAATGATTTGAATACTGCTTGGTGAGAGTTTTTCTTCAATAAAGGTATTTACTACTTCTTGAATGCGTTCAGAAGTGATTTGATAAAGCGGAATATCGCCAAAATGAGGGAGTAAGTAGCGAGACAGCTTATAACAATAATCCGAGTATGTCGAAAGCTTAATTGTCTTCTGAATCTCCTTTTTCCATTGAGTCACCCATTCGTTATAGGTCATCAGGCTTTTTCCATATAACTCTATCATCCGACTAGCTTGTTGTTTTAGCGGAAGCAGCTTTTCTTTCACCCTTTGATAGGTTTTTCCATATACATAACCGTATTTGATTCTACCGTTACTTTTTCTGCCGATCGCATAGCGGCCTTCCCATCGTCCATCTTTTCTATAATAAATGTTTTCTCCTTTAGTTCGTTGCTTGTTCATAAAATAACCACGCTTTCTATCTGGGTTGACGATTATTTCTGACGGGATCTGCAATTATTACTTTTCATTAAACTTTCTAGTAAGTTTCCACCATTAACTAACACCAAATGTTAAATACCTCCTATAATCTTTAAATTATTATTGCAATTCCTTTTATAATATCCTATAATTTGTAATATAAAGTTATTGGAAGACAAATATGAATAGTTTTTTTCTGGTTATTTGTCAGATTTCTTATTTTTATTTAAAACAAGAAAAAAGAATTATTACTTTTTAATTGTATTTCTTACTTTTCCCATTTTCCATCCTCACATAAAAATCAATCCTTCAGACATCCAGAAAACGTCCTTTTCTTGGGTGTTTTTTTATGCGTTCCCTCACTTAGTCATTTGTGACCTGTTATCATGCTCTTATTCTTCCATTTATTAAGATTCACTATAAATAACAAGTATCATCAAGTATAATTTACGCATTTAAAGGTCATAGTACCGCAAATAGAACGTTGATTGTGTATGTAAATGTTTACTTAAACTAAATTACTTTAATTTCTAATTGTAATTATCGTTATTTTTAAAAAGAATTTAGCAAAATAGTGGAGTTATTTTTAGGTATACTAGAGGCATTAAGAGTTGAGGAGTGATGCATATGTCAAATGAAGAGTATTATGGGAAAATTTTGTACAACAAACAAATGTCAGAGGATTGGTTATCATTATTGGAGGATGCGACGGCATTTAATCGCTTTGATTTGAAACCGATTACAGCGCTTTTGTCAGCGCCTTGTGAGTTGGGAACGCTGGTGCTGCGGGAGGAGGAACATTCCTTTCATGATCGGGGCACTTTAGAGACCTTGAAGACGTTTTATCAGACTCATCGTTTTTTTGATTATTCGATGACACGGCGGTGTTTCAAAGTCATTGACGGCTTTTCTTCTTATAAGGTGCCTTTTGTGAACTGGCACTTTGCCTTGTGTCCATTGGAATCGCCGGAGAATGGAATGTGGGTCAATCCGTTGGAGGTCTATCAGACGCAGACTATTCGAGGCGTCTGTTTTGCGGAGTTGCGAAACGGCGTGATCATCGAGCTTCCTATTCAAAAGCGCAGCTTTATAGATCAAGCTGAAAAGGCGATTTATTCCTTGTGTTACTTGCGGCGTGAATATTCGATTACGCTTAATTATAAAGGTGGTCCGCTGGATTATTTTCAATTGCCGGTCACCCCTTTTCTATTGTCATTACGGAATCGTCCCCTTCTGCAGCACTGGGTAACGGATCGAGGTGTTTTTCATCAGAGGTATTTGAGTGAGGTCTTGAGGAAACATCAGGAGAAGAATTAAGAGAAGAATGAGTGTTTCTATCTCTTTGTTTTAATGGAAGAATAGCGATTAAGACCAAAACGAAAGGATCGTATTGGTCTTATTTGGTTTGGATGAACATCTAGGTTTAATTTTCTTCAGCAACTTATTATTATCGGAGTGAAATTGTTTTATTAGAATCGGTCAATAAGTATTTTCTCAAAAAAGAGCCGTCGCTTTTTGCGTAACTTAATTATGTGATGAAGATTATTATGTTGTAGCAGCTTTTGTGAATGGCGTAATTCAAAAAAAATTAGAGCATTGCTTCTATTATTGTGAGTAGATAGACACCAAATAATTAGGTCTAAATTTGATTATGACCCAATTATTTGGTTAGGAGAATTTACTATGGAAGATGCATTACACGAGAAAGACTTACTATCTTTTTTTAAAGAAAACCCGATTGTAGCTACTCATTTGATTCAGACAAATAATCTCATTGTTGAAATCGACGCTGATGTATTAGATGCGGCATTCTATTTTTTGAAAGAGTAGCATCCCAACACTTTTTTATCTCCAGACCAGAAAATGTATAACTATTACATTTCTCCACAAGAAGAAAATATGATCGTAAATCAATTACATGTAGACGCTTCTTTGAATAAAGTTAACGACAATTTCTATACACCTAAACTTGAAAAATTATTGATTGAAAGTTAGGGCTGCTAACTTAGTTGTTGAGCCTCATGATCAAAATAAAAAAGTACACAGAAAGATCTCTATATACTTTAAAATCGTATTTTTGATGCAATTTTCACTGATACTACTTGTCATAATCAATTGTCACATCTGACACAAATGATTTACTTAATAGGATAAGATCACTGATATCAGACTCTTCTTTATATAAAGATAAGCAAGCTAAATCAAAGTAAAAATTGTAAAAGTTTTCAATGTATTTAGAGTAACGAGCTATTTCATTGCCGTTGCCCATATTTAATGCGTAGCAGTATGAAATTTTTTTGATCTCAGCTGCTAAAATAGAATGTCTGCCATTGCTTCAGTCTGGAATTAGAATATTTTTGATCTTTAAACCGATCGAGCAAAGTCTACTACTGGAAATACTGACTCGACACACGGGACTAAACGCTCTTTTTGTTAGGAGAAACATCTCTACATCGGAACAATCGACCTTTCAATCGGAACAAGGACTATCTCTAAAATTACGTGCATATGAGCTGATTGATCTATTGCATCGTCTACTCTTTCATCCTGTTTGCCACAAAAAACCGCTTGGGGCTTTCCCTAACGGTTTTTTCGTGTTTCTCTATTTTGGCATATTATTTTCGTAGTGTGACCAAGCAGAATATACCTTAACTACTTTATTCTTCTTATCAATCGTATAAACAACTCTATGCTTTCCATTGATTCTCATAGAATACATTAGCTTGTTTTTTGGACGTAATTGCTCAAAATTTCTAATTTGAGTATAAGGGTTCTTTTTTAGCGTTTCGATGATTTCTTCATAGTCAGATAGCAGATTTATTTTTTCTAACAGCGGTAAATGCTTTTTTTTTACTTCTTTATGGACTAATACCTTCCAATCGCTCAATTATGCTTCCTCAAAATCATCCTCAGATTCGCTTTCCATAAGGCTAAATACATTATCAAGCGTACCTGTTCTATACAAATATAATTCTTCTTGAATCGCACTCCATTCACGTTTAGACATCATGATTACTCCATCATTTACCCCCTCTTTATTCGTTAAGGTAACTTCAATCTCGCTGTTATCAGTTGCTACGCCCTTCAAAGTTTCAAATAAATTCTTTCTTAAATTCGTTGGTGTGATTACTTCCATGACAAGCCCCTCTTTCTACATGTACGTTATCACGTACATTATAACGTACATCCTTAGTTTTATCAATCTTCTAACTCCTTATAACCGTCAAAATAAGCCTCCATTTGAATTTTTGGAGCCGTCATCTTTTTAAATCACGACACTATTTCTAGACCTTCCTCATTTCAACTTTCTCCTTTACTCATTAAGAAAACCTTAAGTCAAATAAAAATGTTTAGTTTTTTTAGAAGATGTTTCCATTCTACAAACACTATCAAATCAACATTACTTCTCCACGCATAAAACCCAAAATGTGTCAAAGTAGGCAAAATTGCATGAGGCTATGAAAATTGCAGGCTTCTTTCATTTTTCACAAAGTAAAAGCCCGTTCTTATGGGATTTAGCTAAAAAATGGAATGAAAACACCTGCAATTTTGACCCCCAAATGTAATTTTGCCGGTTTTGACCGAGTTTGTATTTCACCTTTATCGTTAAGTCACCGGCCGGAACAAAAAATACTATAGCGGAGGAATGAAAAATGATTAAAAAATCGGCAACAAATTACAAGTACAAATCGACGCAGGTGAAGACAAATTAAGAAAGGTGAATTTCCAAAACGTCATCGACGAACCAACCGAAGAAGCGGTGCTAGAACTTGGCGCCATCCTGACAGAACTTTCACCAGAAGGCAGCAACTTAGACGGCGTGATCCTAACTAGCCAATCACGGTATACCAAATAAGGAAGGAGGAAATTAGATGTTTAAACTTGTCGCAACCTTTACAACCAGCTTAGGAAAAAAAAACATGGAGCCTGAATAACCCTGATCCCAACAAGACAGCAGGCGAAGTCAAAAGCTTATTGCAACGTCTGACAGGCATCAAACTTTTCCATAAAGACGGCGCCGATCTCTTCCATACGGTCGAAAGCGCGAAATATGTGGAAACAACTGAAACGATCCTATTTGATAACACACAGGAACAACCGTAGCATCAACGTTTGACTAAATTTGAGAAGTCGCGGTAGACGTACCGCTCTTCTCTATTACTTTAGCAATTTTAAAAGAATGATATACGGCATTCGAATCGAACTTTCTTTTTACAAAAAACTACTTCAAAACAAATAAGGAGGATGAAGATCCATGAATGAACCACTTTTAACGCACCAACAGATTTTTACACTAAAACCCGAAACACTTGAGGCACGAATCATGACCTATTACCAAGAAACACAGAACAGCAGCTTAACGATCAAATATATTATGGCTTTACGCATCCGTTTTAGACTTGGTGCGCAGGAGTTTGCGAACATTCTCAGCGATCTTGTCCGCTATTTGTTTATGAACACCAAAGCAACACGCACCATGAAGCGCTTCTTTTATTATTTTCAGGATTACTTTGCGGTGCCTGAATGGAAACGGCTGACGATGAGGGTCTTCCCTTTGAGAAATTTTGGCAAGAAAGTCTTGTCTGTCGCTCGTTCATTGGTTTCATTTGTACGCCCTGAAGAAAATACGGAGCCTTGATAAGAACTACCCTACGCAGAAAATAAATGAGAGGAAAGAAGAAAAATGATTACTGAGTCTACAAAATTGGTCACCACCTTTTTAAACAGTGACCGAAAGAAACACAACTGGACCTATCAGGACGTGGATACGAGCTTGTCGGCAGAAGAAATCAAAGAAGCTTGCGAACTATTAACGACCTTAGACCTTTTTGAACAAGACGGCGTAAAACTATTTGATTCTGTTGTTACGGCAAAGTTTGTCTCTACCAAGGTGACAACGCTGTTTGACCTGAAAAACGAGATTGATGTGGATCAAACTGAACCGTTTTATGAAGCAGCCTGTGAAGAGGTTGGCTGTTTTGAAGTACCAGAAAAACAGGAAAATACCAAGCACGTGCAGCTCCAGCTTCCTGTGGCGATTGTGCCATTTAGTAAAACACAATTATCGTTAGAAACGAATGAACCTGTCGCACATCCAGCAACTGTAGCCGCACCTGTCAAACGATCGACTAAACAGCCAACAAGGAAAGAAGCAAACGACAAAAAAGGCCTGCTCCAACGAATGTTCAGGCAAAAACAGCGGAATAAAGACGACCCAGCGGATCATGAATCAAGCACTTAATCGCTACTCTCCATTCTATCTAGCGTAGGACACTGACACCTGCGATTGTGATTCCATCGCAGGTGTTGATTAAATCTATTTGAAAGAAGGGAATTGAAATGACTATTTTAGCTATGTTATCCGGAGGAACACTCGTTAACTATCTATTCGGCGGAAGTGTCCCAATCATGGGTGTCTTTTTGACGATGGTTGGCTTAGACCTTTTTACTGGTTACGCCAAAGCTCTGAAAAGCCATACGTGGGTCTCCTCTATCAATCTTTACGGACTGTTTACCAAGTTCATCACGTTCTCAACAATTATCTGTGCCGCTGCTTTAGACATACTAGCACCTGTCGTTGGCATCGATTTGCCTATTAATGTCGCCTTGATTTGGACCGCTCTTCTGATTCTGTACGAGATTGGTTCGATCTTAGAAAATGCCCATGCCTTTGGACTAAAGATCGCGTGGCTGCAGAAATGGCTGCGAGTGTTTGAACGGGATGTCGGGGATTTGCCTGATAAGGATGATCAAGAGAACAATGTATAATAAAAAAGAGAATCCAATTGCAAGTGCTGAAGTGGACTTGTAATTGGGTTGTCTTTGCGTGGGGAAATATAGTATGGCTTGAATGATAAATAATGTGCAAAATCCGTCAGTTGTTGGTCTGATATAATTTCCCCTTCTTGTAACATGACAACACTCTTTCCACCTGCTCGTTTTTCCTCCCATTTATTTCTTAGAAAAACAAAAATAAATGATAAAATGATAGCAGAATACTTTTTGGAAAGGGAAATAAAATGTCAGTTGAAAGATATGGAACGTTTTTACTATTACTGAGGCTGTACAATGAATCGCCGACAAACTCAACGGAGAAAATACTATCAAAATATTTTCTGAAGCGATTTGATGATATAAAAAGCATCAATATTTACGATGTTTCTGCGGATTGTCACGTCTCAAGAGCCACTGTTCGGCGTTTTTTCTCAAAACTGGATCATGAGAGTTTTTTGGATTTCAAAAATGAGTTTACGATCCCATACGATATCAGTATGTTTGAAAAGGAACTAGATAGAAAAGACTACGTAAAAGAACACATTCAGCAAATAAATGAGATTCAGAAATTCTTTTTGAATAATAACTCTAAGATTCTTGAGAAAATTAGAACATTGGCGAAAGTCATGCATAATGCTAAAAATATTTACTGGCTTACCTCTACTTCAACAACACGAATGGTAGAGGATATGCAAATGCAATTTTTGAGATTTAACTCTTTTTGGGATATCATCATCAATTACAAGAAGAATAGCGACATACAAATAGAAGAAAATGATGTAGTCATCGTCCTATCCTCCAGCAGTGTCATGGCGCATTCGATTGTTACAGATCTGGAAGAAATGACGTGTCCGATCTATCTTGTTACTTTGAATAATCAATATACTCACTCAGTCTTTACCGACATTATCCGATTAACAGACAGCACTCTTTACAATTTTACGGATCAAATTTCAAATGAAACGGTCAAGGAAGAGGTCGTAAACAGAAGATACGCGACAAATTTGTTCTTTGACTTTTTATACTATGAATACGCAACTATTGATAAGGAAGTAAAACATATGCAAAAAGAAGCTGAATGATCATTTTCATCCAGCTTCTTCTTTGTATTTTGAAATTAACTAGTCATCGCTTATACCTTACTCATTTTTCTTCTTTTTAAGAAAATCGTCGCCAGAAAACCGGCAGCTCCTGATACGACAATGACTAAAATGCCTGCGTACATATTCGATAGACCCGTATATGGAGCCTTCGAGATAACCATTGTTGCTAATCCGGGTAAGCCTGAAACAATTGAGTTTTGTGCCAAATTCGTTATACCTGCCACTACCCCTCCAATAGCTCCTCCGATCATCGAGCCGTATAATGCCTGTTTATCATTGATTAGCACTCCGAATAAGGATGGTTCTGAAATACCCATAAGTCCAGTCACTCCGGCTGACAGCTGTGTCCCTTTTTTCGTCGCATCTTTTTCAAGATAAGCGACAGCCAAAGTGGCCGTAGCAATCGCGATATTGGTACCAAGCATCGCAGGAATAAGGAATGTATCATACCCTTGAGCAGCGAGAGAAGTAACCATGATCGGAACCAGCGCTTTGTTTGTTCCAGTAAGTACCGTAAAGCCAAATAGTGCACCAACTAATCCCAGAGCCAGCCAACCAATTTTATCATGAATGAATACAAATCCAGCAGTCATCCAATTTCCTAAAATGACTCCTAAAGGTCCTACTAACAGCAACGTAGCAAGTGTTCCGACTGTAATGACAATTAATGGAATCAAGACCTCTTTAAAATAGCTTGGAATTCTTTTATAAATAAGTTTATGCGTTTGAGCCATTATAATCACGCCCAATAACACCGGAAGCGCGGTATAAGAATACGTGGTTGCGACAATGGGCAGACCAAAAAGACTCAGACCTTCTACTCCGTTAATTCCTTCATTTAGTAATACCGCCCCTAAAAATATGCCGTAAACAGGATTGATATTCAGTTGCTTCGCACTTCCATAACCGACATAGAGCGGAAGGAAAAAGAAACCCGTAGATGCGATTGCATTGATCAATTCGTAGGTAGGTGACTCTGCTGATAAACTAGTCGCAAGAATGATAATATTAAGAATTGCAGATATTAGTCCCACAGCAACCACGATTGGCATCGTAGGTAAAAATGCGGCGGCTAAAAAGCTCAGCGCTCTAGAAAATGGTCCTTCTTTACTTTTGGTAGAATCTTCTTCTTTACTTTTAGTTGTAGAAATTTTTGACTCATATAATTGATTAAACGTATCGTAGACTCCTTGGACATTCGGGCCAAAAATAATTTGCAGCGTATCACCCTGTTTGACGACACCTAAGACCCCTTCAATTTGTTCAACCTTTTCTGTGTCGATCTGGTCGATATTTCTGACATTCACTCTGAGTCTGGTTGCGCAGTGTGTGATGTTACGAATGTTTTCGATCTTAATAACATCCAGTAACGCCTGAGAAACTGATTGGTAATTCATATTTTTCCTCCTTCATACTATTTGTCGAAAGTTACACAAACGATTTCTATAAAGAACAATTTCTTTATACTAACAGCATACTTTCTTTTCATTTCTGTCGGGGGACAAAATATGCACCCTGCTTTATACAGGGGACAACATTTGCACCCTAGCCCAATTTCCATTGATTATAACATTCCCTTGTCTTAAGATTAAAATAACGATAAGGAGGTAAAAATATGGCAAAAGATACTTTTTTTCCTGAACATTTTTTATGGGGTGGGGCTATCGCCGCAAATCAATCAGAAGGTTCTTGGAACAAGGATGGGCGCGGGTCATCGGTAGCAGATACTGCTCCATACTATGAAAATCAAGATTACGCTAAATATGCTGCTTTCGATGAATTATCAATTGAGGAAATAGAAAAAAGATTAGCCGATAAAAAGGATATTTATCCTAAGAGATGGGGCATTCATTTCTATGAGAGGTACGAAGAGGATATTGCTTTATTTGCTGAAATGGGGTTTAAAGCGCTAAGGATGTCTATTTCTTGGTCAAGAATATTCCCTAAAGGTGATGAAAAAGAGCCGAACAAAGCCGGTTTGGATTTTTATCATCGCGTATTCCGAACGTTAAAACAGTATGATATTGAACCAATCGTTACTCTTTCCCACTATGAAACACCTGCATATCTTGCTACGAAGTATGGAGGTTGGATCAATCGAAAAATGCTGACGTTTTTCTCTCATTATTGTGAGACAGTCATATCTGAGTTCAAAGATTCGGTCAAGTATTGGATGGCCTTTAATGAAATAAATGTGATTGATCATAGTTTTTATGTAGGCGGCGCTGTTCCAACGGACTATATAAAGGACGAAAAAACGGATAAATACCAAGTGATTCACCACCTTTTTATGGCCAGTGCAATGGCTAAAAAAATACTAAAAGATATTTCTCCAAATGCACAAATGGGTGGCATGTTAGCGCGCCGAGAAGGATACGCAGCGTCCTGTGATCCACTTGACGTCCTGGAATCAATCAAGGACGATCAGAAAAATCTTTTTTATTCTGATGTCTTAGTGAGAGGTTATTATCCAAGCTACATAAAAGCCTTCTTTAAAGAAAATGATATTAATCTTATTATGGAAGATACAGATGAGACGCTGCTGAAGGAAAACACTATCGACTACCTTTCCTTCAGCTATTACATGACTGTTCTTTCTAAACATAAAATTGATAAAGATACTGAACTCACAACAGGCAACTTGGTGAATGGTGTTAAGAACCCTTATCTTGAAAGCAACGAATGGGGATGGCAGATCGATCCAGTCGGACTTCGGATCACGCTGGAAAAGCTTTATGATAGATACCAACTTCCACTATTCGTCGCAGAAAACGGTATCGGACTTCAAGAGCACTCTGATGGGACTACCGAGATTGAGGATACTCAAAGAATTGATTACTTACGCAGTCATATTAATGAAATGGGAAAGGCTATTAAAAACGGTGTGGATTTAATCGGATATACCGTTTGGGGACCGATTGATATTATTAGTATGTCTACCTCAGAGATTTCCAAACGCTATGGCTTCATTTATGTAGATGCTGACAATTTCGGAAATGGAACGTTCAACCGATATAAGAAAAAGAGCTTCAATTGGTATAAACAAGTGATTGCATCAAATGGCGAAGAAATTTAATTTGTAAAGCTTTCAAGTTGAATCTTATTTGAAAAATGGGAGAAAAAGAGTTAAAGTGTTAGTTTATATCAAACAATTGGTGAACATCGGAACTCACCTTATAAGCTCCAGAAACGACGGACACTCGTCAATTTCTGGAGCTTTTGGAGTCTCCTATACTAGGCAACAACCTATTCTAAGAAACAACGATGACTTATAAAAATCACCAACCTCTTGTATTCATCCCATTCAATGAAGCGTAACGATCTTCTCATCAAACAAATCATCAATCGTCACTAATACGAGGTTTTCGTGGATTTTTTCTAGTTCACGCGCTTGCTCTGGATACGGCGCTTTTGAGAAAAAATAGAAGTAATACTCATCGTATCCCGGTAAATAGGAGGCATGGCTCATTAATTTTTGAATTTCTTTCACCGTCTTCAATTGATTGCGCCATTTGCATTCACCAATCAAAATTTTTTGCTCTTTCTTATTCTCCATTACAATATCAAATTCACGTTCATCAGAATCCCCTTTTTGCTTCTTCCCTCGCCATGAACCTGTACGTTTAGGAAAGAAGGGCAATTCTTCTAATTCATCTAAGAAATATAAATAGCTCATGGAGATTTCTTCAAAAGCAGGGGCACCAATGAACTCATTCAATGTTTCTTTTATCTCTCTTTGATACAGCCTTTTTCCTCTTCCACGCTCGATCTCTTCTTGATTCGTGAAGACATAGCGAAACCAAAAACGATAGACATTATCCTTTAAAGTATAATGAGAATTTTTGCTCTTCAACGGATCAACATCGAAGGGCAAATTCCGTTGAATAATCCGCATATTGACTAGTGTTTTAAGGTACTTACTCAATGTACTTTTTTCAATATATGTTGCTTGCCGAATTTGTTCAAGCGTGTTCGCCCCACTGGCAATAGCTTGCAGAACCGAATTATATAATTTAGGCTCTGGCAGCTCCTGATGCAATACCATGATTGGATCTGAATACAGACCACCATAAATATCGAAATAAAGCTCCTCCATGTTCTCATCAAAGGATAGGGTCTTATCTACTTGAGAAAGATAGTACGGAATCCCTCCCATGCAGGAATAAAATTTCACTTTGTCTTCATTTGAGTAGCTGTCAAGGAATTTTGCGGCATCAATATAATCTAGTTCTCCTACATGAATAGGCGTAGTCTTTCGACCAAAAAGTGGACTATTTTCTGCTAATACCTCATCCTCCATAAAGCTCACCTGCGAACCACAAAGAATCATAAAAATATTACTATCAAGATCAAGTTTGTGGTCAATAAAATGCTGAAGAATTGAATTTAAAGACTTATTCGCCTTTGCTGCATAAGGATATTCATCAATAATCAAAACAATTTTGCTACCGCGTGTTTTTTCATACAGATAATTAAACGCATCTTCCCAATTATCAATATTAGGTAAAAAATGTTCCCCCACAAGTTCCTGAACGGCTTGTAAAAATCCATTGATATTTAAACGATCATTCACTTCTTTCGCCGAGAAAAAGATCGTTTTCTTTCCCTTTGCAAATTCTGAGATAAGACGTGTCTTCCCGACCCGCCTTCTCCCATAGACAACGGCCATTTCAAAGCTGGATTTTTTGTATAATTTTTCGAGAATAGCTAGTTCTTTCTTCCTGCCTACAAACATTTCCCTATTCCTCCAATCTCATTCCGTAGAAATCTACGTCAACTGAGTTTGATCTATCTCGTTTCCTTAAGATCAGTATAACATGTTTTTTACAGTTTATTCTGATTAGAATTATTCTGTTTATGATTATTCTGAATGGAATTATATTTCGCGATTCATCCAGCTAGTCCGAAGTAATGCTAGCTGTGGAATAGGTACTAATTAATTTAAATCAATAAAAAGGACTGTTTTTTAGCAACATTATATTTCTTACATTTTAAAGAATTTACGCTCCCCTATTACTATTGTTCCACAAGGACGATTTTCGTTCAAAATGACTATGTGCTGTTAACTAAAGAGTTTTTGATTCAACGTCACCATCTCAATCAAGCCCTGCGCTGCTTCCGCTCCTTTATTCCCGGCTTTGGTCCCAGCTCTTTCGATAGCCTGCTCAATCGTTTCTGTGGTCAATACGCCAAACATCACAGGAATCTCTGACTCTAGACCGATATGGGCCACCCCTTTTGCGACTTCATTACTAACCAGTTCATAATGGGTGGTGGCTCCGCGAATCACTGCGCCTAAGGTGATCAACCCGCTGTATTTTCCACTTGCTACTAATTTTTTTGTGATAAAGGGAATCTCAAAGGCTCCTGGTACCCAATAGACATCAATATCTTCTTCCTTTACACCATGCCGCAGCAAATTATCCATCGCTCCGCTTAATAGTTTAGAGGTAATAAATTCGTTAAAGCGTGCAACAACGATTCCTACCTTGATTCCTTGACCGTCAAATGTTCCTTCAAATTGTGGCATTCTTTTTCTCTCCTTTTCTTAAATCGATAATAAATGATGAAATTTTTGTTTTTTCGTTTTTAAGTACGCACTATTTTCCTTTAAAGGGGCTGTTTCTAATGGAACTCGTTGGTGAACGTGGATGCCTCGTTCTTCTAGTTCTTTCACCTTCTCCGGATTATTGGTTAACAAACGAATCTCCTTGATGCCATAAGAAGCTAATATCTCCGCAGCAAATTGATACTCCCGTTCATCGGGTTCAAAACCGAGCTCAACATTGGCTTCATAGGTATCTAGACCTTGTTCCTGAAGCTGGTAGGCGCGCAGCTTATTCTTCAAGCCAATGCCTCTTCCTTCCTGTCGCAAATAGAGGATCGCGCCGATTCCTTCTGCTTCAATCATGCGCATCGCTTCATGGAGCTGCTCACCACAATCACAGCGATGAGATCCAAAGACATCTCCGGTTAGACATTCCGAATGAAGCCGCACCAGCAATGGCTGTTCTGAGTTTGAAATATCACCCTTTGAAAGAAGCAAATGCTCTCGCTGTTGTCCATCCTCAAACAATGTTAATTCAAAGGACCCGTATTCAGTTGGAAGCTGAACCGTCGTCCTGCCTTGTGCCGTCAGATAGAGCGTTAGTTCTTCCACTGTGATCATTGGCAGCTGCCATTCTTCTGCTAGTTTTTCCAGCTGTGGACGGCGGGCCATAGAGCCATCGTCATTTAAAATCTCACAAATATAGGCCGCTTCACTTTGATTCGTCATTTTCGCCAAGTCTAACGCGGCTTCAGTATGTCCTCTTCGCACAAGCACGCCTCCAGCTTTCCCAATCAGAGGGAAAATATGCCCCGGTTTGTTAAAATCTGTTCCTTTTGCCTGGGGATCGGCTAGTGCTTTGATTGTTTTTGCTCGTTCATCCGCTGAAATCCCAGTTGTCGTTGACTGATGATCAACACTTACGGTAAAGGCTGTCCCGAAGCTGTCGGTATTTCTTTCGACCATCTCAGAAAGCTGCAATCGTTGAGCAATTTTTTCGGAGATCGGTGCACAAATCAATCCTCGAGCATGTTTTGTCATGAAGTTGACCGTTTCAGTAGTCGCTAGATTTGCAATTCCTACTAAATCTCCTTCTGCTTCACGATCATCATCATCTGCTACAATCACAAGTTGACCCTTTTTTAACTGTTCAATGGCGGCTTCGATTTTTTCTCTATTCATACGATGTGTCCTTTCTTTGGGCTTTGACATATTTTCCTAACAAATCCGTTTCAATATTGACCAATTCTCCTCGCTGTAAACTCCCCAAATTGGTTTGATCCTTTGAGTGGGGAATCAGGCTCACAGAAAACAGGCGATTCGTGGCTTCTGTTACGGTCAGACTTACACCGTTAATCGCTATCGAGCCTTGAGAAATAATTTCACCAGTCAATTCTCTTGGGTAGTCAAACGTTAAAATCAAGGCATTTTCTAACACTCGCTTTTCGACTAAGCGGGTCGTTGTGTCGATGTGTCCAGCAACAAAATGACCTTCAATTCGACCGTTGAAGGCTAACGCACGTTCCAAATTTACTTCGTCAGAAACTTTTGCCTTTGAAAACGACGTTCGCTGATAGGTTTCTGGCATAATTTCAACTGTAAATTCCTGCTCTGATTTTTTGACGGCGGTCAAGCACACACCATTGATCGCCATACTGTCGCCAATCTGATAATCTGCTAATAGTTTTTTTGACGCTCGACAGGTTAACAGAATGGTTCTTCCGCGAGGAATGATACGCGTCAGTTTGCCCTTTTCCTGAATAAGTCCTGTAAACATCTGCTACACTCTCCTTCCGACGATCCGAATGTCTAATCCCAATTGTTCAATTGACACACCGCTTAGTGCTGTTACCTGCTCCACTAAGCGTGTGCCGGTAAAACTAGCTGTGCCATTCCCACCGATAATTTTCGGCACAAGATAGGTAACCAGCTCATCCCAATAGCCGCTTGCTAAAAAGGCGTCATGGATAGCAGCACCGCCTTCAACATAAAGGGATTGAATGTTTCTTTTGGTTAATTCTGCCACGACAAAAGACAGCGAAAGAACCTGATTTCGAATGACTTCGACATGCTCAGGCAGATGAATCTCGTCATCCCTTTCGGTGAAAATGAGCACCGGACTGCTGTCAGCTTGAAAAAGTGCGAGTTCCTTATGGGCCAATACTTCCCCTTTTCGATCCAAGACCACTCGGTAAGGAGGAAAATTATCTTCGTCGGTCGTCCCTAAGATTGGATTGTCGATCAAAGCGGTTTGACTTCCAATCAAAATCGCTTGATAATCCCCCCGTTCTTTACGGACTCGTTTCCATGCTTCTTCTCCAGTTAAGGGTGTTCTTTGACCAGCTAACGCAATTTTCCCATCCAAGGTCATGGCCTGCTTCAATGTGATAAACGGCCGTTGCTGCTCATGATAAAAATTGTAATGACGATTCAGACTTCGAACCTCCTCCTCTAAGATCCCTGTAATCACCTCAAGCCCTTGCTCTTCTAAATACTGTTTTCCCTTTCCTGCCACGAGGGGATTCGGATCAAGTTGGCCGATGACTACCCGTTTGATCCCACTTTCTAGAATTGCTTGGGTACATGGCGGCTGCTTGCCATAGTGATGACACGGTTCCAGCGTGACATAGAGTGTTGAATTTAATAGTTTTTCGGGAGTTTCACATGATGTCAGCGCATTTTTTTCAGCATGAGGCTGACCATAAGCTAAGTGCGCGCCTTTGGCGATCACCTGATCATCTTTGACAATCACTGCGCCAACTAAAGGATTCGTAAAGGTTTTTCCTTTACCCTTCCATGCTTCCTTGATCGCAAGCCGCATAAATGTTTCATGCATACAAATTCCTCCTTTCCAAACAGCTATTTCGTTGTAATGAATTTATTTTTCCAAAAAACGGGAAAAATAATTCTATTCTCGTTACGCATAGCATTTTTCTAACCTGCTGAAGCAGGAAGAAAAACTGCCAAAAAAAGGCCTCGTGTAAGCACATACACGAGGCCGTAACAGATAAACTCAAAGAAACCATAATGAAAAAAGGATAGACCTTCCCCATCATACTTCTGATAAGTTTTTCTTCTCCCATCCAGACTTTAACTGTCGGTTCCAGACTCTCACTGGATCAACCGCAAAAAATGCGGGTCACGGACTTCAAGGCACGCCTTGTCACCGTCGGTCGGGAATTACACCCTGCCCCGAAGAATACTATTCAATTCACGAAAAATACTACTATTCTTTTTTTGAGTCGTCAACAGAATATTTTTAAAATAACAAAAAATATCAATCATAATCTCTAGAAAAACAGATCATTAAACCGTTATTTTAAATTTTCTCCATTACCTGCTATCACCTGCTTATACCAATCAAGTGATTTCTTCTTGCTGCGTTTTAACGACCCCTTTCCTTGATCGTCACGCTCCACATAAATAAACCCATAGCGTTTACTCATTTCACCAGTTCCCGCAAAAATTGACCTTTGCTTCCAAGTCAAATATTCTAAGTTCCTTAGCAGATACAATGGATTATCTTAAGAAGACAGATTGGAATGAGATTTATGATCTAATTGACCATTGTGAGAAAATGTATATCATTAGCCGCTAGCGCGTAATATTTATTCCATTCAGAATAATTTTATTTAAGATTATTCTAAATAGAATTAACTTTAGGGATTCGTTTGATTGTTGTTTCCTAAGTGCCAACCTACAAGAGCTAAAATTTTGCAATATGAACTGACTTTGTTGGGGAAGATCATTTACTTGACGGAAATGTTTCACTATAAAAATACAAAAAACGTGATTCAACTACCACTTCCGATAGTTGAACCACGATTAATTTGTTTCTCTGATCTAGAATTGATCAACGATTTTTCCTAAACAATCCATTTAGTTATTTCAAATACTTTTTTCCCTTTCTCGTTCCTGTTCCTCCACAATTCGATGAAGATGGACGAGTAAATAGATTTTCTCTTGTTTTGTGATATCCAAGCCGTATTCCTTAGAGATAAAAATTTCAAAGGCTCTGATAATAGCAACTTCTTTGGTCATTTTTACGGCTAACGTTTGGTACAGCTCTTCCTTATCCTCATCAGGAAAGAGATTTCCCTCATAGACTCGTTCACTGAAATAGTTTAGATGGGTCAAAAAGCGAGAATAAGTAAAGGTATCACGGTTTATTTTTCCGCCTACGATTCTTTGAACGATTTTTTCAAAATTATTCATCAGTTTGGTAATACTCTGATCTCTCTGATGGGAGGAGGATTCCAGCTTGGCGTTAACAAAATGAAGTCCAATGGCTGTAGCTTCACTATCTGGTAGTTGAATTTGAAGCTCTTTGTTTATTAAATCCACTGCATACCTGCCGATACGATATTCATTTTTGTGGTAGAGCATCACATCAGGATAATTGAAGTTTTCACCTACGTTTCCCTCCTTGAGACGCTTTACGACAAATGAGATATGATCGGATAAAGACAAATAGAGGTAGTCTTTTACCTCTATTTGATAGCTGGTAGCGGCATGATCGATAATCTTTTTCACCAAGTTTATATAGGTATCATCCAGGGTGCTGGCTAATTGAACAAAGTTGGTTAGCATTTTGTTATCTGTTAAAATAAACACCTTTTCGATTTCATCGTCTTGTATTTCATGACCGATCGCTTTGTTATACCCAATGCCCTTTCCCATTAAAATGCATTCAGTCCCTGCTTCATCTAAGGCTAAAACGAGAGAATTATTCATCACTTTTAGCACCTGCATTGGCTCACCGCCTTATCTTTTCTCTAATCTGTCAGCCCGTGATTTTGAATCACGTTTTGATACCAATAAAAACTATCCTTAGGAATTCGTCTTAAATCCTTTAAATCGTGATCCGCTCTATTTACATAAATAAATCCATAACGCTTCTTAAAGCCTTGATGGGAACTTAATATGTCCATCACTGACCACGGACAATAACCGAATAATTCAACTCCGTCTTGAATCGCATCATAACAAGCTGCAATGTGATCGCGAAGATAATCAATTCGATATTGGTCATGAATTTTTCCATCCTCAGTCAACACATCCGCTGTCCCTAATCCATTTTCAGTAATAATCAACGGTAATCGGAATTGACGATAATACTCATTCAGGACCAGCCGTAACCCCATTGGATCAATTTGTGCACCGTATTCTGTAGCGATTAAGTGTTGGTTTTTCTCCACTCGGAAGTATCCATACAGATCAAAGTCAACATCTTTTTCCCGGGTTCCGAATGGGTGCGTTTCATCAGCTGGCAAATAGCTAGCTACGAGTGTCCGATAGTAATTCAGCGCAATAAAATCTGGTTTTGCCGCATTAAGAATCGTTTTATCTTCCGGTAGTATAACTGGTGCAATGCCTGCCTTTTCTAAATAAGTTTGATAATAGCCAGGGTATTGTCCGAAGCAATACATTTCCAACGCATAATTTGTTTTAAAGTTATCATTCATTTTCGCTGCCCAAATATCCATCGGCTTATTGGAAGCCGGATAGGTCATCGTTGATGAAACTGCTGGTCCGATGCTGCTGCCTGGAATCATTTCATGGCAATCATTCGTCGCATGGGCATGAGCCACAAACATGTGATAATCCATTTGCGCCCGAACACGTTCTCGGTCCTCTGGCTTCACATCGTACATATTCATTCGTTCGTCCACGCGAATCATCAAGTTTTGTTCATTATTCACTTGCCAGTGCTTCACTCGATCACCAAACGCCTGGTAGCATACTTTTGCATATCGTCTAAAAGCATCCACACAAGCTCGTGCTTCCCATCCATTATACTTTACAGCAAGCGCATAAGGTAAATCAAAATGATATAAGGTCACAAAAGGAATAATCTCATTTTCAATCAAGCAATCGATGACCTTATTATAGAAGGCTATTCCTCGTTCATTCACCTCACCGTCTCCATCAGGAATAATACGCGCCCATGAAAGCGAGAAGCGATACGTTTTTAATCCTAATTCTTTCATCAGCTTGATATCTTCTTCATAATGGTGATAAAAATCACTCGCTACTTTTGTGTCCGCCTGTTGAGCAGAACGGGTAAATGAATTGTGGTCAGTAACAGATTCCCCTTTGCCGTCCTCGTCCCAAGCTCCTTCTATTTGAAAGGCTGAGGAAGAAGCTCCCCACCAAAAGTTTTCATCAAATTTTTTCATATAATTTTAGCTCCTTCATACTTTTTCAAATACATGATGTTTATCAGAATACAGCTCATCTGCACTTCTTGGGTTGTTTAAATTGCTGAATTCGTCAGCAAAAATAATAAGCTGCTGTTTGTTTCAATATGATTATCTTTGGTTGAACCAATCGCTACATAATTATTCGAATTCGTAATAATTACTGATGTCGTTAAGTCATATCCCGCAGCTTCAATTCCTTGCATATCGAAGGAAACGATTCGCTGTCCTTTAGTCAAATGCTCTCCACCATTCGCATGCTTTTCAAAGAATTTCCCATCCAAATTCACTGTATCAATTCCAATATGAATCAACATCTCAACGCCATTATCTAATGTTAAGCCGATGGCGTGCATGGTTGGATAAAGTACACTGACCGTTGCATCCATTGGCGCTACGATCTCACCTTTGCTTGGATACACGGCGATTCCTTTGCCCATTGCTCCAGAAGCAAAAACTTCATCTGGGACGTCCGCTAAGGAAATTGTCCGACCTTCTACCGGTGAATCTACGACTAAATCACTGTCCTCAAATACCAAATCATCGTTAATCGCTTCCTTCACCGCATCCGTCAATGTTTCCTGAACCTTCTTTGCATTTTCCTCTGGAAGATCTTTAAACCCTAAAACAACCGTCATAATACAAGCACCGCCAAATGCAATTAAACATCCTAACAGGTAGCAAACAAAGGCTTTCGTTCCTGCCTCTGCGTATACTGGGATCGTCAACACTCCTTGATTAGCAAACGCATTTCCATAAGAGCCTCCCCAGCCCATCAATGCTCCGCCCAGCGCACCGCTGATCACGGCATAAATCATTGGTTTTTTCAGACGTAAATTGGCGCCATAAATTGCCGGTTCAGTGATTCCGAACAACGCAGTTACCGTTGCTGAAGCTGCGACTGTTTTTAAGTTTTTATTTTTCGTTTTCAAAAATACCCCTAAAGCTGCTCCGGCTTGAGAAAAATTAGCTGCTCCAGCAAAAGCTAGTAAATTTTGACGCCCGGTTTTGGCTACATCGTTGATCCCGATCGGAATAATCGCCCGATGCGCACCAAAGATAACCAACACACACCAGATTCCACCAATGAAGGCGCCTAATAAGATTGGGCTCAACCCCATGATATAGTAATACGCCCAGTTCACTACATTACCAAAATAAATACCAATTGGACCAAAAATCATTAAGGTTGCCGGCACCATCACCAATAACGACAACGTTGGAACCATGATGACCTTTAATACTTCCGGCATGATTTTTTTGACGAAGCCCTCTACGTATGCCAAAACAAAAACAGCAATAATAATCGGCACAACGGACGATACATAATTTGCTTGTGTAATTCCGATACCGAATAAGGTCACTGGATTCTCACCGGTCATTAAATCAACAATTGCCGGATAACAAAGCGTCGCTCCTAAAATCATAGCGATATAATCGTTGGTTTTGAAAACTTTCGCAGCTGAACGTGCTAAAATAATTGGCATAAAATAAAAGAGTGCATCAGAAGCTGCGTTTAAAATGATGTACGTATTGTATGTTTTAATATCGACACCATACATATTCAGCCCAATCAATGCTGCGACGGCTAAGATCCCTTTTAACATACCTGAGGCTGCGATTGCTGGAACCGTTGGGGTAAAGATTGCGGCTACTGTATTTAAAATTTTCGTCCCAATTCCAATCTTTTCACCATTATCATTGTTCGTTTCCTCTAACTCACCCACCATCGGCATCAGTTCATCATAGATCTTTTCAACTTTATTCCCTAAGACGATTTGAAACTGCCCGCTTGCTTCAACGACTTGGATGACCCCTTCTAAATTTGAAATGACTTCTTTATTTGCTTTGCTTTTGTCCTTTAGCACAAAGCGCAAACGAGTAAAACAATGGGTCAAGCTGGAAATATTTTCTTTCCCGCCGACCTCTTCTAAAATTCGTTGTGCCACATCGTGGTTATCCATTTTTTAATCCTCCAAAAATTTATTTTTTGTGATCTTCGATTTCCCTTGGCCAAAGGTCCGCGTTTTTTAACAAAAAAAAGATCAAATATACATAAATAACACCATGAGCCATGGATATCATTTACGTACACTTGATCTCGCCTGCATTACCAGTAACGCGTCAAACGAACGCGGTTATTAAATTTACATCCACACTATAGCATGTGATTTTTTCAAATGCAAGCGAATTCAAAAATAAAAAATTTATTTGCTTTTTTTTCTTACTTTGCGTTATGCTTGTCCTTGAATTTTTAAATCACGAAGGGTGTGTTCATCATAAAAAAACAAGAACAAAAAATATTATTAATAATAGTCGCGTTATTTTGGTTTGCCCAATATGTTTATATCCCTTACCAAACTCCTTACTTAGCAGCAATCAATGTATCTACGAGTTTCATCGGTGTTATCGTTGGCTCTTACGGCATTTCCCAGTTGGCATTGCGCCTGCCTGTGGGTATCTTGGCTGATTTGCGGCCGAACCACCGCTTATTTATTTCATTGGGCACTTTGTGTGCGGGAGTTGCTTCCTTATTTCGCATCTTTTTTCAAAGCGGCACTGGTTTTTTATTAGGTAATGTTTTCTCAGGCTTTGCCAGTGCTACTTGGATTTCTTTCATGGTTTACTACCTTAGTCTCCATGATAACCAAATGCAAACCGCAGCAACTGGAAAAATTATCATGACGAATAATATTGGCATGCTGATTGGTTTTATTACGAGCAGCCTATTATATAATCATATTGGCATGACGAATATTTGTTTATTGAGTGTCTTAGGAGGTTTTTCTGGTTTTGTTATTTCATTAAAACTAAAAAAAACAGACACAAACATCGAGATAGCCGTTAATGTAAAAGAGCTACTAGCTGTTGGCAAGCAGCCAAAATTAATTCTATTCTCTTTTTTAGCTCTCATTCAACAAGGAATTCAAATGTCTACAACTATGTCCTTTACAAATCAATTACTCAAAGAACAAGGTGCGACTGATTTTCAAGTTGGACTCTCCTCAATCACTTACATGTTATCAGCAGTTATCTTTTCTCGAATTGGTTCAGGTATCTCTCTGAATTATCAGCGCAGAAAATGGCTAACCTTCTCATCATTTGGCCTGCTGGCACTTTATTGTTTCACTGTTCCATTGGCAAATGTCCTGCCAGTTTTTTATCTTTTACAACTCATTCCCGGTGTCGGTACTGGAATCCTATTCTCATTGCTTACTTCTGAAGCCATGGAAGGCATAGAACTCAATAAAAAATCAAGCGCTATGGGCTTCTTTCAGGCAATCTACGCGATTGGTATGACGCTTTTCCCTGTTATAGTTGGAGCGATCAATAATGCATTGAACTTGAAAATTGCCTACTGGGTATTGTCAGGCATTTCGCTTGTTGGTGGGGTAGTTGTTCTTGTTTATTACACTGTTCAAAAGAAGAAAGAAAACTCTCTCTGAAACGACCCTCGAAAATTAGCTCGAAACTGACTTTTGGGGGTAATAAAACATTGTATTAAAGGGTATTGGCCCTTGAGTGTATAAGTGAACGTACTAGGTCAGGAGAACAGAAAAAACATTAATATTTTAAATGTGTAAAGCGGAGAACGCCTAGTACGCCGTTCTCCGCAATTTAAATTATACTTTTCACTTAACTTTTTATCCAGCAGACGAAACGAACTTATTTTGTTTGAGTAGCCGTTGAAAGATGTTCCTGCATTAATTTCACCGATTTTTCAATTGAGCTATCTAAATTAAATAGCCCACTTGAACCTACAATCAAAATATCTGCTCCAGCCTCAATCATAGTATGATACGTCTTTTCATTACAAGACCCATCGATTTGAATGTCAAACGTTAACTTGTGTTCTTCACGACAAGCTTTCAGTTTTCGTACTTTGTCCAAGCTTTCTGAAATGAATGTCTGTCCGGCAAAACCAGGGTCTACCGTCATTACTGTCACAATATCAATCAAATGAAGATAATCAGAAATGATCGTCAACGGAGTTTCAGGATTCAAAACCACGCCCATTTTCTTTCCCTGCTGTTTGATTGTTTCGCTTAATCGGAAAGCATGCCCATTCAGATATTCTGCATGAATACTGATCACTTCTACGCCTAAATCTAATAACTGATCAACATACTCAATCGGATTCGTCACCATCAAGTGAGCATCCAAAGGAATTGCTGTATGCTCCTTTAACTGTTCAATGAACCATGGAGACAAGGTCATGTTGCTAACGTAATGCCCATCCATAATATCGATATGATAGTAATCCACGATCTGGTTCAAACAATTGATCTGTTCTTCAAATTTGCTGATATCCATACACATCAGGGACGGAGATATTTTTACCATGTTTTGTTCCTCTTTCCTATTAATTAACCGATTGTCCTCCATCAACAACCACTTCAGATCCAGTCATAAAGCGGGATGCATCCGATGCCAGAAAAACAACCACATCGGCGACTTCATCAGCGGTACTGATTCGTTGATATAAGGGGATTCGACTGCCCATTTCTTCCATTGTCCGTTCCGTAGCCTCTGCCGCATGTTCAGCCATCTGAGTTTTGATGTAAGCCGGATGAACAGAGTTGGCTCGAATGCCACGAGGGGCAAATTCGATGGCCACCGCTTTAGTCAAAGCGGAAACAGCACCCTTTGAAGCTGCATAGGCAATCCGATTCTTCGATCCTAAAAATGACGCGATCGAACTGGTATTAATGATACTGCTGCCTTCGCCTAGTAATGGAGACATTGCCTTGACCCCTAAGAAAATACTCAATGCATTGACATCCATCGTTTTCTTCCATAGCTCTACACTGGTTTCTTCAATCGTTTCGATTTTGAAGATGCCGGCATTATTGAATAGCACGTCTACTTTACCAAATTGCTCTTTGATTTCAGTGACTGCTTTTTCCCAAGCTGTTTCTTCGGTCACATCGAAACAGAATGCGTGTATTTCCTGTTCTTTGAATTGATCTAATAAGGGTTGAACATTCTCTTGATTGTTATCATTAACCAAAACGATAAAATTCTTATCTAGTAATTTTTTGACTACCGACGTGCCGAGACCACCGGCAGCACCCGTGATAAAAGCAATTTTCTTTTCATTACTCATTTATTTAGCTCCTTTTGGAATAACCTCACTACAAAACTAGAACAGATCGCTATTCTAAATTCGCGTGACGATTTTTCAGATCATCCATGGTCATCTGCTTTTCATTCATCAAACGTAAGGCTAATACATCATGGAAAATGAGCAGTCCTTGTTCAAATACCGTTGTCATCGGTTGAATCGAGGTAAAGGTTTGATTGCTTTTCGAAGGACTATCAAATTTAACAATGTGATCAGCCAATTTTGCGATCGAACTATCCGGATTGGAGGTCAAGTGTATGACTGTTGCACCATACGATTTCGCTTTTTTGGCAATTTCCAAAGGTATCACTGATTCCCCTGAGCCGCTGCCCACAACTAAAAGATCCTTATCGGTAATCGGTGGTTCATTTAAATCACCAACCATGTGACAGCTAATTTCCAGATGCGTCAGTCTCTTAACCGCCGCCTCTAATGACAAACGCACTCGGCCAACACCGATAAAAAAGACCTCACGAGCTTCCAATAATGCTTTTACATATTGATCAATTTCTTCATTGGAAATTTTTTCTAATAAATGTTCCAATTCTTCCATTACTGCTTGACTGTTCTCATAATAATTTTTCATTGACCATCAACACCTTATTGTAAAATTCTTTTTTCTCATGAATCATGTCAAATGCTCCAATCAGCTCTTCGATTGGAACTTTATGGGTCACTAACGGTTTCAAATTTAACTGCTTATTAGCAATTGCTTGAGCAGTCACTTGCCATTCATTTTTAGGAAAATGTTCGTACACACTGTTGAACATTCCGACGATTGTGCCTTCTTTTCGCATGAATTGATCATACGTTTTCTGCTTAAGAACCATATCCGAATGAGGATTTCCCAACAAGACCACTCGTCCAAATGTTCGAATGGATTGCGCACATTGATCAAAAGCCCCGCTAGAACCTGTGGCCTCAATCGCAACATCCGCTAACTTTCCGCCTAAGGTTTCTAATATAAAGCTTTCAGCCTCTTTTTCCTGACTATTGCAGACATGTTCAAAGCCTAATTCTCGGGCGAAAGCAACTTTCGTTGGGTCAATATCAATCAATAAAACCTTCCCCGCACCATTGATTTGAGCCCATTGTGCCACCATGACACCAATCGGACCCGCCCCATAAATCACCACGTTATCGCCAACAGTTAGTTCGGCTTTATTAATGACGTGCTGAGCCACAGTAGCTGGTTCGACCATCGCCCCTTCCTCATAGCTCACTTGATCTTCTAAAAGAACCAGATTGAACAAGGGAACCGCTAAGTATTCTTCAAAACCGCCATCTGTTCTTGAACCAAAATAATTATAATTTTTACATTGGGCATAATAGCCAGATTGACAATACTCACACTCATTACAAGGTAAAAGTGGAAAAACGGCAGCTTTCTTGCCTAAATAATCTGAACTAACATCATCAGCGACTTCTACGATTTTTCCCGAGAATTCATGCCCCAATACAGTCGGAAAATGATATGAGCCTGTTACGTAAACCCGCGGAATATCCGATCCGCAGATACCGCAGGCCATAACATTTATCAATACTTCCCCCTTTTTGGGTACAGGTTTCTCTTTTTCTACTAGTTCCAATTGATTGATTGCTTTTAAATCGACTGCTTTCATGCATTATTTCCTCCCATTTATTTCGGAATTCCTAAGACACCTAGATAGGATAATGAGATCCCTAATACAAAGATAATCAGAATGATTAAATTGATATTTACCTTTTTACGGACTAACCAGTAAACCAACATCGTGATCGCTAAGGGAACTAACCCTGGCATCAGCGCATCGATCACCTGTTCCTGAATCCCCAGTTTGACTCCCTTAATATTCAAGATCATCGGGATCTCAATATTCACTCGTGAAGCCGTCATACAACCTACAACCATCAAACCGACCATACTAAAAATCTCTGTCAAACGAGCAATCGTTCCTTCACGCAGCATCGTTAAAATAAAGGATTTCCCCTTTTGGTAACCCAAACGATACATATTCCAGCCAAAGCCGATCAAACAAATCTTGTAGGCGATTTCAAAGAAGATCGGTCCAACATAGCTACCATCAATGGCTAATGAACACGCGATACCTGCCAAGATCGGATAAACGATCCCTTGACTGACGGTATCTCCAATCCCTGCGATTGGTCCCATCAAACCTGTCCGTAATGAATTAATCGTTTCATCCGTGATATCTTCAGCACCATTGGCACGTTGTTCTTCCATTGCTGCGGCAACTCCGGGTATCATTGTTCCAATGAAAGAAGGTTCCGTGTTATAAAAGACAAAATATTTTTTCAATTCTTGTACTTGACGTTCTTTGTCTTCAGGGTAAAGCTTCCGAATGACTGGAACCATCGCGTTTGCTTGGCCTAAAGCTTGTAGACGTTCATAGTTATAAGCGGTTTCACTCGAATAAGTCAGCGCCCAATTTTTTAATAATTCTTTTCTCGTTAATTTTGCTTCCATTTATGATTGCTCCTTTCCAGCAGGTTTCATATCAAGAAATCCAGTATTATAGAACACAAAGCCCATGATCGCGGCAACAGCCGTGACTGCCATGACATCCAATTTCAAGTAGACTGCCAAAATGAACCCAAAGAAGAAGAATGGCATAATCTTTTTATTGCCCATAAAACTGATCAACATCGCAATCCCTAATGCAGGCATGATCGCTCCGACCACTTGCATCGCGTTAACAAAAGAATCTGGAATCATATTCAACAGGTTCTTCATAGGCTCTGCTCCAAAATAGACAAGAATAAACGCTGGAACCCCTGTAACAAGAAAATTTAAAATCCCTGATGGAACATAATTCATTAGGCGCATTGCTCGAATATTTCCATTGTCTAAGAATTTCTCTGCGCGATGAACCCAAAGAGCATTGATAGACATTGTTAATTGGAAGGTTAAAATCCCAAACAAACTAAATGGTACCGCAAATGTTACCGCTAAACTTGGATCTGCACCTGATAAAATTGTCATCGCCGTACCAAATACTGCTGCGACTGGCAAGTTCCCCGGCATAGTCCCTCCTGCAGTGATCCAACCTAGATAAGCCAAGTTGATATAAGCCGCCGCTTGCATCCCGATCATCGGTTCTCCCATTGCTAGTGCCACTAGAAACCCTGACCAAATCGGATAAAGCCATGAGCGAGTGATTAAATGACTCGGCCACCAATTACAAACCGTTGAAATAATAGCAACTAATATTGCAGATAAAAGCATTTTTCTTCCTCCTTATTCATATTAAAGAATTAATTTTTCCTTGGAAAAATTAGTTCTATTTTCATACCGTATATCATTCCTCTAGCTGTTTGAACTCTAATTCCTTGTGATAATTTTGATTTGTTTTTATGACGTTACAAACTGTGAAAAGTGGAACTGACATCCTTTTTCTATTGAAACTATTTATAGCCCCTTACTTTTATAGATATTTTGAAAGATCGGTTTCCTTTTGATCCGGAATAATATGAATCACAACAGGAATGCCACGATCAATTAATTTTTTGAAGGTGGCGCGCTCTTCATCAGAGGCTGAAATATTTTTGTACAACACTCGTCGGTTCGCTTTAGCCCCCATTCCCCCTACCACTAATTTGTCGATCGCGATCCCTTTTTCCACGATCGTGTCGATAGTGACCGGCGCCTTAACTAAAATAATCAACCGTTTATTTTCTTTTTCTTGCGTGTTTAAAAAAGTTACAGCATCCTCTAACCCTTTTACCACGATATCGATTCCAGCAGGTGCCGACATTTTTAAAATCTCACTCATAAAATCATCTTTTGCGACTTCATCATCAATAATCAAAATTTGATTCGCTCGCGTCTTTTTCACCCACGCCGTCATTACTTGGCCGTGGATTAGGCGATCATCGATTCTGGTTAATACGATTTCACTCATATTTATTCATCCTTCCCATAATTTTCAAAAAGTTCTTTGATTCCTTCTTTTCCGACTGTTTGAATATGTTTTGCTAATTCATTTAAGTCCATATTTTCTCTGCTGCAAACTGCTTCGATCACCATTGGTAGATTTACACCAGTGATCGAACGATAGTTTACCTTGTCTTTTAATAATTGATAATTCTGAGCCGTCACATTATAAGGGCTCGCACCAAAGATGTCGCAAAAAACAATAACCCCTTTACCTTGCTCCATTTTCAGCATTTTGGAAGCTACCTCTTCTTTATAGTCTTCAATACTTGTTTCGTGATACAAACCTAATGTATCGATGTTTTCTGCTTCTCCAGTAATTAATTTCAATGCTGAAAGATAACCAGCAGCAAGTTCCCCGTGGGTTAGTATTAATACACCGATCATTCTTTCACCTCCTCACTTTATATTGAGCAATATGCGTGCCAACTTTATGAACAAACAAAAAGAAAGCATCAAATCAACGTTTTAACGACAAAACGTACTTGATACTTTCCAATGAACAATTTATTTTGTTAGTGTGCTGTTCAATTAAAAATAGTGTGCTGCTATTCCTTTATATAGTGTGTTGCCTAGTAAACTAAATCTGTATTTACTTCAATTAATTCCATTAAATAGCTAATTTCACTATCCTCGACAACAATCGCATAACGATTTTCTAAAGGCGTCAGTAAATCCTTAAGATACCGATACAACTCACGATTATTTTCAACAATCACGGCCGTATCTTCTCGTAAAAATTGTTCTTTACGAATCGCTCGTTCGATCATATTGCTGGTATGAAAAAGAAATTTAATCCAAAAATCTTCGAAATGCTCAATCTGGAAAGCTGTGGCAATCTTTTTCGCTTCGATCTCCAACAGATCATAAATGGTGGCACCATCTAAGAAGATCAGGCTCTCTTCTAGGATACAAATGATTTTACTGCGACGATCATCTGTAAACACCGTGCCTTTTTCTTCCATTGTCTTTACTTGAAAGTCTTCTACACTATTCCCAATATAGGCACTTTGCTCAACAATATCTTCCGAAAGCTCGGTGATCGACATTTTCGGCAACAATGATTTTCTAGTTGCTTCGATGACCATTGGAGTCGTCACCATTTTAATCGTCTTCGTTGGAATTCCGGTCTTTTTGGTGATGATATCGCCAAACATGTTCAGCGAACCCATGTCACTCAGAATCACGACGCCTTTTCCTTGATCGACTTTTTGGATCAATTCGGTGGCTTTTTCCAACGTATCCCCAACCGATTGAGACAAAGGCATATTTAATCCGACTGCATGATCGACATTCAGTAATTGATTAGCCGTATTAGCTAGGTCAGTAGCCGCACTTGTTCCGTGCATCAAAATCAAAACTCCGATTTTTTTCTCAGTATACTTTTCATTCATTGCTTTCAAATACAACGAGATAAAGTACTTTTCACTCTCGGGTAACTGAACTTCAAGTTGATTGGAGATTTCACGACAGATTTGTTCAGCTACACCAATTTCTTTTTCCATTGCCAACTCATTTGGTCGTTTATGCTCTAAAAAAGAATTATCTCTAAAAGAATACCCCTCTGTAATCTTTTCAATCAAGGTATCTAAATGCAACGCTAGACTTTTGATGTTGCTCTCTTCTAAGTGATAATGCTCTCTTGTAGCGATTCTCTTTAAAATATTGACCGTAACCTCATAATTTTTTCGGGAGACAATTTTGAAGATTGCCTGCTGCTGATTTCCTTGTTTTTCTGCCAACTCCTGTGCTTTTCCATGAATAATTGACTTTAACGGTGACAAAGAGCCCTTTCCATCTAAATATTTATGATAAGTTTCTAACACATCATGAGAAACACTTTCCTCTTCATCAACTAAAAGAAATGGATCGTAATCCCGATCTTCTTCCGGAGTGAAGACAAATTCGTCGATTTGCAGCAATTTCAATTTTTCTCGCAACTCACCATTAATTTCGGGAGAATGCGCATAATAAAATTGATCAATCAAATACGTTGAAAGATGTGATAATTTTACTTGAATGAGCTCAGGATTATTGGAAATACTATCCACCAAGGCGTTGGCACACAACAATTGAATATCATTTTTCATCTGTCCAATATTGCCAACTGGGTCATATTGCAGAAAGAAACGAATGACATCTTCATTGACCTGTAACTTACGTTCAATTTTCTTCGCTTCTTGCTTAAAGCAAAAATAAATCAACTTAATTTTCTCAGCTAATCCTCGTTCTTTTACACTGGGCATAGAAATTTTTAAAGGGATTCGTCTTAAGAATGTAGACAAAATATTTCCTTCAATTTCCTCCGTAGTAGCACCAATGATTAATACACGGACCTTTCGAGGATTTGCTGACTCTCCTAGGCGATAGTACTCTCCTCGGTCCATGATCGAAAACAACATTTCTTGACCTTCTGGCGGTAGGCGATGAATTTCATCTAAAAAAAGAATCCCATTATCGGCTGTTGCAACTAGTCCGTCCTTATCTGACTCTGCTCCTGTAAAGGCATGTTTTACATGACCAAATAGGTGGTCTAATAGTAAATGTTGATTATTTGAATAATCTGCACAATTGAAAACCACATAAGGAGAATCCTCCTGCAATTTTCCCGCATGCTTCGCATATTGATACATAAAGCGCGCAAATGTTGTTTTTCCTGAGCCAGACGGTCCCGTTAATAAAGAATGTAAGCCAAATGGTGGATACAATAGCGCTGCTTTAGCTTGTCTAACTGCATTTTCCAAGGAACCATCATACCCGATCAATTCCGTAAAAGGAAAATCATTGAGACTATTTTTAGAGTCTTCTTTCAATAATTCTCTTAGCTTGTCCAGCGTCCATTCAGCATCCATTTTCAATCCGTTTCCCATATGCTGTTCGAGCGTTTCCTTCGTAAGAAAGCATACTGGACGACCGGAAAGCTTTAACACTTTTCCTTCTTCTGCTAATCGATTCAGATCCCGACTTACATTGTAACGTGCTATTCCCAGTTCTCCAGAGATACTAGTAGAATCAAGTTTCGGTGAATGTTCACCAGAAATAAAGGCCTCTGTTTGTTTGCATAAGAAAGTAAAAATACTCGCCTTTCTCCCCATTCTCCCTACCCCCTTTTGTTTAGTGACATTGTACACAGGTTAAGAAGCGCTTTCAATATAGAAAAACAATCAACCGTTTAAATGGATGATTGTTTTTTGTAATATCACATATAAAAGTTCGTATTTCTAAGTAAAAAATCAAAAATTATTAAAATGGAATTTTTGTACAGTTGTGACATCTAACTCTTGTGTGATTATCATAAATCATCGAAAAAGATAGACAATTGCAATCTATACCAAATTTTAATAGGTGGATTTGAGAGTAAACGGTGCAATCTTGCAAGAACAATGTACCTTGTTAGTTTATCAAGCAATGATGATTTCTCACCAATAAAAGAATACATTGAACAACTACCTAAACCAAAAATTGAATAAGGATGTTAGATTAGAAATCAAAAAGAGAGCAAAATTGACATTTGATATTGTTGAATTTGCCTTCTTTACTCCTTTAGTTGGAGGGTATTTAAAGATTTCCACTTGATACAGCCGAACAAATAACCTGTTTCATCGTCCTATTCTCATCAACTGTATAATCCGGCAATACATCGTACCCAGAAATATCGTGTTTTCTCCGATTTATCCAGACTGTTTTCCAGCCAGCATTTTTGGCGCCAACAACATCATTAACAAATGAGTCTCCCACATAATAGGTGGTATTCTTATCTAATCCCATGATCGTTTCAGCGTGTTGAAATATTTTTAAATTAGGTTTTGAATAGCCTAACTCGCCAGAGACTACTATCCTCTCGGCTGGTATCCACTGATGTAGCTGTAACGTGTTGACTTTTTTTAACTGATGGTCTGCTGGACCGTTGGTAATAACTCCCAACTGAATGCCATGCTTGACACATATGTCGAGGGCTTCTCGCATTTCAGGCAAGAGCTGGATATTGTTTTGATTTGTTTGATAATCCAGCTGGATGGCTCTTGCTTGTTGATCCGTAATGGATTGATCAAAGTGCTCTAACGCTCTTCGAATGCGATAGATATGCATGTCAGTATGAGTCATTGTGCCATTTTCTGAATCCTCAAAAACTTCATCGCTGTAGATACGACTCAACTTAAAAAGTTCCTCGATTGGAATATCCGGTGAATAAAAATGCTTCTCAAAGGCTCGCTTAAAAGGAGCTAACTGATCATATAATGTATCATCAATATCAAAAATTATTGCCGTCACTTTAACTTCTCCTTATATATCTACTAAAAAACTGAAACGAAACACTCATAAATCGTGCTCGTTTCAGTTCATTCTAGACTTTCCTATTTATCCAATAATGCTATGTCAGCTGCTTTTTTGTTTGACTAATCGTCTATCTATTTGACGCTATTCTTAATACGTGTTGTTACACCATTTAGGTTGTAACACTCTGCATAGTCACGAATTGGACGTTTGATATGATCGACTACATAACGTTGGCCATCGATATTATGCGCCTTCAAGTTCTTGTACATTTTTTCGATTTCGGCTTTTACTTCATCGTCATTGAAGGTATAGTGACCGGCAATGTCTAGGATTTCCGCTTGAAGTTCGGCGTCATTTTGTTCCATGATTTGATCGACGGTTAATTCTTTTTGCTCACCGACCATCCATTTTCTCCAGCGTTCGCTCTTGATCGCGTGTTCTAATAAAACATCCCGTGTGTTTGAAGCGTCCTTGACTAAACCATACTCCACTAATTTTGCTTCGACTGCCGCCAGATTCAAGTACGCCCGAGTTTCTTCCGTACCATATTGCGGCGCCACATTTGTTGCAGTGATTGCTGAAGGAATATGTTCTAGCAGTGTCACATCATCTAAGTAATCGCCGTTGTGTTCCTTCAATCCAACGCCGTATTTCTTTGCCATTTGGGCTAAATCATAGGCGTTTTTAAAGTTGAAGGTTCCGACTTGCTCAGTCTTACGGGTCAACGTTCCTGTCTGTCCAACGATGAAGGTCGGCATTGGCAATCCGCGTTTTTCTAACTCTTCCTTCAATTTAAGAATAAATGTTTCGTAGGTTTCCGTTGAAGTTAAGCCGCCATTGGTTTCTTCGGTTCCAACTTCATAGCCGATCTCTGGTAAATTCCGCGCTTTACGTTCTTGTTCACAAAATTCAATCAAATCCACTGTCCGTTCCAATACAGTATCTAATGGAATGACTTTCCCAACTTCGAACGGATCTTTGGTTGGATCGATCATCAATAAATCAAAGCCGGCTTCAATATCGGCAACGTATGATTTTTTCCCTAATTCCATCGCTTTTTCGGTTGGCAGATGGTCGTTGCGTTCTTTATCACGCTGCCAAGGCCCGCCGTGATCTCGACATAAGTAGTATAGATTGTCATAGCCGATTTCAGCTGCAACTTCCTCCACCGCTTTAGCAAAGGTAAATTGATTCCAACCATTTACATAGCCGCCGCCCAATTCATCTGCATCCACTTGATTCCGGCTGGCAATAAACATTACAGGATAATCATCATCTTTTGATAGCTCCAGTGTCGCTTGGACACAGTTTTTTGACATCGGTCCAATTCCTAGTAAAGTAGCACTTTTCCCTGTTGCCTGTAAATCAAGTAACCCTTCTACGACTGTTTTAATCGGTAGCTTTTCCATTCCTTGACATCTCCATTTCGTGTAATTAAATTTGAGTCCATGTTTCTTATCACACTTAAAGTATAAGGTGGAAATGCAGGCGTGAATATTACATTTGTTTGCAACAAGTCAATGCATCAGCGCCGTTACTTGTTGCAGAATCGGTTGGAACTTGTTGCAATTGATTAGAGCTCTCTATTCTGTTTATCTGTTATTTTTATAATGATATTTACACTAAAAAAGCAAGAGGATGTAAAACTCCATCTTGCTTTATCGCTTCATTATAAACACCTTTTTACTTCGCTACTTCCGCCTGTTCAGTTGCATCAGGCTTTTTTTCCTGACTTTTTTCATCAACTAAACTTGGTTTCGTGAAATGCAGAATCCCTGCTGAGATTACTGCACCAACGATGATGGAAAGTGCATACCATAATTTACCGTTCACGACCGGCAGGATAATAAATCCGCCATGAGGAACTAACGCTTCTACACCAGTCGCCATACCCATGGCGCCACCGACTGCACTCCCGATAATGATTGCTGGCAGGACCCGTTTGATGTCTTTTGCCGCAAATGGAATCGCGCCTTCTGTGATACCGATCAGGGACATGAAGAATGCCGAAATTCCCAAGTCTTTATCTTCGGCGGTATATTTTTTCCGATCAACAAATGTCGAGATTGCCATTGCCAATGGCGGGATCGCACAAGCGATACGATGCGCGCCATTTGGCCCGTATACGCCTTCGGCCATCAAGGCTAATGTAAATGCGGTCGCTGTTTTATTGATCGGTCCACCCATATCGACCGCCGTCATAGCACCTAAGATCAAGCCTAGAATAAGTGCGCTTCCACCTTGCATTTGCCCAAGAACTTCAACTAACCAATCCATCGCTACACCGATCGGCACAGAGATAACATAAATATAGAACATACCCAGTACAAAGGTCGTCACTACCGGTACAATCAAGATCGGCATGATCGTTTTGATTGTTGATGGCACCTTCCAGGTTTTACACCAGCGAACAAAGTAACCAGCGGCCACACCCATTATCATCGCACCAAGGAAGCCTGTCTTGACTTGACCTGCACCGATCGGATTATTCGCAACAAAACCTAAGATCATTCCCGGAACTAACCCTGGTTTACCTGCTAATGAATTCGCGATATAACCTGAAAGCAAAGGAATCATCATCGCAAAACCTGCCGCACCCAAATCATTCAGGTTTTGCATAAAGGGACTAGTGATTTCCATCCCAGTATCAGTCGCCTTACCGGTAGCTAAAGCGACGGCTAAGAAGATACCTCCAACAACGACTGATGGCAACATGAAAGAAACCCCAGTATTAAAGGCTTTTTGTAAGTCTTTAACGAACTTTTTCTCATTTTTCATTTTTTAAGTCTCCCTTTTTATAATTTTTCTGCTTCATCAATGTACTTGGCAGGATATTTGATCATATCCCCTGGCTCCACTGACAACGATTTGCCAGAATCGATCTTTTCTTCAAAACGTTCGCCATCTTCCACATCGATGGCCACCGCCAAGATCAATACATCTGCTTGATCAATGTCTTCTTGTTCTAGCTCATTTTCAATTCCCATACTGCCTTGTGTTTCTACTTGGACCTCATGTCCGCGTTTTTTGCATTCTTTTTCAATCGCTTCTTGTGCCATATAGGTATGTGCGATCCCTGTCGGACATGCTGTAACTGCTACTATTTTCATTTTGTATTCCTCCTACTACAATATATTTATAGGTTATAAGGTACTACTAATCCCATTAGTAATCCCTTTTATCTATCATGTTGCTTAAGCTGTTAAAATGAGAGGGCAATGGTCGGGCATATTCCTC
>Ga0334887_1000887_pt1 | contig 43415 bp, 42 predicted proteins | sample GraSluR1_MG_10_FD_207217 | JGI IMG/M metagenome (GOLD analysis project Ga0334887, IMG submission 207217) | Sludge microbial communities from methane-producing bioreactor in Wageningen University, Netherlands - Granular Sludge_18_07-R1 | ecosystem: Engineered > Bioreactor > Anaerobic >...
CGCGAGGGCAGGAGATGATCGCCAGTCTGATCGTCGGCTTCTTCGCGAACGGCATCTACCAGTTCCTGTTTCTCTTCGTCGTCGGCATGGTGATCGCCGTCCCTGCGACGCACCCGATGATCAAGCCCGACGGTATCGGCATTCGTATGACCGTCGACCTCGTCCCGGTGAAGCAGGGAGGGCTGAAGTACGCGCTCGACAACATCTACCAGATCCCGTTCGTCCACGCGCTCCTCGTCGTAGCGCTCGGGCTTCTTGCGCTGCTGCTCATCCGCTACTACTGGAACAAGAGAAAAGGATACGGATACAGGAACAGCATGTCGTCGCTTCTTGTCAACGGGACGCTCTGCCTCGGGCTCGCGGGCGTCGCCATCCACGCCATGATGACGAAGTCGGAGCTGATGATGGTCCGCAAGGTTCCCGTCGTCACGGGGTTGCTCATCATCGGGCTCTGCGTCTTCACGGTGCTCATCATGAAGACGAAACTCGGGCAGGATTTCCGTTCCGTCGGGCAGAGCCAGCACACGGCGGAGGTTTCCGGAATCAACGTCGACCGGACGAGAATCATCGCCACGATGATCTCGACCGTTCTCGCGGCCTGGGGGCAGATTATCTACCTCCAGAACATGGGGACGCTGAACACCTACAACGCGCACACCCAGATAGGCATGTTCTCCGTCGCGGCTCTTCTCGTGGGCGGCGCCTCCACCTCGAAGGCGAGCATCACGCATGCGATCTTCGGCACCATTCTGTTCAACGCCATGTTCATCATGTCGCCCGAGATAGGGCAGTCCCTCTTCGGTCAGGCGATCCTCGGAGAGTACTTCAGAACCTTCATGGTGTACGGCGTCATCGGCGTGGCCCTCGGGCTCCACGTCTGGAACACGAACAAAAAGAGCAGGATCACCTTGGAATAAGCTGAATGTTTTCGGTGATCGCACGATAACGCAACGCCCCCGTCCTTCCTGTTCAGGAAAGACGGGGGCGTTGCGTTATCGGAGCGTTTCCGCGCGCTCCGAAGGCTGCCGGAGCGGTAATGCTCGATGAAAGGAAGTTCCGATGAACGATGCGCGCTTTCTCGAAGAGTTCGACAAAGCCTGTTTCCTCAAGGCGCAACCCGAATTTTCCAGAAGAACCTCAGCAATAGCCGTGCTTGGTTCTGTTCTTCTCCTTGGCGAACTTCCGCGCGTTCTTGATGCCGCCGATCTCGGCGAACATTACGGAGAGCTTCTCCGTCTCGATCTGCCGCGAATTCAGCCCCTCGTAACGGGCCTCCTTCTTCAGCTTGAGATAGCCGGCAAGGCGCTCCTCGGAGAGCAGGCCGTCCCGTATGGCGCGTTGCACCGCGCAGTGCGGCTCGTTCGCATGCGTGCAGTCGCGGAAGCGGCACCGCGCAGCCAGCTCGTCGATGTCGACGAAGGTCCTTGCGAGGTCGGCGCCTTCGAGCCCCATTTCCCGCATCCCCGGAGTGTCGATCACGATGCCGCCTTCGGGAAGCACGATGAGTTCGCGTTTGGTCGTCGTGTGCCGCCCCTTGTCGTCGTTCCGCAAGCCCCGCGTTTCCAGCGCGTCCCTGCCTATCAGCCTGTTGATCAGCGTCGACTTGCCCACTCCCGACGAGCCGATGAAGGCGATCGTCCGCCCCGCGCTCAGGTATTCGAGGACGGATGCGTACCCGTCCTCGGTCAGGCTCGACGTGACCAGCACATCGACTCCGGGCGCCGCGGAATGAAGCTCCGCCAGTCTTTCTGCGACGTCGCCGCACAGGTCGGCTTTCGTCAGCACGACCACGGGCGTCGCGCCGCTCGCCCAGGCGACCCCCAGGTAGCGCTCCACCCTCCGCAGGTTGTAGTCGTTGTTCAGCGACATGCAGATAAAGACGGTGTCGATATTCGCCGCCACCACCTGCTCCTCGTGCGACGTCCCCGCCGCCCTCCGGATGAAGACGCTCTTCCTCGTCAGCATCCGATGAATGATCGCGTTGCCGCTCGAATCCTCGTTCCGGTCGAGCAGCACAAAATCGCCCACCGCAGGATAGTCCGACGGCGTGCGCACCTCGAAACGAAATTTCCCCGAGATCTCCGCCGTCAGGTCGCCCTCTTCCGTCGTCACCCTGTACAGGTCCTTCGACTGCGACACGACGCGCCCGGCGTAGAAAGCGGGGTACATGCTTGCTTCGTCGGCGAAGCGCCGGTCGAAGCCGATACGTTCTAAAATTTCAGTGTTCACTGTTTTCCCTCCAAAAAGTATTTTTCAATGACTTTCGGGAGGCGGATACATCAACTCAGCGTGCAGTCGCCTCCCGGACTCCGACACTCTCCGGCGCGACCCTCTTCAACAACATACGTCACCACTCCTCGCGAAATCAAAAAATGTACCGCCGCCTGATGATAGCACGAAAAATCCCGATTGCAAGATGTGCTTCCTGACGGTTTGTCCGGCGGGCGCGTTTAAAATTCTTGCCTAAACGTGTCGAATGTGGTAGAACAATTCCAGAAATACACGCTCGACGCGCGACACTTTCGGACGTTCCTTTGCGGCCGCATTCTCTCTCGAATAAAAGGAGCTTTGCATGAAGATCAATCTGGACAATACCCCTTACATCAGGAATTATTACCAGGCTGCATCCCCGGATGCTCCGGCTGCCGCGGAGACGAATGCCGCTGCCCCTCCGAAGATGGATTTCACCAACATGACGCGGCAGGAGCTGCGCGTCTGGCTCAAAGAACAGCTCAGCACCGCGAAGATGACGTTCAGGGAGAGCTTTCCTTTCGTCGCCATGACCCTTGACGGCTCCTCCGCCGTCGGTCGCCCCGCGGACACTGCGAACGACACCGAAAAAGTCGATTTCATCGCGAAGCTTCGTCTCGATATCGAAGACGCCGCGGCGCGCAGCGACAAGGACGCCGCCCGAAAACTGGAGGCCGCGCTGGACGTTGTGCTGCGTTGTCAAGGGCGGGCATGAACGTGCGTCGAGAGAAGTCGAAGACAGTACCGAAGAGAATTCTGGTGCGAAAAGTACGCTTCCGAGCGGCGGGGGCGCTTTCAAGGGGGAAAAGAGATGAAAACGTATAAATACTACAAGCTCAACGCCTTCGTAAAGGGGAATTCCGAAGGAAACCCGGCCGCCTTTCTCGACCTCGGCGACGATTCTCTCTCCGACGAGAACATGCAGCGCATCGCGAAGGAGCACGCGGGCTTCGTGTCGGAAGTGGTGTACGCGCGGCGGAACGAACAACGGGAGATCGTGCTGACGTATTACTCCTCCGAGTGCGAAGTCGCCTTCTGCGGGCACGGAACGATAGCGACCATGTACGAGATCATCCGTCGCGACGACGCGCTGCGCGGCAAAGAGATCGTCGAAGTGGACACGCGAAAGAAGGGCAGGCTGAACATCTACAACCGCATCGACGAAGAGGACTGCATCTACATCTCCGCCCCGGACCCGCTCATGCTCGGGTGTGCGCTCTCCCGCGAGTCGATCGCCGAAGCCCTGGGTATCCGTGAAGAGGCAATTTCGACCACCCTGCCCGTCGATATCATCGACGCGGGGCTTCGGACGCTGCTCGTGCCGATACGCGCTCTGGAGCAGGAGATTTCGATGTACCCGGACGAGCAAAGCCTGAAAGCCTACTGCCTGCGCAACGACGTGGACATCGTGCTGGTCTTCTCGATGGAGACCGCGGAGCCCGAGTGTTTCGCTCACACCCGCGTGTTCGCCCCGAAGTTCGGCTACCTGGAGGACCCCGCCACAGGCTCGGGGAACAGCGCGTTCGGCTGCTACCTGCTCAAGAACAACCAGTGGAACGGGGACGCCGTCAGAATAGAGCAGGGCGGCGACAACCGTATCTTCAACGAAGTCAAGCTACGGACGAAGGACGGAAAGGTCCTGTTCGGCGGGAAAGCCGCGCTGAAAATCGAAGGGAACTATTTCATCGCCGGCTAAGCGCCCCGGGGCCGGGGCGGAACGAGGAGGAGAATGATCATGGAGAGCCACGCACCCCGCTTCTGGGAGATTTTTCTCGAAGTCTTCGAAGATCTGCCGCGTCAGGGGCCCGGCAGCAAAACATGCGCCTCCGAAGCGCTCGCCCTGTGCCGCGGGCTGCCGGAATCCCCGGCGATCCTCGACCTGGGGTGCGGCGTCGGCGGGCAGACGCTGTACCTCGCCGAACTCACCACCGGCGTCATCACGGCGATCGACAGCCACGCACCGAGCATCGACCGGCTGCGGTCGACCGTCGCGGAGCGCGGACTCTCGCATCGCATCGCCGCCCTCGTCGGCGATATGGCCGCGCCGGAACTGTCCCCCGGAAGTTTCGACCTCGTCTGGTCCGAGGGCGCGCTCTACAGCATCGGCCTCCGGAACGCGCTGCGCGTCTGTCGCGATGCGCTCAAACCCGGCGGCCACCTTGCCTTCACCGATGCGATCTGGCGCAGAGAGAATCCGCCCGCCGAAGTGAAGGCCGCATTCGACCTCGACTACCCGACGATGGGACGGCTTGAAGACGACCTGGCCGCGCTGCGCGACTGCGGATTCGAGCCTCTCGGACACTTCCCCCTCCCCGACGAAGCGTGGTGGGACGACTTCTACACGCCGATGGAGGCGCGCATCGCCGAGCTGCGAAAGAAGTACGCCGAGGATCCGGAGGCCTCCGCTCTCCTCGACAAAGTCGCCGAAGAACCCGAGATGCACCGCCGCCACTCCGGCTATTACGCCTACGAATTCTTCGTCGCCCGCCGCCCCGAGTAGGGCCACGCGAAGAGAGCCGAGGCGGTTCGCGCATAGGGGAACGAATGGAAACGCTGAAGAGAAGGCAGCCCGCGCAGCGAAGGGGAAAACGGCTGTCGAGTCGCCCTGCCGGCATGGTTTAAAAAAACGGGACGAGGCCGAAAACAGAACGCATCATATCCACATGGTCGAATCCTGGTTCGAACATTAATCTCATCGAGCATCGCGAAGATGGAAGGAGCGAGAAGAATGCCTGGAATGAAAGAAGAAGTCAACGTCCGGCTAGTCAATGAGAAGGTTCAATTTATCGGCGTTTCACCTGCCAATCCCGAACAGCCTCTCACGTTCGATTACGCGCCTCCGATGGGAGACGGGGCTGGTTTCAACGGGCTCGAACTGCTCCTGATGAGCCTGAGCGGCTGCAGCGCGACAGCCGTCGTCTACCTGTTGCGAAAAATGAGGAAGACCGTTTCCGGATTCGAAGTGCAGGCGGAAGGAATCCGGAAGGAGACGCATCCGATAAAATTCGAGAAGATTACGCTCCGTTTCATCCTCAAATCCCCGGACGCACAAGAAGAGGACATTCAAAAGGCCGTGCGGCTTACGGAGGAAACGTACTGCCCCGTCTGGCAGATGATAAAGAACAATGTCGACGTCGTACCGGAATATACAATCGTCAGGGAATAGCGTAGGCATTCCGGCCGTCCTCTACGGGGAGCCCGCCGACACGCTGTTTCTTTTCGTCCACGGGAAGCTCTCCCGGAAAGAAGAGGCGGAAACGTTCGCCGAGGACGTCGTTCCCCTGGGGTACCAGGTCCTCGCTTTCGACCTGCCGGAACACGGCGAGCGGAAGGGGGAAGACTACCCCTGCACCGTGCGGAACGGCGTCCATGACCTGCGAACCGTGTACGATTCCATAAAAGACTCGTACCGCAGCGTTTCTTTGTTCGCATGCAGCCTCGGTGCCTATTTCAGCCTGGTCGCCTACGGAGACGTCCTTTTCGACAAGTGCCTCTTCCTCTCGCCGCTGCTCGACATGGAGCGGCTTATCCGGAACATGATGCACTGGGCGAATGTGGACGAGGCGCAGTAGCAGCAGGAGCGGGAGATACCGACATCCTTCGGCGAGACGCTCTCCTGGGACTATTATGAATATGTGCGGGCGCATCCGGTCGACAAATGGGACAGCCCGACCTCCATACTTTACGGAGAGAACGACAATTTGACGGAACGATGCGTTCTGGACGCCTTCGCGCGAAAGTTCGCCTGCGGAGTAACGGTCATGAGCGGCGGCGAGCACTACTTCCACACTCCCGAGCAGCTCCTGTTTTTACGGAACTGGGTACGGGAACAGGTATATGAAGAGAACGCGGCCCGCATGATCGCAAAGGCGGCTCGCGCCGGATACGGGCCGTTGTAGCCGGATTCCGCAGGCGGAGCAGTGAGAAAGACCATGAAAACGTCTCAACGCTACGGACTCAACTCCTTCACGAAGGGGGAGTTCCGGTCGTTTTTTCCCTTGACCGGCTGAAGAATTCCGCCTCGAAAACACAGTGTCGAATAGCTCTTTCAATAGCCTTGTTTTCACCGTAAAATTCGCGTTATATACTCGCATATTCGTCGTAAAATATGTGTGTCGGGTGTATAATCGCAATCGCGAGGTGATGGCTATGTACCGTGCCGCGATCGAAAAGCTGAAACGATGGAAGATGAAAGAAGCGCCGAAGCCGCTCATCATCAGAGGAGCGCGTCAGGTCGGCAAGACCTGGCTGATGAAGGAGTTCGGAAAGAGCGACTACGAAAATACAGTCTACATCGGATTCGAAAACAACCGACAGATGAAAGAGCTGTTCTCGGGCGATATGGCGATCGACCGTATCGTCACGGGGCTGGAGCTGTACGCCGGACGGAAGATCACCCCGGAGAATACGCTGCTCGTCTTCGACGAGATTCAGGAAGTGCCCGCAGCACTAACCTCCCTCAAATACTTCAACGAAAACGCCCCGCAGTACAGAATCGTCTGCGCGGGCTCGCTGCTCGGCGTCGCACTGCATCCGGGGACCTCCTTTCCCGTCGGAAAGGTGGAGTTTCTCGACCTCTTTCCGCTTTCGTTCAGCGAGTTCATGACGGCGATGGGAAAGGAGCGTTTCGCGGAGCTTCTGCAAAAAGGCGACTTCGAGCTGACCACCACCTTCAAGTACGAGTTTATCGACCTGCTGAAGCTCTATTACTACGTCGGGGGAATGCCCGAAGCCGTGGCGAGTTTCGCCGGAAATCGCGACTTCAACGAGGCGCGCGAAATACAGCGTCGCATTCTGGCAGCCTACGAGCAGGATTTCTCGAAGCACGCCCCGAATGAAATCGTCCCCCGAATCCGCATGCTCTGGAACAGCGTTCCGGCGCAACTGACGAAGGAGAACAAGAAATTCGTCTACGGTGTCCTCAAGGAGGGAGCGAGGGCCAAGGAGTACGAAATGGCCATGCTCTGGCTCGCCGACTGCGGACTGGTCTACAAGGTGCATCGTGCGACGGCCCCCCGCCTTCCGCTGAAAGCCTACGAAGATTTGAAGGCCTTCAAGCTTTTTCTGCTCGACGTCGGCCTTCTTTCGTGCATGGTACGACTCGACCAACGGCTCCTGCTGGAAGGCAGCGCTCTTTTCACGGAGTTCAAGGGCGCGTTGACCGAACAGTACGTTCTGCAGCAGTTGAAAACGATCGAAGATGTGGATACATACTACTGGACCAACGAACGAGGCGGCGCGGAGATCGACTTCCTCGTGGATGCCGGCGACGAAGTCGTCCCCGTAGAAGTCAAGGCCGAGACGAACCTCAAGGCAAAAAGCCTGAAGACCTTTTGTGAAAAATTCCGCCCGAAGAGCGCCATCCGTGTTTCCATGGCCGATTACAAAAGAGAGGAGCGATTGCTCAATCTGCCACTCTACGCCGTGGAAACGATCGGAAACGGTGGTGTGCTCCCGGAAGGTGGGAATTAGAATTGCGGTTGTTGAATCGGATCGAAGTGGCTCGACCATGTATGAAAAGAGAGGTGTATCGAAAGTGGAGCACGTAATCGAAGAGTGCGGCGATCCCCGAAGCATTCCGCGGGATCTGCTGTATCTCGCCGACCCGTCCGATGAAATGCTGAACGCCTATGTGGACGTCAGTTTCGCGTTCGTGTGCAGAATCGATCGCGAGATCGTCGGCGCGCTGCTGATGATGCCGACGCGCCCGTTCACGGTGGAAATCATGAATATATCGGTGCGCGAGTCGTACTGGAATCAAGGGATAGGAAGAAAGCTGATTCAAGGGGCCGTGAAGAAAGCGCGCGAGACGGGCATGAGGAAAGTCGAGATAGGGACGGGAAATCCCGGCGTCGTCCAGATGCTGCTCTACCAGAAGTGCGGGTTTAGAATTACGGGCGTCGAATTCGACTACTTCAGAAGGTGCTGTGCGGAAAAGATTATCGAAAACGGAATAGAGTGCCGGGATATGATCAGGATGGAGATGCGCCTGGACGAAGAGACGCAAAAAGAGGGATGACTATGGACGGATACAGCCGTGCAGTACGCCTGTGGCAGTCGTACGGAATCGCGTCGGCCGCCGATTTGGATAAATACCTCCACAGCTTCCGCATTCTGTTCGCGTACCATTCCGGAAAGATAGAGAACGAGGAGATCACCTATCACGACACGCGGGAGATCTTCGAAAACGGCAGAGTGACGGGCTATACCGGAAGCCCCCGCGCTCTCTTCGAGCAACAGAATCAAAAACTGTGCTCCGAATTTCTGAAAGAGAAAATCGTGAACCGCGAACCGCTCGGCATGGAACTGGTGAAGGAAGTGCATTGCTTGCTGACCGCCGGAACATACGACGAACGCAGGTATATCGATAACGGTGAGCGGCCGGGTGAATTCAAAAAGCACGATTACGTAACCGGAGTTCATGAGGTCGGATCGTCCGCCGAAGATGTGGAAAAAGAAGTCGCGGAGCTGATCGCCGAGATAGACGCCTACGAGGGCGATGATGTCCTCAAGGCGGCCGCCTATTTTCACGCGAGGTTCGAATATATCCACCCCTTCGCCGACGGCAACGGACGCGTCGGCAGAACCCTTCTGAACTACTACCTCATGATACGCGGCCATCCCCCTCTTATCGTCCACGACGAGGAGAAGGGAACGTATTACGCGGCCCTGCAGCAGTACGACGAAGCGGAGGATTTGGCCCCTTTGTACGAGTTTTTCAGGTATGAGACTGAAAAAACGTGGGCGAAAGCCTTGACCTTGCTTGACGGCGCAAAGCCCGATCGCAAAGGCCTGTCGGATTTATTAAAGGAGGATCATAATGATTCGTAAGCGCGTTGTCGAAACCGACGAAGGTATTCAAGGGGAGTTCATGGTCGAAGCGTTCGATGAGATGCAAAGACGCTTCCGCGACAAGGGGTGGATGGAGACGAAGGCGATCATTCAGTCGGGCATCGACGCGGGCAGCGTGCTCGAAGTCGGTCCCGGCCCCGGATATCTGGGGCTCGAGTGGTTGAAGCGGACCGACGGAACCCGGCTTACCGGACTGGACATCAGCCCCGATATGATCACAGTCGCCCGGCGCAACGCCGCCGAATACGGCCTCGCGGAGAGAGTCGAGTATGTCCAAAGCGACAGCGCGAAAATGCCCTTCGCCGACAACACCTTCGACGCCGCATTCAGCAACGGCTCCCTGCACGAATGGTCGGACGTGCGCGGGGCGCTTTCGGAAATCCGGCGGGTTCTCAAGCCGCAAGGCCGCATGTTCATCTCGGACTTGCGGCGCGACATGATCGCCCCCATCAAATGGTTCATGTGGCTGACCGTCCGCCCCAAAGCCATCCGGCCCGGGCTCCTCACCTCGATCAACGCCTCGTACATCAAGCCCGAGGCCGAGCAGCTGCTGCGCGACAGCGGATTCGACGAGTTCTCCGTCTCCTGCGACCCGATGGGCTTGCAGATCATCGCGGTGAAGAAGAACGGAGAGACGAGCCTCGATCAAGGAGAGTGAGCGCCATGCTGACCGTAATCAAGGCGGACATCACCACGCTGCACGTGGACGCCGTCGTCAACGCCGCCAACAACTCCCTTTTGGGCGGCGGCGGAGTTGACGGGGCCATCCACCGCGCGGCGGGTCCCGAACTGCTCGAAGAGTGCCGAAAGCTGGGCGGCTGCGCCACCGGCGACGCCAAACTCACCAAAGGGTACCGCCTTCCGGCAAAGTACGTCATCCACACTGTAGGCCCCGTCTGGCACGGCGGTACGAGCGGCGAACCCGGCCTCCTCGCCTCCTGCTACCGCCGCTCCCTGGAAATAGCCCAAAGCGCGGGAGCCAAGTCGATCGCCTTCCCCGGCATCGGCACCGGCGTCTACGGCTACCCCGTGGACCAAGCCGCGATGATCGCCGTGGACACCGTGCGCGAGACGCTGAAAAGCTGCCCCGGGATTGAGCAAGTCGTCTTCTGCTGCTTCTCCGAGAAAGACCGGGCGGTGTACGAGGGGTTGATCGGGTAACGGACCTTAAGCACGCTTTTGAGCTGAACAGCGAACGTCTTGATACCGGAAGCTTCATTGGATAGCCGCGTTATCGCGCGTATTACCGGATAGCCGCTCTACCGCTGTCCGTCAGACGGTATTTTTGCAACTTGCTGTTCGGCTTATCCGGCACAGTCATTTTTATCAAGCCTCTCGACAAAAGTGGCCCGATGTGTCGCTTGAATGCGCGAGTATCGCCGCTTATTCCGATTTTTGCAAAAATCTCTTTGCGTGAAAGCGTGCCGTCTTCAAGTGCGTTCAGTATATTCCTTTGTGTCACGGTCAGCTCGACTTGGTGCTTTTCTTCATGCCGATCTTGGTGCTCGACTTGGTGCTGGGCTTGGTCGATGATGCTGTTCAAAACAGTCGAAAGCGTAAACTCGATAAACCCACCCGAATCGTTTGCACTGCGGGCGTCTTCAATCGCCCGGTAGTATTCCGGTCTGTTCCGGTACAGAATGAGTTCCATCGGAATCCAAGCAAAAACCTCGTTCCATTTCGCGAGAAGAAGTGTCTGCCAAAGCCGTCCCATACGTCCGTTGCCGTCGGCAAACGGGTGAATGATTTCTATCTCGAAGTGCATAATCGCGCTTTTCAGCACAGGGTGCAACTCCGATTCCTTCGCCCAATCAAACAGGTCATCGACGAGGTCGGGGACGAATTGCGGTCGTGCTCCAATGTGAATCGCAACATCGCCGGCGAATACACCCACATCTTCGCTTCGGAACTTTCCCGACTCTTCGAGCAGGCCTTCCGTCATCAATTCGTGGGCTTTCAGGAAATCCCCGACGGAGTACGGATCAAAGGTCATAATCTTGTCGTAGGCTTCATAAGCGTTTTTGACTTCCTTGATTTCCGTCTGTTTGCCCGCAACCCTCTTGCCCTCGATAACGGCGGTCACTTCACCAAGCGTCAAGGCATTCCCCTCGATGGCGAGGGAAGAGTGGATCGTCTTGACACGGTTTTCCCTATGCAAACGAATATCGCGTTTGAACTCCGTCCCATATTCAAGTCTCGTTACAGTCTCAACGATCTTTGCCAGATAGTCGGCGGCTTTCTCCGTTATTGTATAGGGAGGCTTGTTTGCCATCTCTCTTCACCTCCTTGCGAGGGCTTCATGATCTTACCCCGAATAGCGCTTCTTTTCCAGTGTTGCTAGGGTTTTACGGTGTTTTTTGCAAGAGGGAAATCCCCGGTTGTCCATCTGATAGAATCATACTCGGGGAGGTGGAGGATCATGGCCAGGCAGTTCAGCGTTATCATTGAACAGGATCAGGTTGGCTATTATGTCGCTTCGGTACCTGCGTTGCGAGGGTGTCATACTCAGGCGAAGTCGCTCGACGAACTTTCCGTACGGGTAAAAGAGGCAATCGAACTGTGTCTTGAGGTGGAGGACAACGATGCGGAGCGCCTCGAATTCATCGAAGTCCAACAGGTGAGCGTTTCAATATAACAAAGTTTTCTGATAAAAGACTGTTGCTCCTTCTCCGAGAGCGACGAAATAAGGTGTAGAGGAACAAGGAACGCGGACAGGCTTCGGGCGCTCCGCGTTCCTTCTGTTGAACGGCGCCTACGGCATGAGGTACAATACGGGTGCGCACAGGAGCGCATCGGGAGGGAAAACAATGTCTCGGGCTACGCTTGAACTGACGAAAAGGAAAGAGCTGTACCGTCGCTTCCGCAATCTCTCGGAAGGGAATGCCGCGCGTGTGCTCGGCTACATCGACGCCCTGGAAGAGGAGCGCCCCAGCGATGAAACGCTGGCCGCACTGCAGGAGGCCGATGCAATCGCCCGCGATCCTTCGGTGAGAGGCTTTACCGACGTCGCCGAAATGATGGAATCCATACTTTCCGATGTACGAAGTTAAGCCTACGTCGCGCTTCAAGAAAGATTTGCGGACGATCGCCGGAAGCGGGCGCGATATCTCCCCCATGATCCATGCGGTGAAGTTGCCGGCGCAGGGTATCGCTCTGCCCGCGCGCTACCGCGATCACGATCTTAAAGGAGAGTGGCTCGGACACCGAGAGTGCCACATCGCACCCGACTGGCTGCTGATATACAAGAAACACAAAGATATACTCGTCCTGACCCTCACCCGCACAGGAACTCATTCGGACCTGTTCAAGAAGTAACTTCCCGGCGCGAAGTAAGAAATGGGAGATCGCGTTCGGACACATCAAGGACGGCAGAACCGAGTTTTTCTGCACGAGTAGGCGCCGTCCAATCGGAGCAACGAGCCAACGAAGCGGTTCTGGGCCCGTCAGGCGCGTTTCAGTAATGGAACCGAAGCTGCGGGATCAAAAGCGCATCGTCCTCGACGCGATAGACGATACGGTGTTCTCCGGTTATCCGTCGCGACCAGAAACCGGCCAGAGCATGCTTCAGGGCTTCGGGCTTTCCTCTTCCCGCGAACGGATCCCGCTGAATCTCCCTGATCAGCCTGTTGATCCGCTCGACCATCTGCCTGTCCTGTTTTTGCCAGTACAGATAATCCTCCCACGCCTCGTCGGCGAAAATAACCCTCATTCCGCCGGCTTTCGCTCCACGCCCTTACCGGCCCTCAGCTGAGAGACGGCCGAGAGCAGCCTCTCAGCGTTGGCGGGTGTCCGCAGCAGATGCGCCGTTTCTTCAAGGGCGTTGTACTCCTCGAGCGAGATCATAACGACGGCCTGATCGCTCTTGCGCGTGATGATGATCGCTTCATGATCGTTGCAGACCTTATCCATCGTATCCGCAAGATTCGCCCGCGCCGCTGTATAGGTTATCGTGTTCATGAGAGCACCTCCCTGTATGTACGTGTTACTGTACGTAGAGAAGGCCGATTCGTCAAGCAGTCGCTCGCTGCTTATTACGGTCTCCGAGAGCCGCCCCGTGAACAGAAAATAGCGCACCTCGCTTCCAGGATTCACACTCCGCGGTAAAGCTTCTCCTGCATTGGAACGGCTTTCCTGCTATACTTGTATAGCAAAAAGGAGGAGTTTCTATGCTTGCTCTGCGACTGGACGAAAAACTCTCATCGCGCCTTGACGCTTTGGCGCGAAAGACGGGCCGGACCAAGACATGGTATGCCCGCAAGGCCATCGAGACATACATCGACGATATGGAGGACGCCGCTCTTGCTGCGGCCGCCTACGAAGAGTACCTTCTCGAAGGCGGCGAGTCTTCCTCTCTTGATGACGTGAGGCGCCGTCTTGGGCTGGAGGATTGAACTCTCCCGCCGTGCCGAGAAGCAGCTGGCCGCCATCGACGCCCCCGAAGCTCTGCGGATCGTACGATACCTGTCCGAGCTGGAAAAACTTGAAAGCCCGCGTTCTCGCGGCAAGGGACTGACCGCGACTCTGTCCGGTCTCTGGCGATATCGCGTGGGTGATTGGCGCGTCCTGTGCCGTATCGAAGACGGCAGGCTCCTGGTGCTGGTAGTGGAGATCGGTCATAGGAGCACGGTGTACAACTAGCCCCACCGCGAACGACCAACTATGTCCCCCCGTCGAAGTAGTACGCATGGAAATTTATCGCTCTTTTCGAAAATAATCCTGGAAAAGTCTTGCCGAAGTAGATGGACTATGGTAAAACGAAGGTCGGGTTTTTTGAAGAACACGCGGTATTTCCGCCGCGTGCATCTGTTGAGTTGCTTGACCGCCCGAGAGCGTCCGCGGCGCGCACGGAAAAAGGGGTGTGGCAATGACTGAATCCGAGGCTCGTACACGAAAAGAACGCATCGATGCGCGGCTTTGATCGCCCGTCCTCGACTGGATCATCGTCCGCAACGAAGAAGTCCGCGACTTCTCGTCGCTCGCCCGTCACGCCGTCGAAGAATACCCCACCGGGACCGGTCCCGCCGACTACGCCCTTTTCGTCGACGGCAAGCTGCTCGGCATCATCGAAGCCAAAAAAGTCTCTCTCGGCGCCGAAAACGTGCTCGAACAGGCCAAACGATACGCCCGCGGCGTACCGGACATGGTCGGCGAATGGTCGCCATGCTGACCGTCCTCAAGGTGGACATCACCACGCTGCACGTGGACGCCATCGTTAATGCCGCCAACAACTCTCTGCCGGACTGCGGAGGATGGAGAAAATGCCTTGAAACACTCTCTTGAGCCGAACGACGAACGTCCTGATACCACGGACGCCGCCGTCGTTATGCTCTCTCAGGACTTCGAAAGACTGAAGTCCGAGGTGGAAAAGCTCCGTACGGAACTCTCGATGCTTGTACTTGAACGCGACGAGCTTCTGCTTGTCGAGTGCAAAAACATCGAAACGGCGTATATGCTCTCCATCGGCACCCTCGAATACAAGGCGTACGAGATCGAGTGCGCCGTTCTGCGCATGAAGAGAAAGGCCGAGTTGATACAGGAGAAAAAGAACCGGCAGGAGAAAGTTGTCCTCTCCAAAATCGAAGAGCTTCTCGATATCGCGTTCGCCGAATATCAGGCGAAGCTGAACGAGCGGATCGAAAAAATGAACGCGGCCATCGAACGAAGCCATGGCAGGTTGCTCTCCGGCGAGGAAACCCGCGAACTCAAGAGCCTCTACCGAGCCGTCGTCAAAGCGCTGCATCCGGACCTTCACCCGGATTTGAGCGACGCGAAGATGCAGCTTTTCCAGAACGCCGTGGTTGCGTACGGAAACGGCGACTTGGACGGGCTTCGCATCATCGCCGCGATGGTCGCCGAACCGGCGCCGTTCTACGACGGACCGGATGCAACGGCACAGTTGACCAAGGAGAAAGAACGCCTGTCCACGCTGCTGCGGAAGGTGAAAGACAGGATAGCCGAGATCAGGTCGGAGTATCCCTACACGATGAAGCCGATCATCCAAAGTCCGGAAAAGACGGAAGCCCGCAAGGCCGAGCTTCAGGAGTATATCTGCCGATTGCGCGAGACGCTTGCTGCGTACACGGCGAAGATCGACGAAATGCTGAGGTGAGCACATGTCGGAGCTGGTAAAGAGCGAAGGCGGCAGCCTTGTCGGCCTGTTCCACGGCAAAGGCGGCGACCTGGCTATCGGCAAGCCGTTCGAGCGGGATATATTTCTCTTCGACACGCACGTCGCAGGAACAAGCTACGTTGAGGGCATCGAGGAACTGGAGCCGCACCTCAACGCCGGCGACACTCTGGACTTCTTCCGCGAGCCCGACAATCCGTACGACAATCGGGCGATCGTCATCAGGAATACGGACGGCGTAAAAATCGGCTATGTCCCGAAAGCCGACAATGTGGTGTTTTCGCGCCTTATGGACGCGGGCAAACTGCTCTTCGGAAGGATCTCCGCCAAGCAGACGCAAGGAAACTGGCTGAAAATCGACATCAAGGTCTTCCTGCACGAGTAGGCGCCGTCCAATCGGAGCAACGAGCCAACGAAGCGGTTCTGGGCCCCGTCAGGCGCGTTTCAGTAATGGAAGCGAAGCTGCGCGATCAAAAGCGCATCGTCCTCGACGCGATAGACGATACGGTGTTCTCCGGTTATCCGGCGCGGCCAGAAACCGGCCAGAGCATGCTTCAGGGCTTCGGGCTTCCCGACTCCCGCGAACGAATCCCGCTGAATCTCGCCGATCAGCCTGTTGATCCGCTCGACCATCTGCCTGTCCAGTTTTTCCATACACTTCCCGTTTTTTAGCGGAAGTGCTACCATTATTTCAGCATAAAAGAAGGGGGATTGCCAATGAGCAATCTTATCAAAGAGCGCAACGAAGTACGCCGCGTTCTCCGGCGACTTTCCCCGCGAGGGGTGGAACGTCTGCGAACGTATGCGCTCCACGTCGAAATGGAGGAGCGCCAGGATTTGGAGCCTCCCCTGACTCCGCAGGAAGAGGAGTGTCTGGCGATTTCGAGAGCCGAGTTCGCCGAAGGAAAGGAGATTCCGCTGAAGGACGTCATGGATGAACTCTGGTGAATCTCTGGAAGTCAACCTCTCCCCGGAGGAGAAGAAACGCCTGAAAAATCCAGAACCCCGACCGACGACGAATACTGACTACGCTCGATGCGCTGTACACCGGCCCTTCCGGCGACAATTCGAGTAGTATCTATAGATTCCAGGGGAGACGTGTACAAAGGATACGTCCCCTCTTCAAAAAAAGCTTCGTACTCCTTCCCCACGAGCGACGAGCTATAGAAAAACTCCTGACGGAGAAGAGCAAGTAGAACGCATTATGATTTATTGCTATTTTCGAAAATAATCTCAGAAAAGTCTTGCCGAAGTGGATGGACTATGGTAATTATTGTGCATGAGGATCATGCTTCCGCCGCCGGTGGATATGATAAAAAAGTGAAAGCGTCCGACAGGAGCTGAAAGAAATGGCCGAGATTGAAGACCAGTGGTTATCGGTGGACGAGATTTGTAAATATCCCAGGGTCAGTAGTGATACCGTGTATTGCTGGGTCGACCCCTTCGGTATGCCAGTATCTCACATGGGCCTTCTCTGGAAGTTCAAGAAGGATCAGGTCGACGTTTGGGCTGAGGCCGGTGGCGCGTCCGCTGACTCGTCCAAGGAAGATGTGGGCAAGGTTTTGAAACAATGAAAAAGGGGACACAGGCTAAAATCGGAGCGACACCAGGTAGAAAGATTTATGCCATCGACTTGTTCTGCGGGGCTGGTGGACTGACACATGGCCTTGAGAAGGCCGGTGTCGATGTCCGCTTGGGCGTGGACATTGATCCGGCTTGTGAGCACCCGTACGTTGCTAACAACAATGCGAGATTCCTGCTCAAATCGGTGGAGGAGCTGGAAGCCAGCGAACTGGAGCGCCACTACAGAAAGAACGGGATCAAACTCCTAGCCGGTTGCGCTCCATGCCAGACATTTTCCACCTACAACCAGAAGGCGACGGAATCCGACAAGCGCTGGTGGCTTCTGCTGCAGTTCTCAAGACTCGTGGACGAACTTTCGCCGGATCTGGTGACCATGGAGAACGTTCCGCGACTGATTGAGCAGAATGTTTTCGACGAATTCGTGGGCAACCTCGAAAGGAACGGGTACGTGGTCGCATACAGGGTGGTCAATTGCGCCGAATACGGCGTCCCCCAACAGCGCAATCGTCTGGTGTTGCTGGCGTCCAAGCTCGGGCCGATCTCACTTCTGACTCCCGAACAGTTCGGCAAGAGACCGAAAACCGTCAAGGAAGCCATCGGTAACCTGCCTCCTCTGGAGGCCGGAACGAGCCACCCGAAAGACCCTCTGCACCAGAGCTCCGCTCTTTCCGAAATCAATATGCGCCGCATAAAGGCATCCAAGCCCGGAGGGACGTGGCGTGACTGGCCTAGGGAATTGGTGGCCGACTGCCACATGAAATCCTCCGGGAAGACCTACCCCAGCGTCTATGGCCGCATGACCTGGGACGATCCCGCCCCAACGATGACGACTCAATTCTTTGGGTTCGGTAACGGCCGTTTCGGCCACCCGGAGCAAGACAGGGCGATTTCACTAAGAGAAGGCGCGATCCTACAGAGCTTCCCACCGGATTATGAGTTTACTCGACCTGGAGAACAGGTCTGCCAGAAGGCCATCGGCCGGCTGATCGGCAACGCCGTTCCCGTCACCCTCGGAGAGGTCATCGGAGCCAGCTTGCTGTCGCACGTATCCGAAGCGACGAAAAGAGCTTATCGGTCGAGACGGAGGAGCCAGTCACAATGACAACGACAAACGTAAGTTCAACGAACGGTGTCGTTCGTTTCGGTTCCGTTCCCGAGCCCGGTCAACTCGTCGAAGTCCGACGTCGTCAATGGGTGGTCACCGATGTTTCCAGTGGAGTCTTGTCACCGACGAGCAACGGTGGCCAACACCTCGTCGGCCTGTCATCCCTGGATGAAGATTCCATGGGCGAAGAGATCCAAGTTGTCTGGCAGATGGAGGCCGGAGCCCAGGTCCTGGAAAAGGCGGGTTTGCCGTCGATCACCGGCTGGGACAGCAACGACCGCTTGGAAGCCTTTCTCGACGCCGTTCGCTGGGGAGCCGTCACCAACGCGGATCGCTCTTTTCTGCAATCGCCTTTCCGGAGCGGGATAACCATTGAGGACTACCAGCTTGATCCGTTGGTTCGTGCCGTCGAAATGGCCCGCGTCAATCTCCTCATCGCGGACGATGTCGGCTTGGGTAAAACGATTGAGGCGGGACTGGTCATCCAGGAGCTGCTCGTCCGTCATCGCGCCAGGACCGTGTTCGTCGTTTGCCCCGCCAGCCTGCAGGTCAAATGGCAGACCGAGATGCAGGAGAAATTCGGCCTTGAGTTTCGGATCGTCGACACCGAGTATGTCAAGCGCCTCCGTCGAGAGCGAGGTATCCACGTGAATCCTTGGACGTCCTATCCACGTCTTGTCACCTCGATGGACTGGATGAAGAGCGGCGAGGGGTTCCGGTTGTTGAAGGACGTACTCCCTCCTCACATTACCTATCCGAGAAAATTCGACATTCTGGTCGTCGACGAGGCGCACAACGTCGCACCGGCTTCAGCATCCATGTATGCCCTGGAAAGCCAGAGAACGCGCCTGATCCGCGCACTCGCCCCACACTTCACACATCGACTGTTTTTGAGCGCCACACCCCACAACGGATACCAGGAGTCCTTCACCTCGTTGCTGGAGTTGCTGGACGATCAGCGGTTCGCCAGAACAGTGATGCCGGACGAGAAACAGCTTCATCGCATCATGGTTCGCCGACTGAAGAGCGACATCGTGGACGCGAACGGCAAGCCGGTGTTTCCGGTGCGTAAGCTCGAAGCTCTCGAAATCGACTACTCGGAGGAAGAACGCCAGATCCACGCCTTGCTCGGAAAGTACACGGCCGACCGTTCGAAGAGCGTCATGGGCACGCGCTTCGAATATGGAACCGATTTCGTTCACATGCTTCTCAAGAAACGTCTCTTTTCCTCGCCCATGGCTTTCGCGCTCACGCTGGCGAAACATCGGGAAACTATCGAACGCGGCAAGCCAAAAGGCGATCGCGACACCATGGACGATCGCATTCTGCGCAAGGCGATCCTGAAAACCGAAGAGGAGTATTCGGACGATTCGCTGGTCGAAGAAGCCCAGCACGAAGCGGTCGAGGTGGTGGGCGAACTCGCGCCATCGTTGTCACGAGAGCAGAGAGTCATGCTCGACCGGCTCACCGCATGGTCGGAGAAAGCACGCAACCGCGTCGACTCTAAAGCCAGGGCCATTCTCAACTGGCTTGAGAGCCATCTGAAGACCGATGGAAGCTGGAACGGGAAACGCGTGATTTTGTTTACCGAATACCGGGCTACCCATTCGTGGCTCCATCAGATTCTCACCGCCAACGGCTACGGTGGCGATCGCTTGATGTACCTTCATGGAAGTATGTTGCCGGACGAGCGCGAGGCCGTTAAAGCGGCATTCCAAGCGAATCCGGACATTTCACCGGTTCGTATCCTGCTCGCGACCGATGCGGCCTCGGAAGGTATCGACCTGCAGAATCACTGTAATTACCTCATTCATGTCGAGATTCCGTGGAACCCGAATGTCATGGAACAGCGCAATGGGCGTATCGACCGCCATGGGCAGAAGGAAGATGCCGTCTTCATCTGGCATCCGGTGGGGAAAGGCTTCTCTGCCAGAGTGGCTGACAGATCCGTCAAACCCGGCGATGTCGCGGGCGATCACGAGTATCTAATGCGTGCCGTCCTCAAAATCGACACGATCCGTGAGGATCTCGGCAGCGTCGGTCCGGTCATCGCCCGACAAATCGAAGAAGCCATGCTCGGCAGGCGTAGCGGCCTGGATACCGCCTCTGCTGAAGCCAAAGCCGCTAAGGCGAGGAAGTTCGTCTCGGCGGAAAGGCGTCTTCAGGAACGCATCGCCCGCTTGCACGAGAGACTCATGGAAGCGAAGAACGATTTTCATCTGTCACCTGACCGTATTTCGCGTGCGGTCGAGGTCGCGTTGGATCTGGCGGAAAAGTCGTCGCTCAAGCCCATTCCGACCTTGGACGGAGAGCATACAGGAATGTTCAATGTGCCTGTCTTGCCCGGCTCCTGGGGCAGAGCAACTGTCGGACTGGAACATCCCCATACCGGCGTTCGCCGCCCGATCACCTTCGATCACGATGTTGCCAAAGGTAGGGACGATGTCGTACTGGCACATCTCAACCACAGGCTGGTGCAGATGTGTCTGCGCCTGCTTCGCGAGGAGATTTGGAAACTTGATGACGTTAAGCGACTTCACCGTGTGGCGATCCGCACCATACCCGACGGTGAATTGCGTGTCCCTGCGGTGGCAGTCTGGTCGCGCTTGGTGATCACCGGCGGAGACCACCATCGCCTTCACGAAGAGCTGACCCTCGCCGGTGGCGAACTCGAACACAAACGGTTTGCCCGCATTACCCAAGTCGGTAGACTGGAAGCTCTGGTAGCCCAAGGTTCGCCTATCGAACCCGGCAAGGCGCTGTTCGACGTCCTGAAGGACAGGTTCGAGCGCCACGAAAACGCTCTCATGGCCACTGTCGAAGCGAGATCCAGGGACCGCTTGAAGTTTCTCGAGAACACCCTCGACAGGCGCATGAAAAGTGAAATCATTGACGTTCAGACCGTTCTCGACGAGCTGGAATCAAGCATCAGGAAGGAACTGGAACAAGACGGAAAACCCATGCAGCTCTCTTTGTTCAACGAGGAGGAGTTGGGGCAGATCAAGAAAGACATTCAATCTCTTGAAGCCCGTTTGGCTCGGATTCCGGATGAACGGGAAAAAGAAAAGACTGCGATTAAAAAACACTACGCCAGTCCTGTAGACCGAACGTTTCCGGTGGCCGTCGTGTTTCTCGTTCCTCAATCTCATACTGGAGGAGGTTGGGGCCAGTGAAGCATTTCGCTGATTACTCAGATGACCGCACTCGTGGCATGTGTGTCTACTGTGGAGGAAAGCCTGAAACACGAGAACATGTGCCATCGAAAATATTTCTTGATAAGCCCTATCCATCTTATCTCCCTATCGTTGAAGCCTGCGCCAAATGCAATCATGCCTATTCTTTGGACGAAGAATACCTGGCTTGTTTGATCGATTGTGTTATCTCAGGAACGACTGATTCAAACGCGCTTCAGCGGGAGAAGACTAAAAACTCTATGCTGCACACGCTTGCTTTGACTGAGCGTATTGCAGGAGCTCGAAGAGAAACGGATAAAGGAGTAATCTATGATGTCGAAATCCATCGGGTCAAGAATATCGTCAAGAAGGTGGCGACAGGTCATGTGCTTTATGAGCTGGGCTCCCTTCTCCCCATGGATGATGCTGAAGTAAGCATTGCACCACTCCCCTGCCTTGATCCAGAAGATATTTGCTACTTTGAAAATCTTGGTTCCGTCGAAATGGCTTCTTGGCCCGAAGCCGGAAGCCGGGCGCTACAGCGACTTCTAATCCTTGATGAAAACTACGAAAACGGCTGGATTCATGTTCAACGTGGACGTTACCGATATTCCGTCACGCAGAGCGATACAATTGATGCACGAATAGTCTTTAGCGAGTATTTGGCTTGTTTGGTGAGGTGGGAACAATGAAAATCGGCAAGCTTTCCAAACACGCCGAATGGCTCTCCCTGATTGAAATATCCGGTCCTTTCCTTAGTCTGTCTATGCTGGATATGGCGTTCCCGCAAGGGCTGGAAGCTGTGGAAACACGGCGACGTCAGAAACTCAGGGCCGCCTACGAGGAATGGCGCGAGGCGGTGGACCAGGAAGATAGGCTGTTGCCCGAATTGCACCGGGAATGGGTCCGTCTGGTGCTGACGGAAATGCTCGAATACGACCAGGAATCCCTCGTCCACGCGGACGACTGGCCGGACGAACTCCCAGGCGTTTCGTCGCAGGAGCACGCCGGGGCGTTCAAACCCGACTGGATCGTCCGCTCTCCCGCAGACGGAAAGCCACGCCTGTTCATCGCCGTTCTGCCGCCGGACACCGATTTCGAATCGGTCCAGCGAGGTGATGGCTGGCCCGTCTCTCTCCAGGAGCGCATGACCCTGCTCTGCCGCGCCCATGGCGTGCGCGTGGGGCTTTTGACCGATGGCGAACGTTGGATGCTGGTCAACGCCCCGGTTGGCTCCACCTCCAGCCAGGCGTCGTGGTACGCCCGCCTCTGGTTCCAGGAGCCGATCACGCTGAAGGCCTTCCAGTCTTTGCTCGGGGTTCGTCGCTGTTTCGGACCAGCGGAAGAAACATTAGAATCACTTCTGGACGAATCCCTCAAGCATAACGAGGAGGTCACGGATACCCTCGGCGAGCAGGTCCGTCGTGCGGTCGAGGTGCTTGTGCAGTGTCTCGACAAAGCCGACGAGGATCGCAACCGGGAACTCCTCCGCGAGGTGAAACCCGCCGAGCTCTACGAGGCGGGGCTGACCGTAATGATGCGGCTGGTGTTCATTCTCTGTGCCGAAGAGCGCGGGCTGCTCCTTCTCGGTGATTCGGTATATGACCGGTGCTACGCCGTTTCCACCCTGCGCGGTCAACTGGCAGAAGAAGCTGACCGACACGGGCCGGAAGTGCTTGAGCGTCGTCACGACGCCTGGGCCAGGTTGCTCGCCGTGTTCCGGGCCGTTTTTGGCGGCATAGAGCATGAAAGCCTGCGCATGCCAGCCTTGGGTGGCTCGCTGTTCGATCCCGACCGTTTTCCGTTCCTGGAGGGCCGGGCCAAAGGTAGCAGTTGGCGGGACACCTCGGCTGCACCGCTGCCCATCGACAACCGTACCGTTCTGTTGCTCCTGAACTCGCTGCAGATCTTGGAGCAATCCGGTGGTGCGCTGCTGCTGTCCTACCGTGCGCTTGATGTCGAGCAGATCGGACATGTCTACGAAGGTCTCCTCGAACACACCGTGGCTCGCGTTCCCCGCGTGACCCTGGGCCTGCTGGGGACACAGAAGGCAAAGAGCCCGAACGTAGCGCTCGCGGAACTGGAATCGGCACGGCTGGACGGCGAAGAGGCGACTTTGGAGCTAATTGCGAAAATCACGCAAAAGAGCGAACCTGCCATTAGGAACGCTCTTTCCAAGCCTGTGGACGACTCGCTCTTTGTTCGGGTGTTGAGTGTCTGTAGTGGAGACGCCGCATTGGCTGAACGAATCCAGCCTTTCGCGAATCTGCTCCGCACCGACTCCTGGGACGATCCGATTGTCTATCGCGACAATTCGTTTATGGTCACCCTTGGAGTCGACCGGCGAGAGACGGGCACCCACTACACCCCGAAATCCCTCACCGAAAGCATTGTCACCACCACGCTGGAACCGGTGGTGTACGTCGGCCCGGCCGAGGGCAAGCCCCGCGAGGAATGGAAGCTCAAGTTGTCAAGCGAGATTCTCGACCTCAAGGTCTGCGACCCTGCCATGGGCTCGGGGGCCTTCCTCGTTCAGGCCTGCCGCTATCTCGGTGAGAAGCTGGTGGAGGCTTGGTTGCACGAAGAGGCTGCCGGAAAGGCCATTACCGTCGATGGCGAGGCGCTTGACCAACTCGGTGCAGAGGAACCCCTGCCGTCTCAGCTCGACGAACGGCTAACCATCGCTCGCCGGCTAGTGTCCGAGCGCTGCCTGTACGGGGTGGACATCAATCCGCTGGCCGTGGAACTGGCCAAGCTCTCCATTTGGCTGGTGACCCTTGCCAAGTGTAGGCCGTTCGGTTTTCTTGATCACAACCTCCGCTCGGGCGACAGTCTGCTGGGCATCCACCGGCTGGAGCAGCTCACTCAGTTGCGGATGGATACGGAATCCGGGCGGCAGTACCAGCTTCGCATCTTCGGCCAGAACGTCGAGACGGCGGTCAACGAGGCCATCGAACTGCGCAAACGGCTCCGAGCCACGACCATTCGGGACATAAAGGATGTCGAGGCCATGGCCCGGCTTGACCGAGAGGCGCGGAGGAAACTCGAATCCGTCGAACTGATAGCCGACGCCATGATCGGAGAGGCGCTCCGGTGTGGTGGCAATGCCCAGGCACTTGATACCGAGCTGGACACGCTTGCGACCATGGCGGGAGATTTCCTGGGTGGCAACGAGAAAATGGGGGAGCAGATTGCCTGTCAGGCGAGAGCAAATTTGGTTGTTGATATGCCTGCTGGGAAGCCGACTAGGCGGCCATTTCACTGGGCTTTGGAATTTCCAGAAGTGATTACAATGCAGTCTGGATTTGATGGCATCATTGGCAATCCACCGTTCATATATGGCAAAAATGTTTCGCGCCAACTTGGCCATTCTTACAACCAGTTACTGTGCACAAAAAATAGCAAAGCCAGCAAAAACGTTGATCTGTCGGCGCACTTTCTCTTCAATTCATTCTTGCTTCTAAGGAGGCATGGAGCTCTTGGATTGGTATCCACAAGTTCGATATCTGAAGGAGAAACAAGAACTGCTGGACTTCATGTTTGTCAAGAAATGGGCGGTTCCATTTTCTCGGCAGACGTAAGATTGAGATGGCCCGGAAAGGCTAATGTACTGGTTAGTCCTGTCCATGTTTATAAAGGAAGATGGGAATCGCCCTGTCGAATTAATGGCAAACCATGCCGTTCCATTTCGTCATACCTTACGGAATCAGCGGATCGCACAGATGAATGGATAGTAAAACCGTTAGCCGAAAACGAAGGGATAGCGTCAAGAGGTGTAGTGCCAAATGGAAAAGGATTTATCCTTGATAAGAGCTACGCCGAACAGATCATTCGAAATGATCCAAAAAACGCCGACGTAATAATGCCTTATTTGGTAGGCCAGGACCTTAATTCTGACCCTGAGCAAAAACCTCAACGGTACATCATAAATTTTTGGGACTGGCCTAAATCAAAGGCGGAGCAATATGAAATTCCGTTTGAAATTCTAGAAAGCACTGTCAAGACGTACCGCGAGACTGAAATAAACGAATCAAAAACTCGCGTACGAGAAAACTGGTGGCTTTATGAGGCGTCTGGAAAAGACATGTTCCAACAGCTAGGCGTTTGCAAATTCCTAGGTAAAAACAAGGTCCAAGATAAAAACTTAAAAAGAGCCATTGCAATAGCAAGGGTGAGCAAAACAGGAGCCTTCGCACTGGTAAACCCAAAGGCTGTATTCGCAGAGGTGACAGTATTCGCAACCGAAGAATTGACTCTATTTGGGGTACTTCAAAGCTCAATACATCTTTCTTTCGCCTGGGAGAAAGCAGGAAAGATGAAAAATGATCTCAGGTACAGCCCTTCACTTTGCTTTCTTCCGTTTCCTCTGCCACGAGTGGAGGAAATGAAAAAGCACTTCGAATCATTGGTGCTTCAATTTTCTGAGGGCCGGTCAGAATTCATGAGACAAAAACACATTGGTCTCACGGATTTTTATAAAAAATTTCACTCGCATAACGAAAATTCCGCCGATATATGCAGCCTCAGGGAACAGCAACAGAAGATTGATGAGTTGGTAGCTAAATCCTATGGATGGCAAGATGTCGAGCTTGATCATGGATTTCATTCTGTTGATTATCTACCAGAAAACGATCGGGTTAGATTTACTATTTCAGAGCCTGCTCGTAATGAGGTTCTACAACGACTAACTGAATTGAACAGACAAAGATACGAAAAGGAAGCGAAGAGAGGTCTTCACAAATCAAGCCACCCAAAAGGCTCCATAAAACGAGCGAATAAAAAGGCCGATCACACTCAAGAACCGGATCTTTTTTATGTAGCTCCGGCAGCAAGGGAATCTGCCCAAGCCATCATTGACTACCTATCAACGGCAACAGATTGGCTCGCAAAGGAAGATATCCTCACAGGTAGCGGCATTCCCTCAAACCAATGGCAAGCGACAATCAATCAGCTTCTCGCCGAGGGCTTGGTGGAGCGCCAAGGCGAACGGCGAGGAGCGCGGTACCGTGCCGTGAAGAATAGAGGCAACCGATGATGATCCTCGGAATACGCACTTCCCCGACGACCGTTCGTTATGCCGTGCTCGATTGCAACGGAGCTGCTGTATCCCTGGTCAATGCCGACTCGGAGAACAAGCTCGACTTCCCCGCCGATTGCCGAAGCATCGAACAAAAACTGCTCTGGATCTACCAGGAGCTGGACCGGGTCTTGCGTCAGTATCCGAGTATCGAAAGGATCGTCATCAAAGCGAACGAATACGGCCGAGGTGGTGAGAAGGCTTCCTCCCGGGAAGCCGCCTATTTAGATGCCGTCGTATTGATGACAGCGGGTACGCGGCAGCTTCCAGTTGATGTAAAGTTTTATAGGACGATCGGAACTCGCCGCAACGAGGTCAAAGCGTTCGCGGAGACCAACATCGGAGCGACAAACCGCTATTGGAACGAGCAGATGGCAGATGCCGTTTCTGCTGCGTGGCCAGGGAGGAATGATTGATCATGCCTCCTCACGTTCAGCTCAACACGGGGGATCGTCTCTACAAGTACGAGCTGAAAGCGCGGCTGGGTGGAGGCGGTTTCGGGGATGTTTGGTTGGCCCACGATCATAGCATTTCCAGGGACGTGGCAGTCAAGGTTCTGGCCTTGAGCGTAACCCTTGATGAACGGCTACGGGAAGCTCGCATAGGAAATCATCTGGATCATCAGAATCTGGTGAAGATGCATTACGCCGATGTCGTCCAGCACAACGGCGCCAACATCGTCATCATCGCGATGGATTATCACGCCAATGGATCAATCATGAATGGAGTCAATGCTGGTAACTTTATGCCCATCCCGGATGTGATTCGCTTCATGGTGGATATCCTGCGCGGACTGGAGTATCTCCACGAGTTGAATCTTTATCACAGCGACATCAAGCCTCAAAACATCTTGATCGGGACCAGTAATCAGGGAGTCCTCACTGATTATGGCATTTCGTGCTATTCACCCGTTGGCTGCTCCGCGCCACATCGGGGTTTTTACAAGCTCCATGCCGCTCCTGAAGTTTTGCAAAACGGGCATGTGAGCGTGCAAACCGACATATACCAGGTTGGGATCACCGCTTTTCGGTTGCTCAACGGTCTCGGCATGCTCCGCGACAAATTCAACAGCCTCGGGCAAATCGATTATTACCAACTGGTTCAGCAGGGCAAGGTTGTCCAATCCGGTGATTATTTGCCCTTCATCCCGCGGAACTTGAAAAGTGTCGTCAACAAAGCCGCCCACGTCGACCCCGCAAGTCGCTATCAATCCGCCGTAGAAATGCGTCGAGCCTTGGAGCGGCTTGGTTATCTTGGATACTGGACCTGCGACCCCTCCGGTGGATTTGTAGGACACAATGCCAACTATGAGTTTCGCTTCGAGGAGCAGCCAAAGGGGGCCAAACTTTTTGACTTCACAGCATTCAAGAAGAACAAGGCAACTGGCCGGGAAACTCGAGTCGGTGAATATTCTATGAAGAATGCTTACCGAAGTCAGTCTGACGAGGCGAAACGAAAATTCATGCAATGGGTGGTAACAGGATGACTCTGGGAAAGAGACTAACATTAGAAAAAATTGAAAAAAGTCATGAAATTCAATTGTGGCTGACTCAGTTTTCTTCCAATGACATGTTTACTGCCATGTCAATGTTGAGTCGTCTCAAATTCATTTCCAGGGATGAGTATTCAAGCTGGTTGCTCATTAAGTTGGGAGCGTATTCAAAATTAGAGTCAGTTGCGGTGTATGCGGTTAGGAAATTCAGAAATAATGCACAATGTTTGTGGCAAAAGAATGGAAATACTCAGCCTAGGCCAGCGCAAACCCAAGGCAGCGAGGATCTTGTTTCATCTATCATATCCAATGCAAACCGTCGGCACAACAACTGTTTTTTGGACCACCCAAGCCTCACCGTTCTAAAAGATAAAAAGGTTAGACATATAATTTTGCTTGATGACTCTGTTGGTAGCGGAAAGCGCGTTGCCGATTTTCTTCAACTTATGACCTGCAGCAAAACTTTTATGAGTTGGTGGAGTGGTGGCTATATTTCACTTCATATTCTGAGTTATGCGCGCACTTATCAGTCAGAAAAAGCCATTTTTGATCGAACTCCAGGCTCTGATCATGGTAACCGAAAAATTCGTCTCAGTTCTAAGCTCAAGTTTGATAGCGACCTCGTTTATGATGCCTATGACATTCATACCCGATGGGGAAATTCTTCAAAATCGATACTCTCTCTTTGTGCTTCTGTCAAAAAGGTAGCAAAGGATCGACGGAAGGGGTTTGGCGATGTCATGGGTAACATTGTCTTTTATCATAGTGTCCCGAATAATATTCCGGGAATGCTTGTTTCTAGTGTCAAAGGATGGATACCCCTGTTTCCTAATCGCAGTCTGCCAGATTGGACAGTCCGTCTTTTGGAGATGCCTGAATCCTTGCCAGAAACAACCGAAGCAGGATTTAAGCAACTGCAGATTTCCAGTAGCTTGTCTGACTTGCTAGTGTTGATTAAAATAGGTTTGAGAACAAGAGCTTCTTTGTCACGGCGGTTGGGTTGCGATGAACTGATAACGCAAAAGCTTATTGATCAGGCGATTAAGCTTGGGTTTGTTTCCAAATATTTACGAATGTTGAAAACAGGGCAAGGTTATCTGTATAAAGAGCAAAAAAATAAATTTGAAAGAAAAATTGATTATTCTTTGTATAAGCCACAATCTTGGTGTGCTGATCAGGGAACTGTCCAGCCGTCTGACCATGATGTTTCTAAAGCACGGGTACAGACAGATTCCATTGCTTTCGAGTCAATGGATGGGGACGACGGAGAGTCGTCTCTGGAACGAACTGACGCAATGGCGACTTCGTCGCCCATTATGGATGTGACGCAATATCCATCGTGGGCTCGGGAGCGCCACATCCGTAATGGCCCCAAGGGGCTCAAGGAGTAGGTGGATGGAAACCTGGTCAGCACACCATCTTTTTCAAGAAGTATCCAATCAGCTGGGTAATGACACAGCTGCCTTAATCCAACGCTATGCTATTCATTTGCGAAACCGAAGGCTTCCGGTGATATTTTCTTTGGGACACTTGGGAAAGATTACAGGAATTAGTTACGATTTCTTACATGAAAGTGTCAATCGCAAGCTTGAAGCGGTAAATTATAATATGTTCTCGATTCGGAAGAGATCTGGCGGTCGTCGTTTCATTCATGCCGTCAATGGAAAGCTGTACAGTCTACAGAAATACATCAATGAAGAAGTTTTGCAGAAAGAAGAGCCACATCCATCATCTTATGCTTTTCACGCTTCTGGTGGGATTAGAGAATGTGCTGCTATACATTGTGGATGTAAGTGGTTGTTACAATTCGATCTGACTGATTTTTTTTATACGATTTCTGAAGCTGCGGTGTTTAACGCATTTGTCGCTCTTGGGTATAAGCGGCTGTTAGCTTTTGAATTAACTCGGTTATGCACAACGCTTCGTTTGCCAGAGTCAAAACGCCACTATCTGAATCATAAAGGCTTATCCCGCTTTTCTCTTACTTATTTTGACGAAGAAAAAAAACTTCCATACTCTCATCAGAAATGGATTGGAGTTTTGCCTCAAGGGGCCCCAACTAGCCCCATGCTCAGTAATTTAGTAGCTCAAAGGCTTGATGCAGCATTGTCCGATTATGCTCAAGAAAATGGATTTATATATACACGTTACGCCGATGATCTGGCTTTTTCAGCAAGCATACTGCCTACGGGGAAATCCATTGCGAAGCTTAGGCGTGAAATTATTTCACTCATCAGGAAAAATGGGTTTCTTGAAAACTGCAAAAAAATACGTATAGCTGGTCCGGGAGCAAAAAAAGTCGTTCTTGGTTTGTTGGTCGATGGCGAACGCCCAAGACTAACACAAGAATTCCGTAAAAGAATTGATAGGAATATTTACTCTATAGAAAAATATGGAATTGAGGCAGTTGCTAATAACGATGGGTTCGAATCAGTTTATGGATTTTTCAATCACTTATCAGGTCTTATGTCGTTTGTGCATGACGTTGATCTGTGTCTATGGAAAAGCTACAATTCTCGTTTTCAAAAGATAAAAGACTCTTTGGAGGAGCAATAAATGGCAGAGAACGATGTTTTGAATTCTGAACAGATCTCTTTGGGAAGAAATAACAATGCCTGGCTCATCCGTCTCGGTGTTGAAGCACACAGCCGATCCTTCTCGGTGACCGTCGATCACGGCTCTAGGTTCTTCCGAGGTGTCGAAGAAAGCGACGGCGTGTTGATCGCCGGTGGCGATCCGTTGGTTGCGGTCTCGTTCGCCCGTATCTATCGCATTCGCGCCAAACTCGACGAAACGACATTCTTCTTCGATGGCGTCCTTTCCGTGAATGATGGAAAGACTTTGACTGACCTCGGGGTGCCTCCGCCCGAATCCCAGGTGACCATGATGCGACTGGATTGGCCGGTTTTTGAAGCGGCGCTGAAGATCGCTTGTGGCATAGCTTTTAATGCTCTGCCTGTACTGGGAGGTGGTTCCGCCGTGGAACAGGCATATGTACGGGAACTGCTCCAGATGGCCGTCATTGACGACCTGCTCGGTCCGGCGGACGGCCCACTTGAAGAGATTGTCGGAATGAGTGTCCGCGATCGCTATCTAGTTGGCAAACTGGCTCCGATGTCGCCCATTGGGGGGCAAACTGAAGTATTGCCTTTTGCCGAAGAAGCTTTTCCGGATGGAGAAGTGCCACCAGATCTTACCCCCTACGTGAATCCCGATCATATCGCGCGAGAGAAGGTGGCATCAAATTCTATTGACGACGAAGAAGAAAAAGAGGTCGATACGTCCACCAATCAGTCCCTGGTTCCATCGTCCATGGGGTTCACCTTCTGCGTCGACGGAGAATTGGAAAACGTCCAACTGTTCGCCAACTGGGGGCGCTACGAACGGACGCAGAGCGAGCGGGAGAACGAGGAAACGGGCAAATCCCCGCGTTGCTGGAAGCGCATACCCTCGGGCGGCTCCGCCGTGGTCTCCCTGAAGAAACGGACCATCGAACCGATCCGGATCGACGTGGACTGCCCTTCTGTCGTGGTGCAGGGCTCGGTCAGCGCTCCACTGGAAAATGGCGACAGGCTGGTGACGCTCTTTCTGGTCAACACCCAGACCATGCCCGAACAGAACCAGGATCAGGCCTGGATCTTCCAACCCGAACTGATCGTGCGCGACATGGAAGGGCGTGCGGTGTTCCGGCGTCGCCCGATCCTGCGTGCGGACGAATTGGACGAGGAGCGTGAAGCGCTCGAGATGATCTATCGGGACCGGGTCGAGTTCGCCGTCGGACACGGCATCTCGGTCCACGCGACCGCCTCGGAAGAGGATTGCGAGCGGGCCACGGAGGTCAGGACAGCCGTGCTGCCCGAGTACGAGATCCAGGTGACCGAAACGCCAGGTCTCGAACCGGACGACCGCCCGGCCATGCGTCGGATGATCGAGGACGGCCTGCTCGACATGGAGCGGCTCGCTGAGCTGGCTACACCGGAAAAGCGTGACGAACTGGTCGCCGGGTTGAAAGTGCTGACGAATGACTACGCGGAGTGGATCGCCGAAAACCGGAATGGCATCGGCAGTCAGGTCATGGGATACGACATTCCGGCCACCGAGGCAATGGATCGTTGCAATCTGATACTGGAAAGGCTCAGGGAAGGCGTCGACATCCTGGCGGCGGACGACCGGGCGCTGGCCGCTTTCAGGTTCGCCAACCGGGCCATGGCGTCGCAGCGTATTCACAGCATCTACGCGCTCGCCAAGCGTCGCGGAGACGAGGTTCCACTAGATGCGCTGAACGTCCGCAAGAACCGCTCGTGGCGTCCGTTCCAGTTGGCGTTCGTGCTGCTTTCGATTCCGGCGCTCGCCGACCCGACTCACCGTGACCGTACCCAACCCTTGGAGGCTATCGCCGACCTGCTCTGGTTCCCCACCGGAGGCGGCAAGACCGAGGCCTATCTCGGTGTCGCGGCCTTCACCATGGGTATCCGTCGCCTCCAGGGCAAGATGGGTGGCCTTGATGGCGGACGCGGCCTGGCTGTGATCATGCGCTATACCTTGCGGTTACTGACACTGCAACAGTTTCAACGGGCCACGGCCCTGATCTGTGCAATGGAAGTGCTGCGCCGGGCCGAACCGGAGGTCTGGGGCGATGTGCCGTTCACCATCGGCCTCTGGGTCGGGCAGCGGGTTACGCCGAATACTACCGATGAGAGCCACGCGGCGATCGAAAAGGAACGGGATGGCAAGTACGGTACTGGTTCTACCCCGGCCCAGTTGACCTTTTGCCCGTGGTGCGGTTCCGAGATCGTTCCTGGGCGAGATATTCGAGTCGACAGGGATCTTGGCCGGACCGTTGTTTTCTGTGGCGATAAATATGGCCGGTGCGATTTTAGTCAGACAATATCCAAGAATCTTGGGATACCTGTTCTGGTAGTAGACGAGGAGATCTATCACCATCCACCTTCAATGTTGATCGCTACCGTGGATAAGTTCGCCATGATGGCATGGCGAGGGCAGGTCCGCACACTCTTTGGTAAGGCAACCAGTGAATGCCCGCGCCATGGGTTGCTCTGGCCCGAGGCCGACTGCAACGGTAATCACAATAAGAAAGGATTACTGCAAGCGGTCAAGGTCAAAGAGATCACTCCCATTCGGCCTCCGGATCTGATCATCCAGGACGAATTTCATCTTATTAGCGGACCGCTGGGAACCATGGTGGGCCTGTACGAAACCGCTGTTGACGAGCTTTCGACCTGGACGATCGACGGAAAGGCGATCCGGCCAAAGATCGTCGCCTCAACAGCAACGGTGCGCAAGGCCGAAGAACAGGTGAACAACGTCTTTCTCCGTAAAGTTTGTGTGTTTCCACCTCATGGTCTTGATGTCGAGGATAACTTTTTTTCGGTGCAACGTACTGTGGAAGACAAGCCCGGGCGTCTCTACATGGGGATTTGTTCACCGGGTAGCTCCCGTCCCGCAGTTCTGATCCGTGTCTACGTCGCACTGCTGACCGCCGCCCAGTCGCTGTTCCAGCGCTTCGGTGCGGCGGCCGACCCCTACATGACCGTGGTCGGGTATTTTAATTCCCTGCGCGAGTTGGGGGGCATGCGGCGACTGGCGGAAGACGACGTGCAGACCCGCGCCTATCGCGTCCAGATGAGCGACGTGAAGCGACCGGGGCTGAGCCAGCGTTCGGTACGCATCGTGGACGAGCTGACCTCGCGGGTTTCGAACAAAGAAATTCCCAAGAAGCTTGACCAACTGGAGGTCAAGTTCAAGCCCACATGGGAAAAGGGTGAGACACGGGCCATCGACATCGTCCTAGCCACCAACATGTTGTCGGTCGGCGTTGACGTCAATCGCATCGGACTGATGGTTGTCAATGGCCAACCAAAAAACACGGCGGAATATATTCAAGCCACGAGCCGCGTCGGCCGTTTCTTCCCAGGACTCGTCTGTACGGTGCTCACTTGGTCCCGGCCTCGCGATCTGTCCCATTACGAAACGTTCGAGCACTATCACGCGACGTTCTACAAACATGTCGAGGCCCAATCCGTCACACCGTTCGCGGCGAGGGCGCTTGATCGTGGCCTGACCGGTTCGATGGTGAGTCTCCTCCGTCTCGAAAACGATTCCATGAACCCGAATCCCGGAGCGCAATCCCTCGACAGTTCCGGTAAGGAGGAAGCCCTGAGAGCAAGGAAGGTACTGTCAGAGCGTGCTTGGAAGGTGAAGGACAAGGCGGCGAGAATCATCGCCGATACCATGACCGCCGATCGGATCGACCGGTGGGTGAAAGAAGCGGTGAAAGGCGGGCGAAGGCTGGGTTACGAGACGGCGCGAGGCCAAGGAGACCTCGCCGCACTCCTGAAAAAGCCCGGAGCTTTGGCATGGGACGAATTCACGGTCCCCATGTCGATGCGCGAAGTGGAACCCGGAGTTCAACTGATCATGGATGCCTCGAAGCACTCTGCCGAATCTCCGTCCTGGAAGCCGAAGATCAAGAAAACGAACGGAGGTGACTCATGAGTTCCTATCTTGTCGGGCAAGTTCGCCCCAGTCAATTGCTCTGGACCTACGGTCCCGGAGCCCTGATTGACCTGCCGAATCTTTCGGTGTTGACCATGGGCTTGGATCGGTGGAATCCGGACCAATGCCCTCCGATTGAGGAGGCGCGTCTTCTCGCAGCCGTCCGCCGGGTGCTTGGTCCTCAAGTTAAACGCTTGCGGATGCCCCCTTATTTAAGAGAGGACGGTGTCGATCCCCTGTCCGCCGAAGGCAAGATCGGCGTGCCGGTCCGTCCCTTTCCGCGTTGGTTGCGATGCGTCAAATGCGGCTTGCTGGCCGAATACGATTCGGGCCTGTTCGACATCAAAGCTAACCCGTACCGCCCGGAGCAGACACATTTCGTGCATTCGAACTGCGAGAAAGGCAAGAACGCCGATGCGGTGCCCGCCCGTTTTCTGCTTGCGTGCAGAAACGGTCACCTTGATGATTTTCCGTGGCATTGGTTCGTGCATGGAGGCCCGTCCGAGTGCAAAGGGACGCTTCGTTTCTTCGAGCGAGGCGCATCCCTGCAGACCGAAAATCTCTGGGTCAAATGCGATACCTGCGGCGCTGCACGCTCGTTGGTTCATGCCTTCGGGCGGGAGGCGCAGGAGAATCTCCCCGCTTGTCGAGGACGGCATCCACACCTCAACAAATACGAGGAATGCGGCGAGGACCCCAGAACCATCCTCCTGGGGGCGACCAACGGGTGGTTCCCGATCACGCTGTCCGTTCTCGCGATTCCTCTTGAGCGCGACCAGCTCGGGCAATTGATTCTTGATGGATGGGAATATTTTTCGGATGCGGAATCGGCCGAAGAGATCAAGGTGATCGTGAAGACTCTGGTCAAGAGCGGCAGCCTGCCGGGAATCGACAAATGGGATCATAGGGACATCTGGAAGACCGTCGAAGACCGAAAGGGGGGCCGTTCAAGTCCAACGGCCATTTCCGAGGGAGACATCAAGGATCCTGAGTGGGACGTCCTTACCTCGGACGATCCTCCGACGGACTGGCCGCATTTCCTGAGCGGCAAGACCGAAACACCGAAAGGTTATCGAGATCGTCTGACCAGCGTGCTGCTCTTGGAGCGGCTGCGTGAAGTGAACGCACTGATCGGCTACACACGAGTGGAGGCTCCCGAGGAATCGACTAATCCAGACGAGCGGCCGCCGATGGCCGATCTCAGTCGGAGCAAACCCGATTGGATACCCGCCAGCGAGGTGCATGGCGAAGGAATATTCATCAGGTTCGACGAGAAAGCCGTGGCTGAGTGGGAAAAACGGAAAGCTGTTCAGGCCAGAAGTCAAAAGCTGGAAGCGGGTCATCGGGGCTGGCGGAATGCGCGTGGGCTGGATCCTGACGAGGGATATCCTGGAATCAGATATGCCATGCTGCATACGTTCGCCCATCTTCTCATTCGGGAGCTGGCACTCGAATGTGGCTATAACGCGGCAAGTATCCGGGAACGCATCTACGCGAAGAGTGACAGCGAATCACCCATGGCGGGGGTGTTGCTCTACACGGCGGCGGCCGATTCCGACGGAACTCTCGGCGGACTCGTTGAACTCGGAAAACCAGAGAATCTGGGACGCTTGATTGAGCAGGCGTTAAATCGCGCCACAGTCTGCTCTTCCGACCCCCTCTGCTCGGAACACAATCCCGGAGGAGATCGTTCGTTGCATTCTGCTGCCTGCCATGCCTGTACATTCGTCGCCGAAACGTCCTGTGAACGTGGAAATCGTTATCTGGACAGGGCTCTGCTCGTAAAAACATTCGAGGTGTCAGACGCCGCTTTCTTCGCCGGGAACGGAGGCTCGAATGGATGACCTTTTAGCAGTGATCGCCGAACTCGGCCTGGAGTTGCATCCGGATCGTATATCCACCGTCGCATCGAAGATTGAGACACTGGGCTCCGTCGAGCAGTTTGCTTTGACTCGTTCGAGTTTTGGACCCAACGCGGACAAGAAATTGGTGGGACGTCTGAATCAAGCGTGGCGTATCAGCAAGGATACCTCTCCAGGTGACGTGGCATTTGCGCTCCGGGGAGCTTCTGCGGCGGCAGTTTTGAGAGAGAACCGTGGGGCCGTGGAATTGGTATGGACAGGCCCATCGACGGGGCTGGTTCCTGTCAGGCACACCGAGCAGGTGCTCTGTGAAGTCATTGAGGCCGCAAAGAGACGGCTGTTTCTCGTCAGCTTCGTCGCTTACGAGGTCGATTCGATAATCCGGGCGCTACGTGGTGCGATAGGACGCCAGGTTCAGATCGAGGTGTTGCTGGAGTCGTCCGACAAGCATGGAGGGAAGGTGACACACGATTCCGTCAAGGCTATGAAAAGCATTCTTCCATCAATCGACATTTACGTCTGGTCGTCGGACAAGAAGTCGTTGCCCGGTCAGTTGTCGGGAGCCGTTCACGCCAAATGTGCCGTCGCCGACGGCGAACTGGCTTTCATCACCAGTGCGAATCTAACCTCCGCCGCGATGGAGCGCAACATGGAGCTCGGCGTTCTCGTAAAGGGCGGAGAGCTCCCCTTCGAGCTCCATCGGCATCTGGAAGCGCTGATTTCCACGAAGGTCGTCGAAAAAGTAAACGAGGATAACGACGAATGAACGAAGGGGTGAGGATAGAATACTGGACTTTTTTTATAACAGGTGGATACTACCGTCTCCGAGAATCACCGTTTCGATCATGACGGAGCTGCTTCTCCGATGAAAGAGAGCCACTGTACCGACGACATAGGACAGGCGAAGCGGAGAGGGAGCAGCTCCATGAACAGAGGGGCTTCTCTTCCAAGAATCACACTCCGCGGCAAAGCGCCTCCTTCATTGGAACGGCTTTCTCCGTTTACTTGTATAGTGGGAGGGAGGGGGGCTTCTATGCTTGCTCTGCGACTGGACGAAAAACTCTCATCGCGCCTTGACGCTTTGGCGCGAAAGACGGGCAGGACCAAGACATGGTATGCCCGCAAGGCCATTGAGGCATACATCGACGAGATGGAGGACGCCGCTCTTGCTGCGGCCGCTTACGAAGAGTACCTTCTCGACGGCGGCGTCTCTTCCCCTCTTGATGACGTGAGGAGCCGTCTTGGGCTGGAAAATTGAACTCTCCATCGCGGAAAAAATAGATTCCTCGGGATCACGGCTCTATCACATCAGATCAGCGGCTTTTTCACTCCGATATTTTCATCTTTCTCCCCCCTTTTGAAAAATCCACCCAATAGCGTACAATATACCCCAGAAGAACAGCCGGGGTTTTCCCCGGCTCTTTCATGCCCGTTTCAAGAAGGAGAAATGCACGAAACATGTCTATCTGCTGCGAAGGTACCGCACCAAAAACGCCGCTGCTTCGGGAGATCGAGCGCCGGCGCACGTTCGCCATCATCAGCCACCCCGACGCGGGGAAGACCACGCTGACCGAGAAGCTGCTCCTCTTCGGAGGGGCGATCAATATGGCGGGGGCTGTGAAGGCCCGGAAGGCCCAGCGCCACGCCACCAGCGACTGGATGAGCATCGAGCAGGAGCGCGGCATCTCCGTGACCAGCTCGGTGATGAAGTTCGAGTACCGCGGTTGCGAGATCAATCTGCTGGATACGCCGGGGCACGAGGATTTCTCGGAGGACACCTACCGCGTGCTCACCGCGGTGGACAGCGTGATCATGGTCATCGACAGCGTGAAGGGCGTGGAGGCGCAGACGCGGAAGCTGATGGAGGTCTGCCGGATGCGCAACACGCCGATCATTACCTTCATCAACAAGCTCGACCGCGAGGGGATGGCCCCGCTGGACATTCTGGGGGACATCGAGGAGAAGCTCCAGGTGGAGTGCGCGCCCCTGTCGTGGCCCGTCGGGATGGGGAAGCGCTTCAAGGGGACGTACAACCTCTACAAGAAGGAATTGAACCTCTTCACGCCGGGGAGCGACCGGGTGGAGGAGGAAGTTTGCGTGATCAGGGACGTGAACGATCCCGCGCTCGACGTGGCGCTGGGGAGCCAGGCCGACGAGCTGCGCGAGGACCTCGCCCTGTTGGAGGGGGCGGCGAACCCGTTCGAGATGGAGCACTACCTGCGGGCGAACCAGACGCCGGTCTTCTTCGGCAGCGCGATCAACAACTTCGGCGTGAAGGAGCTGCTGGACACGTTCGTGGAGATCGCGCCGTCCCCCCTGCCGCGCCCGGCGCTTTCGCGCATCGTGGCGCCGGAGGAGGAGGCGTTCTCGGGCTTCGTCTTCAAGATTCAGGCGAACATGGACCCGTCGCACCGCGACCGGCTGGCCTTCATGCGCGTCTGCTCGGGCAAGTTCGAGCGGGGGATGAAGATGCGGCACCACCGCATCGGCAAGGATGTGACGGTGGCCAATCCGGTGATCTTCATGGCGCAGGAGCGCGCGCTGGCGGAAGAGGCGTGGCCGGGCGACATCATCGGCATCCACAACCACGGCACGATCAAGATCGGCGACACGTTCACGGACAAGGAGCCGCTGAAGTTCACGGGCATTCCCAGCTTCGCGCCGGAGCACTTCCGGCGGGTGCGCCTCCAGTCGCCGCTGAAAGCGAAGCAGCTCCAGAAGGGGCTGTTGCAGCTGACGGAGGAGGGGGCGGTGCAGCTCTTCCGGCCTCTGGGGCGCAACGACTACATCCTTGGCGCGGTGGGCGTGCTCCAGTTCGACGTGACGATGGCGCGGCTGAAGGACGAGTACGGCGTGGAGGCGACCTACGAGCCGGTGAACTACGAGACGGCGCGCTGGGTGACCTGCGCGGACGAGAAGCGGCTCGCGGAGTTCCAGAAGGCGAACCAGAACGACCTCGCCATCGACGGCGAGGGGAACCTTGCCTTCCTGGCGGACGGCGAGTGGCGGCTGCGCCACGTCTCCGAAAAGTGGCCGGGGATCGAGTTCCACACCACGCGCGAGCTGCGGTGAGGAGCGCCCACCGCTTTCCGGGGAGGGAGCGCGGCTTGTCTTTTTTCTGAAATTTGCTATAACTGAGGTGGAAAAAGCATGCAAGAAGGAGCCTGCTTGTTCGAAGAACCGGAGAACGGTTTTCGGCGTGTTCTTCTTTAGCAGGCGCATCGTCTCCCTTGCAGCGTCGCGAACGGAGGTGATTCCGCCATGATCCGGTCTGTAGCCCTGAAGAATTTTAAAAGCCTTGTGGATTTTCGGATTGATTTCGAAAAGTTCACATGCCTCGTCGGCCTCAACGGAGCGGGGAAGTCCACGGTGCTCCAGGCTCTGGACTTTTTGGGGAACCTGATGCTCGAAGATGTGGATGTGAACCGGTGGCTGACCTCCCGTCGCTGGAAGGCCTCCGATATGCTCAGCAGAACCGCAGGGGAGAAATATCGGCGCAGTACGATCCACTTCGAGGTGGAGATGATCGTGGGCGAGGCCTCCGTTCGATGGAGCGGTGGCTTCAACTGCGCGGAACCCTTTCTTCGCTGTACGTCGGAGACGGTCGAGACGCTCGACGGTGTGCCTCTTCTGCGGGTTCGGGACGGGAGGTACAGTCTGGGAGACGAGGCGTTCCGGCAGATAGACTTCAAGTACCAGGGGTCCGTGCTTTCCAGGCTCAAGGAGACCGTGCTGAAGTCGTATCCGCTGCTGCAGGCGGTTCGAAAGCAGGTCGCGTCGATTCAGTCGCTGGATCTTCTTTCACCTTCGCAGATGAAGGAGCGTGCGCGCGCAAGGTCGCAGGTCGGGCTCGGCGGCGAGGGACTTGCCGCGTACATCTCCAGCTTTTCCGACGACGAGCGGCGCGAACTGACCGACCGCTTGCGGAGGCTGTATCCGTTGTTCGAATCCGTGGAAGTCGTTTCCATGAGGAGCGGCTGGAAGGATCTGGTATTCACCGAAAGGTACGGCGGCGGCCTCGTCTCCGGCGCTCGCCATATCAACGACGGACTGCTTCGCCTTGTGGCGATTCTGGCACATCTCGTCAAGGGAGAGCGTTTCCTTCTGTTCGACGAGATCGAAAACGGCATCAATCCGGAAATCATCGAGGATCTGATGCGGCAGTTGGTCGAGGCGCGGCAGCAGGTGGTGGTCAGCACGCACAGTCCGATGATTCTGAACTGGCTCGACGACGAGACTGCGAAAAGATCGGTTGTTCTGCTGTACAGGAACGAGTTCGGGCATACGCGGTCGGTGCGTTTTTTCGATCTTCCGGAAGCTTCGAAAAAGCTCGGCGTCCTGGGGCCGGGAGAAGTCTTTCTGGACACGTATCTCGGGGAGGCGGTCGCCTCTCTGGAAAGCGCCTACTGAGCTTCCCCTCGGCAAAAGCCCGGATGCGGCTGTGCTCGTGGAGCTTATCAAATGCGGAGCGGTCGATCCGGAACGTATCGACATGCCGAGCTTCAATGCGTTCAGGACGGATTTCGACCACGCGCTTCACGTTGCGCGGAGCTGGAAGCCCTGAAAGTTGCCGGCGCGTTGGAAGCGAATGGTCGCTTATAACGCGCGAGTTGCGGTGAGGGATATAAAGGAGGGGTCCACGATGGGAAAGACGATTCTTGATCTTGCCGGGGAGCTGCTGGCGAAGTCTGAGGTGGTGACGCTGGCCTCGGTTACGGAGGAGGGTTTTCCCCGCGTCTGCGCGATGGCGAGAGTGCGCTCCGAGGGCGTCAAGACGGTGTGGATGGCCACCGGCACGTATTCGAAGAAGACGGAGCACTTCCGGAAGAACCCGAAGGCGAGCGTGTGCGCGTATTCGGGCGGCGACAGTCTGACGCTGGTGGGGAACGTCGCCGTGCTGACGGACGAGCGGACGAGGAAAGATCTGTGGCAGGAGTGGTTCATCAAGCACTTCCCGAAGGGGCCGGACGATCCGGACTACTGCGTTTTGAAGTTCGACGCCGTCGAGGCGACCGTCTACATCAACGAAGTGTTCGAGACGCACCCGGTATAGGAGGCGGAAAAATGTTCAGACCCGTGCTGATTCTCGGCGACCCTCTTCTGCGGCGGAAGTCCGCGCCGATAGACGACTTTTCCGATCCCGCGCTGAAGGACGAGATGCGCGACCTCAAGGAGGCGCTGGAGCGATTTCGCCGCGAGCACGGCTTCGGACGGGGCATCGCCGCGCCGCAGATCGGGATTCCGAAGCGGATGATCGCGCTGAACCTCGGGCAGGGGACGTTCGTGATCGCGAACCCCGAGATCGTCGGCCGAAGCGACGAGACGTTCACCATGTGGGACGACTGCATGTCCTTCCCCGATCTGCTGGTGCGGGTGCGTCGACACGTGTCGATCGACGTGCGCTACCTCGACGAGGACGGCGTCGCGAAGGAGTGGACGGGCATCGGCCAGGCCGAGTCGGAGCTGCTGCAGCACGAGATCGACCACCTGGACGGCGTCATGGCGACCGACAGGGCGATCGAGCCGGAAGACATCCTCTACAAGTCGGAGTACCAGGAGCACAAGAAGCTCTACGACGAGCGTGTCGACTACGTCATCGCGCCGACGATCTGAACCCGGAGAAGCGCGCTGCGTGTCGGGGAAGTCCGGAGGAGGTTTTCATGGAAGAGATTCGTATGGAGACGTGGGACAGAAGAGAGCATTTCGAGTTCTTCCTGAGGAACGATCTGCCCTTTTACAACGTGAACTTCAACGCGGATATCACCGGCCTGAGGGAGTATGCGAAGAGGGCTTCCGTCTCGCTGAGCGCCGCGTTGATCTACCTGGTGACGAAGTCGCTGAACATGGTGCCGAACTTCCTCTACAGGGTGCGCGGCGGCAAGGTGGTGCGGTACGAGCGGCTGCACCCTCAGTTCACCTGTCTTCGGGGCGACGAGGAGCTGTTCCGGCTGATCAGCGTGGAGTTCCGCGACGACCTGGCCGAGTTCGACCGGAGCGTCAAGCGCGCGATCGAGGAGAGCGACGCCTATTTCAACGTGGGGATGCTGGCGCACAGGAGCGACTTCGTCTTCATCTCGTCGCTGCCGTGGATACCGTTCACGGGGATCGACCACACGCTGAGCCTGAACAAGGAGGACGCGATTCCCCGCGTCTCGTGGGGGCGCTTCTTCGAGCAGGGCGGGCGGACGCTGCTGCCGTGCAATATCCGGGTGAATCATATCTTCATCGACGGCCTTCATGTGGGGCGTTTCTACGAGACGTTTCAGGAGGAAACGCGCAGGCTGGCGGATTCGGCGGTTCGCTGAGGCCGGTCTATCGCGCGCGCGTGGATCCTGTTCGTCAGCTCGGTCATCGTGTGCATCGCGACGACGAGAAGCAGCAGGATGAAGGGGAGAAGGGCGATGCCGACACGCTCCGCGACCGCGCCGAAGAGGGGCGGCATGATCGTCGTGCCCGCGTACGCGCTCGCCATTTGCAGCCCCATGATGGATTGGGAGTGTTCCGCGCCGAAATGCTCCGGCGTGGCGTGAAGCAGGCTCGGGAAGATGGGGGCGCAGCCCAGCCCGATGAGCGCGAGACCCGCGGGCGCGGCGTAGTGGAAAGGCAGCGGCAGCAGCAGCGCGCCCGACAGCGCGATTCGCTGCCCGTACCGCGCCATGCGTTCGTCGCCAAGCGAATCGGTGATGCAGCCGGAAGCGAAGCGTCCGACCGTGATGCCGAGATAGAAGAGCGCCGACCACGTCGCCGCCGTCTCGGGCGCGACTCCCTTGTGCAGCGCGACGTAGCTTCCCGCCCAGAGGCCGGTGGTGCTTTCGAGCGCGCAGTAGCAGAAAAACGCCGCGAGCATGGCCTTCGCCCCGGGAAGCCCTGCGGTCTCCCGCAGGCCGAGAGCCTTCTGCGCGGAAGCCGCGCTTCCGCCGGATCGCGTGTGCGCGCTCCATAGGGGCAGGGAAAAGATCAGGCAGATCACGAGGAGCAGCTGAAGAGCGCCTATGATCATGTACCCCGCGTTCCATCGCGCGCCGTGCGCCAGGCACAGCCCCATGACGAAGGGGCCCGTCGTCGCGCCGATTCCCCAGAAGCAGTGCAGCCAGCTCATATGCCTCGATGCGTAGTGCAGCGCGACGAAGTTGTTCAGCGCGGCGTCGATGCTTCCCGCCCCCAGCCCGTAGGGAATCCCCCAGAGACAGAGTTCGAAAAACGAGGATGAAGAGGAAAAGCCCGCGAGCGCGACCGCCGTCATCGCCGTGTGGAAAACACGGCGAAACTGAGCCGCCCCCGCGGAGTGTTAGAGCCATTGGCGCGGACCTGAAGAGCCACCCGACGCGCCGACACTGAGCCGGTCTCCCGAACTCCTGTAAGATCGAAGTACCGCCG
>Ga0334887_1000891_pt1 | contig 43275 bp, 40 predicted proteins | sample GraSluR1_MG_10_FD_207217 | JGI IMG/M metagenome (GOLD analysis project Ga0334887, IMG submission 207217) | Sludge microbial communities from methane-producing bioreactor in Wageningen University, Netherlands - Granular Sludge_18_07-R1 | ecosystem: Engineered > Bioreactor > Anaerobic >...
GGGGCCAGGGGTGAGATTGCGCTTCTCCCCTCTCCCTCTGGGAGAGGGGCCAGGGGTGAGATTGCGCTTCTCCCCTCTCCCTCTGGGAGAGGGGCCAGGGGTGAGGGTTGATCGGGCTTGCCCCGATCAATGAACCATAGCTCGCAAGGCACTGTCCGTGTGTAGAAGAAGTTGGGGCGGATGGCGATCATAACATCCATATCTCCGGTCTCGACGAGCTTCTGCCGAACCTTCGCCTCGCCCCCTCCAGCACTGGAAGCCTGGGAGGACATCACAAACCCTGCCCGCCCATTTTCGTTGAGGTAGCTGTAGAAGTAACTTATCCAGACATAGTTGCCGTTTGAAACCTTGCCTCCCTTGTTGACACCGGGCAACCCGAAGGGCAGGCGCGGGTCGGTCCTGACTTTGTCGGCGTCGATCTCGTCGACGTTGAACGGCGGATTGGCCATGACAAAGTTTGCCTTGCCCAGCAGTTCATGGGGGTCTTCGTAGTAGGTGATGGCCTTCTGGATATCGCCCTCAAGGCCGTGAACAGCCAGGTTCATCTTTGCAAGGCGTATCGTGGTGGCATTCTTCTCCAGCCCGTAAAAGGTGAGCCTGTCCACAGGGTTTTCCCGCCTTCGTTCCACAAATCGGGCGCTCTGGACGAACATTCCTCCCGAACCACAGGCAGGGTCCAGAACAACGCCATTTTCTGGTTCCAGAACGTTGGCGATGAGCGAAACCAGCGAAACCGGGGTGAAGAACTCACCTCCATCATGGGCTTTAAGATCAGCGAACTGGGTCAGAAAGTATTCGTAGATACGGCCGAAAACATCGCCATTGACCTTCTTGAGTTCATCAGGATTCAGAGTACGAAGGAGTTGACCGAGAACATCGTTGTCCAGTTCCTGATATTCGCTTTTGGGGAGCACGCCCCGCAGGTTTTCGTAATCGCTCTCTATCGATTCCATGGCTTCGATGATGGCCCTTGCGCGGTCGCTGCTGTCACTGAGAGCTACAAGATGATCGAACTGTGCCTTTGGCTGGAGGAAAATTGCGCTCTTTTGGGAGAAGTCCTCCTTGGAGAGGGGGCGTGCCTTGCCTCCCCGCCGTGGCAGGGTTTCTTCGACGGAACTCTTGACAGCCAGGAAGCGGCTGTAGGCATGGCGCAGGAAGATCAGCCCCATTACGGGAAGGAAATACTCGTTGCTGGCAAAGTTGGAGTTCGACCGCAACGTGTCCGCCGCGCTCCAGAGTCGTTTTTCGATGGCTTCGATGTGTTCGAGTTGGGCCATGTCTCCTCCATTGTTGGTAGTATCTTGACAGCACAGGGAACTCGCGGCGGTTTTACAAGTAAAATACAACATAGTCGACAAATAAAGCAAGGCCAAAGGGGAAAGGCAAGTGCAGGGGCGTGAGGGGTCTCCGGGAGGCGGTCCACCTATTCTGGATGGTTTTACAGATAGTGGATTCGTCTATGGCATCTTCTTCGCTGGACGACCGGAGCCCGCCCAAGGGGTCTCCGGGAGGCGGTCCACCTATTCTGGATGGTTTTACAGATAGTGGATTCGTCTATGGCATCTTCTTCGCTGGACGACCGGAGCCCGCCCAAGGGGGTTAGACGTGAGAAGTGAGACGAATGGAAAAACAAGGGCAAGGGCCGAAAATTCAACTGCGTGAACGGTGAACGGGAGGGGCAAGCCCCGCGAGTCGTTAATCGTGAGTCGTGAATCGAAAAAGCCAAAGACAAACCCAGATCCTCACGTCACTTCCGCTCCTCAGGATGACAGGCAAAATCAAAGACGTAAACGGTCAACGGCACACCTGCCTGGTTTTTTCCCTTTGTTGACCTTGTGTCTCTGGTGGTTTAGCATTGATTGGAAATTATGGGTAAGACCTTTAAAGGAGATTCAGATGGAAGAAAGCCAAAGTATTCCTTTACCAGCAGTCCCAGCAGAAAAGAGGGTGATCCCGGGGCGAGCCTGACGCGGACATAACTTTCCCTTCCACGCATCACCGTTCAAATTTCCCTCCCGAACACCCTCAAGAGAACCAAAGTACCGGAAAATCGTCGATTTTTAGTGCCAGGGCAGTTGCGGCCTGTTCTGTTTCAGGTCCAACCTAAGCCTTGTGGCGCGTGGGGGTGACGGCTTCATGAAAGAACGTCTGAAACGTCTAAACGGAATTATTGATTCCTTTCTCCTCGAACATCGGTTCCCAGAAATCAAAGAGGCCCTTTCAGAAATGGAACCCGCTGATATCAGCGCCATTCTGGCCGGGACCACCCGGGCAAGAATGGTCCTGGTATTCCGACTCCTGCCCAAGGATCTTGCCATCGAGGTCTTCGAATATATGGAAGGGCGAGAGAGGGAAGAACTCCTGAACAGTTTCACCGACAGGGAAGCGGCAGAGATCATTGAAGAGATGTCCGACGACGACCGGACAGAACTTCTCGAGGAGCTGCCGGCAAAGACGGTCAGGAAACTCATGCAGGTCCTTTCGCCGGAAGAGAGGAAGATCGCCAATCGCCTCCTGAACTATCCCGAGGACTCAGCGGGAAGGATAATGACCGCCGAATACATAGGGCTCAAGGCCTCCATGACAGCCACGGAATCTCTTCAGCACATCAGGAGAGAGGCCAGGAGCAAGGAGACCATCTATACCTGTTTCGTGATGGACGCTCAACGCCACCTTCTGGGGGTGGTTAACCTCGAGGACATCATAATGGCACAGCCGGATACGCTGATTTCGGACATCATGGACAAGGACCCTGTGAGGGTCGCGACCACCACAGACCAGGAACAACTCGCCCGGATCATGTCACGCTACGACCTGCATGTTATTCCCGTAGTCGACCTTGAGGAGCGCCTCGTTGGAATAGTAACCTTCGATGATGTCCTTGACATCGTCGAAGAGGAGGCCACGGAAGACTTCGAACTTATGGCCGGCATCCGGCCCGTCGAGGACAGCTACCTCCAGACGGGGATCCTGACACTGGCAAGAAAACGCTTCACATGGCTTCTGGTATGCATAATAACTCAGGCAGTGACCTCCACCATACTCCAAAATAACGAGGCTGTCCTGCAGAACGTGATAGCTCTGGCATTCTTCATTCCGTTCCTGATCGATAGCGGAGGGAACACGGGCACCCAGTCATCTACCCTTATGATCAGGGGAATGACCCTCGGCGAGATAAAATGGGGCAATATTGGTCTGGTTTTCATGCGGGAGACCGCCACGGGACTCTTGCTTGGAACAGCCCTGGCCCTGGTCGGGATCATCAGGGCCATGACAATGGGGATAGGAATGGACGTGGCCATTACCGTCGCCATCTCCCTTGTCGCGGTAGTAATGATCGGGAACCTGATGGGAGTCATTCTCCCATTCGCGGCCAGAGCGCTACGCTTTGATCCCGCAATAGTATCAGGCCCGTTCATAACGACCGTCGTCGATGTAAGCGGACTTATTGTCTACTTCGGGATAGCCAGCCGTGTAATGGGGATCGGATAACCTTTTCCATCTCCATTTGACGCCGCGGGAGATATGGCACTATAGTAAATACAGAGATTAGAGACAGAGGTTATTGCATGCCGACAAGGGTTGCTGTGGTGCTCGCCTACTTCGCGGGGATACTGATTGTTGGGTTGCTTGCCCGCTCCCGCGCAAAATCCACACCCGAGGACTATTTCCTGGCCGATCGCAAACTGGGGCCATTGTTGCTTGTCGCCACAATGGCCGCGACGAATTTCTCAGCCTTCACCGTTTTCGGAACCTCCGGTGCCGGATACCGGGACGGGTACTCTTTTTTCCCGATAATGGGTTTTGGGACCGGCTTTATGGCCCTCAGTTTCTGGGTCCTGGGCCGGAAAATCAGACAGATCGGGATAAAACACAATACGATTACCCCGTCCGAACTGATCGGTTCGATCTACAAAAGCCCTTTCCTTTCGATGCTTTTCGCCATAGTCATGATCGCCTTCACGATACCCTACCTGGCATTACAGCCAATGGCAGCCGGTTACGCTCTTGAGGAACTTCTCGGACTCCCTTACATGTGGGGTTGCTGCCTTGTTACTTCTATCATCGTCGCCTACACCCTCTGCGGAGGGATGAGAGCCGTAGTCTGGACAGACCTGCTGCAGGGGACCTTTATGGCCCTGCTCCTGCTGGTGGCCCTGGGAACGGTTTCACTGCATCACGGAGGCTTCATTGCGGCAAATCGCGCGGTAATGGAGTCCGTCCCGGAACTCTTTTCGCGGCCGGGCGGAGCGGGGACCTATACTCTGGGTATATGGTTCAGTTACATGCTCCTGTGGTTCTTTTGCGACCCCATGTTCCCCCAACTTTTCCAGCGATTCTTTTCCGCCAGGGACGAAAGAGCCTTATCGCTAACAATGCTCCTTTACCCGCTTATATGTTCCTTTATCTTCTTCCTGCCCGTTTCAATGGGTGTTCTTGGACACCTTTCCTTCCCCGGACTTACGGGCTCCCAGAGCGACAGGATAATCCCGATGATGCTTACGGCAATCTCCGGAGATTTTATGGCGTCGCTGATTATCGCGGCGGCACTGGCAGCACTGATGTCCACCATGGATTCCCAGTTGCTTACCCTGAGTTCCATATTCAGCAGGGATATACTTCCTGTATTTAGCAGAAAGACCAGACATGGCGACCTCGCGGGAAAAGTCTTCGTCGTGGTCCTTGCCTCTGCCGGTCTTGTCCTGGCGTACAGACCCCCGGAAACGATACTGATACTGGCTACCCAGACTTTTTCGGGGCTAGCGGTCCTCTTCCCCACGGTTTTTTTCGGTCTCTACCTGAAAAGGGTTTTCCCTCTTTCGGCCATTCTGTCGATCGCGACAGGCGAGGCAACCCTGCTTGGCTTCTACCTTGGATGGTTATCACCCGGGCCTTTCCTGCCCGTGATCTGGGTCATGCTGGTCGCGTTCTCCTCATATCTTGCGATCCACTTCGCGACTGCCTGGAAACTGGGCATTGAGAAGACCGGATCGGCCGATTGGCTCAAGAATCCCTACGTCTTCCTCTCCGCAGGCCTTTTCGTGCTTGCCATGGACATCTGGAACTGGAACAGGTCTCTTCCAACCCTCTGGAGCATCCCCCTGTGGGTATGGTACTTCGGTGCCCTTTCGGTCCTCCAGACACTCATGATGTTCTTTATGACCCGGCGAAAAAAGGACCGGGTCCACAACCTGTAAGACTCACGGCAGTTTTATGAACCCGTTGTCGGTGAGACACCGCGTCATTCCCTGCGCGTACCCGATCTTTTCGGCCGCAGTCGCGAGAAGTTCCTCCCTGGTCATCTTTACCCGAGCAAGGCCCTGTTCGATAGCTTTCATCCCCACCGAGGCGGCGACCTCCGGGTAGACCCAGGACTGGTCCATCGTCGGGATAAGGTATTCTTCAGTCATCCCGATCTTTTCCGCGCAATCAGAAAGAGTCTTCGCGCCGGCGATACACATCTCGTCGGTGATCGTTGTCGCCCTCACATCCAGGGTCCCCCGGAATACGGCAGGGAAAATCAGCGAGTTGTTGACCTGGTTCGGAAAGTCGGACCTTCCGGTGGCCACTACCCTGACTCCGGCCTCCTTCGCCTCCCACGGCCATATCTCCGGAACAGGGTTGGCGCATGCAAAAAGCATGGCGTCCCGGGCCATTTTCGCCACCCATTCCTTCTTCACTACGTCCGGCCCGGGCTTCGTGTAACAGTAGACCACATCCATCCCCTCGAAAAGCACCTCCGGTCCCCCCGAAATGCCTTTCGGATTGGTAATTTCGGCGAAGTGCTTCTTGACATCATATTTCTGGTCGAGGTCGGTCCTTCCACCGTGAAGAATGCCCCTGCTGTCGGCCATGAGTACCCTGGCGGGATCCACCCCCGCGCTTATGAGTATTCTTGCCGTGGCAACACTTGCAGCCCCGGCACCCAGGAACCCGACCCTGATATCTTCGATCTTCTTGCCGGTTATCTTGAGGCCGCTGTAAAGACCCGCCAGGTTAACCGCCGCGGTCCCCTGCTGGTCATCATGCCAGACGGGGATCTTGCACTCTTTCCGGAGTTCGTCAAGAATGTAGAAACACTTGGGCTGGGATATATCCTCCAGGTTTATCCCCCCGAAAGAAGGCGCAAGAAGCCTGACGGTCTCGATCAGTTTGTCGGGATCCCTTGTATCGAGACAGAGAGGAACGGCGTCGACCCCGCCGAGGTATTTGAATAGGAGAGCCTTCCCCTCCATGACCGGCATTCCAGCCTCGGGTCCGATATCGCCAAGACCGAGGACTCTCGTCCCGTCGGAAACCACTGCAATTGTATTGGCCCTGTTGGTGTATTCCCAGGCCAGTTCAGGCTCTTCCTTTATGGCCTTGCACGGCTCGGCAACTCCGGGAGTGTACCAGATGGCAAAGTCGTTGATGTCCCTTATGCAGCACTTTGGGGCGGTCTGCATCTTGCCCCTGTAGAAGGGGTGCAATTCCATCGCATCCCTTGCAGGCTGATGCGCTTTTTTTAGCAGTTCTTCCTTCGTTATCTTCAAAACGTCCCCTCCAGGCTTTTAAAGATCCCTCTGAATGTTACGATTTCCGCAACAGGGATAATTCTATCCGCAAAAGCGATAAAATTCCTCAACGGTTTCAGGGCTGGACCTCGATTTTGCTGTAATATTCCCGGGAGGGGGAATAGCCCTCCCGTAGCATAAGAAAGATAGCCCTTGAGTCGTTTATGAAAGGTCTGGCGCACGGCATTTCCTGCCCGTGGATCTCTAGGGTTGAACCCTTTCTGTTCCCAGTATCCTGAACACATTGGGAATAGCTGACCTCAAAATGTCTATTGACGCCAGATATTCATCAATTTCAATCTGTTCCTCCTCTGTATGCTCGAGTAGAGAGTCGCCTGGACCGTACACGGCCATGGGACAATTCCAGGCTGCTGCCATGTTGAAATCGGCGCTCCCGCTCCTCTTGAGAAGCCTCGGATCTGATCCGGACGATATAATGGCGCTTCTCAATGCTCCCACCACGGGGTCGTGGGGCCTGACCCCGTGAGCCGCAACCGATTCATGGATTTCGGCCGAAACCCCGAAAGAACAGGATATGTTCTGGATCTTTTCAATCACTTCCCCGATCTTTCGACCAAGGGGCAGACGTATATCCAGAACGACACTCGCAGATCTCCCGGATGATTCTTCTCCTGACATGGAAACCACCGAACCTGATAAACGAGACGTAAGAGGAAGGTCGGGATCTATGCTCTCGATCCAGTTAAAAATTTCCGAAGCTGCCCGAACCGTGGCAGTAAGGGGTCCAGGGCTCCAGGAACGGTGCCCCCCTCTATCCTCACCGTGAAGTTCGCAAAGGATGCGCCCCCTGTAGGAAAGGACCACGCCATCCCCTCCTGTAGGCTCCCCTACGATACAGGCACAGGGTTTGTGCAGATCTATCCTGTGTTTTATCCCCCTTGAATCGGTCTCCTCTCCTACGGCGGCTATCATGGTTACCGACCATGCCTCTGGAATATGGACCGCTGCCCCCGCGATAATAAAGGAGCACAGGGGACCCTTGGCATCAACCGAACCCCTTCCCCTCAGCACCTGACCGTGAAGGCCAAAGCAAGGGCCTCCCGGGACGGTATCAATATGCCCCAGCAGCACAAGTTCTTTGGCTCCTCTTCCCCTCCTGGCGACAACATTACCAACCTGATCCTTTTCGACTCTTTCCCAACCAAACAAGGGAAGCCGCTCCATCAAAACATTGGACGCTGCACCTTCATTCCCGCTGGTACTCGGAGTCTGGACCAGTTCGGCCAGCAGGGATATCTCAGTCGATCTTTTCATAGATCTTCCAGCACCTCTCTAAATACACGCACAGTTGAAAGGAATTGCTCCTTTTCTGCCACAAACGGAGGAAGAAAGCGCACGACCAAAGGGCCTGCGGCAAGAGCAAGGACCCCCCGTTCCTGGAGTTTTCTGACCAGAACCGGCGCCTTGACCTTGACTTCGACACCTGTCAAAAGCCCAATCCCCCTCACCTCAACTATCTGCGGACTATCGATCTCTTCTATAAGTTCCCGGAAGTAGGCCCCATTTTCCGTCGCACGGGCCGGGTATCTTTCCTTTTCCAGGAGATCCAGGGCGGCAAGGGCAACGGCACAAACCAGAGGGTTCCCCCCGGCCGTTGAACCTTGAGTATTGGGCAGAAAATCACTCAATTCCTCGCGCCACAAGGTAACACCTGCCGGCAGCCCCCCCGCAACGCCCTTGGAAAGGCAAACAACATCAGGCTGGATACCCAAATCCAGACTTGCCAGGAATGAACCACACCTGCCAAAGCCAGTCTGGATCTCATCAGCCACCAGAAGCGCACCTGTTTCTCTGCATCTGTCGGTAATGGCCTTTCCTGTTCCCCTGGACAACAGGTGTACTCCACCCTCACCCTGTACAGATTCGATGAACACAGCAGAGGTCCTCTCATCTATGGCTCCCGGAAGATCTTCTGCCCGGAAATGCTCTGCGGAGAACAGCAGATTGGAAAAAGGCTCCCGGTATCTGGGATTGAATGTCAGGCTGAGGGCGCCCGCGGTCCGGCCGTGGAAACTTCGCCTCAGGGCAAGAAATCTGGCCCTCCCGGGGCGGTTGAGGGCACAAATCTTGAGAGCTGCCTCAATTGCCTCTGTCCCACTATTGCCCCAGTAGACCCTGAATCCCGGAAGGAACTTCATCAACGCTTCGGACGCCTCAACCCTTACCTTTTCGATAAGGCCTGCACCGGTCGACCAGGGAACTTCGGCAGCCCTTTTCAGGGCATTGACCAGAACCGGATGGGCATGGCCAAAAAGAGAAGACCCGTGCCCGCAGAAAAAGTCTATGTAGCGTCTCCCCTCACTATCGAAGATGAAAGACCCTTCTCCACCCCCGACTGTCAGACCGCGATTACCGTACAATCCGCTCTGCAAAACCTTGTCCCCCCTCCTTCAGTGGCACTTGCAAGAGGGAGTTCGACACGACTATCGGATATGACCGCTTCCGAAACTCCCCTTTCAAGGGCTTCCCTGCAAGCTAAAACCTTTCTTTTCATGTTTCCCCTTGCCACCGCTTCGGCCTCTTTCCATTCATTCGACCTAATCTCCGGGATCAACGTCGCTCTGTCTTCGGGATCCCTCATCAGACCCGGGACATTTGTCAGAAGGACCATTATGCTGGCCCCGATTTCACCCGCGATAGCCGCAGCAGCCCTGTCTCCGTCAATATTCATTCCCCTGCCGGTTTCCATGTCTCGGCCAAGTGGCGGAACAACAGGCAAATACCCCCGTTTCAACATCCAGTTCAGCGGGGAGGCATCCACGCCCAGGACTTTGCCGCTCCTGTTGCCGTGCAGAACCCGAACCTTTTCCCCGGATAATTCCCTGATACAATTTTTTGTTTCGCCGGTAATGAACCCCGTGGTAACCGGATCCAACGGCATGGCAGGCACTCCCAGTGTTACAAGAAACGAGCAGAGACGGCTTGTCTCAGCAAGAGCGGCAGCCTCGAACAACTCCATCTCTTCATCGCCGACGTACCTGCTTCTGAACCCGGAGGGGCTGAGCACGTAGTGAGGCCTGATCCCAACGGCACGACAAAGAGAATCCATTTGGGAACTTACTCCATGAACAAGCACCCAGCTTTCTCCGCGGTCGTGTCTTGTTGCAATCTCTTTCAACACCCTGGAGGGGTTGTTGCCCTCGCCTCCCCCGATCTTGATTACTCCTGTGGGCATTCTCTTCACTCCCTTTACTAGACCGGGTATACCGGATGCATAAGCAATCCGGTTGTTTCTGGAATCCCGAGAACCACGTTTGCCGACTGCACAGCGCTCCCGGCAGAGCCCTTCATGAGGTTGTCCAGGGCCACAACAACCAGACACCGGGCCCCTTTTCCCGTTGTAGAAAAACCTATCAAAACCCTGTTGCTTCCAGTAACCAGACGGGGATCCGGAAAACGCAGATGCATAGGTCGAGCCGGGCAAAGGTCGACAAAGGGTTCTTCCGCGTAATATTCTCTGAACAACTTCCAAAGGTCGGCCTCCCTGAGATGCTCGTGCAGAAAAATCTCGGCACAGACCTGCACGCCCCGAACGTTTTCTACAGCAGTCAGGCGCATAGTCAAATTCTCTTCCGGCAGGGACAGCTCCTGGGAAACCTCCGCAAGATGTCTGTGGGAGAAAGGTTCGACAATACGCAGGGCACGGCTCCTGTACGGGTGATGACTGCCCTGATTCGCCTTTGATCCACCTTCCGATGAGCCTGCTCTTACATCAAGAAGGGCCTCCTTTATCAGCCCGCTGCGAGCAAAAGGGTATAGTGCCAAAATGGAAGCTGCGGCATTGCACCCTACGCCGGAAACGATCGAAGCCCCGGGAAGCTCTTTCCTGTGGAGTTCGGGCAACCCGTAAACCGCAACATCAAGAATATCGGGCCTGGGGTGGGGGCCACCGTACCACCTTTCATACCGCCCCAAATCCTTCAACCTGAAGTCGGCCGACAGGTCGACCACTGGAATCCCTCTCAGGAGAATCTCAGCCACACTTTCACTTGCGGAACCATGCGGAAGTGACGTGAAGGCAATGTCGGCAGGAGTATCCCGAGCAGCCTCAGGGGAAATGAAAACCGTATCGGGGCAGGCGTGGCGAAGATGGGGATGGATCATGGCCAGGGGCTTCCCCACCTTGCGGGCAGAAACCGCCCCGGCAATTTTAAATCGGGGGTGCCCGGTGATAATTCGCAAAAGTTCTCCCCCAACCATCCCGCCCGCCCCGTAAATCAATACCGAAAATGATCTTTCAGAATTCATGTCACTAACACCTCTTCCCAAAAAAATGACCCGTGGAAAGGCTTTCCACGGGTCCGGGTTTCTGTGATCTTTGTGCTGCTTTTTTGGTAGCCTACACAGATGTCCCCGGACCTGAATATTTCTTCTCCTTTCGCTTGAGATTTTTACGCTTGAGCAAGGACGAACAGAGGGCTATGACATCACCAGCGATATCCCTGCCCGTTGGGTCAATGGAATTGCGGAACTCGGCGCCATCATTTACTTCGTTAACAAGCAGCCCGGAATCGGTCAAAAAACAATCCACAGCAAGAAAATCTCCCGGAATGACATCATGAACCCGGCAGAGTATCTCACGGAGATCTTTGTCGAGAGGGTGTTCTTCTGTTTTCCCCCCACGGGCTGTGTTGGTGATCCAGTGATCCGAGTATCTCCTGATAGCACACACAGGTTCACCCCCCACAATGAAAGCCCTGATGTCAAAGCCCGGTTTCTGAATGAATTCCTGGATGTAAAAAACCTGGTGAGCCGGTCCAAGATGGTCCTTGTGCTCTGCGATTGACTCCGCCATGTCGGGATCGCCGACTTTGGCAAGAAGCCGCCCCCAGCTCCCGACGGAAGGCTTGAAAACAACGGGGTACCCAAGTCGACCGGCAGCCTCTAAAGCTGCATCTCTGGAAAAGGCGACAAGGAACCCGGGCTGGGGGATTTCGGCCTTTTTGAGGATCGAGCTGGTGGCTATTTTGTCGCCACAGATCTCCATGATCTCCGGCGCGTTGACCGTCCTTGCTCCAGCGTGATGGAGAATCCTTGCAACTTCGAGATTTTGCAAATGACCAATGCAGCGGCAAAGAAAAATATCGTTACCGCATATCTCCTGAGGCATTACCCAATCCCTGACGTCTTCCAGGGTGAAGTCAACGCCTGACCTCTGCGAGGCCTCTGCCAGTAACTTTTCCTCTTTGCGAAGCCTCGTGTAAAGGATTCTGATACGATCCTTACTCACCCCAGTCCTCCTCCACCTGGGGCGCTTCGGCAAGACCAGGGGGGGTCGTGCAAACAACCTCAAGTTCAGTCCCGCATTCCGGGCAGACAAGGATCTCGCCCTTTAAAGTTCCCGGTGCAAAATCAATGGCACACTCGCAAACAACACATATCGCCTGTTCTTTCATCCCTTTCACCTTTCCTTTCCTGGTTTGAAATAAAAAATGGCCCGCCCCACTAAAGGGACGGGCCATTAACCCGCGGTACCACCCTTTTTGAGCGCATTCGCATGCACTCCTCTCGGGACTGATGACGGTGTCCCAAACCGGGATTCGTACTCCGGGAAGTTTCCCCTTTCCGATCCGGCTCAACGGGTTTTGGGCTTTTCCGGTATGCCCGGGATCTCTTTCAGCCGGTGGAGATCCCTCTCTGAAGAGCTTGTTTCCGGGAAAGCGCCCCGCTTCATCGCCTTTGTTCGCTACACTGGATCGAACCATTTCGATTGTTACACGGAAGTGTAGAGATTTTTTCTTCCAAAGTCAAGTCATCGAGTTGACATGCTCCGCCATCTGCTTCATGAGTCTGCAAGTGATATCATGGCATCGTTAAATACTGAGAGGAGAAACGACTTGAGAAAAAACGCCTTTGTCTTGCACAATATCTCCGCCTGGACTGCTGATCCTCTTAAACCCGAGGCCGATGCACTTATCGTTGATGGAGAAAAAATTTCCGCCGTTGGCGGGCTGGATGAGATCATGTCCCACCCGGCCTCAGCGAATGCCGAATGGATAGATGCCGGTGGGGCAACCTTGATACCCGGCATGACGGACTCTCACCTGCACCTCACGGCGCTTTCAAGGCAGAGGGCGGCCACGTCGCTCTTTGAGGCGACCTCGAAGGAGAATCTCCTGGAAATGATCCGGGCAAAAGCCGAAAAGATGGCTCCCGATGAATGGATATACGGGGTGCGCTTCGACAATTCCCGCTGGGAGGACACATCTCTTCCGACAATAAAAGAACTGGATGGCCTTGGCATTCCCAACCCGGTCCTTCTCCTTAGAGTCTGCGCCCATATTCACGTTGTCAACTCCAGAGCCCTTCGGGAAGCGGGGCTTTCTTCGGAAGATCTTTCGGGGGCGGGAGTCGTCCGCGATGAGAGTGGCTGCTTTACGGGGGCCCTGCACGAGAGTTTTGCCCAGCCGGTCGTGGAGGCAATGAAAAGGAACTCCATGAGCGGTCCGGGAGAAGCCGGTTCTCTACGGGAAACAATGATACAACTGGTTTCGGAGGGCATAACCTCCATTCATACATGCAGCGCTGCGTCCTACGGCCTGGAGGAAAACATTGAGGCCTACAGGCACCTTCACGACAGCGGGCAACTCCCGCTTCGGGTCACCCTCTACGCCGACCACCCGGTTCCCGAATGGAGCAGAAGCGGAGAGGGCGACGACTGGTTCCGCTATGGGGGCAAAAAGTTCTTTCTGGACGGCTCTCTTGGCGGGCGGACAGCGGCCATGACATTTCCCTACAAGGACGAGCAATCAACGAAGGGCATGCTGAACATGGATACCCCGGAGTTCTGTTCCATGGTTCGGATGGAACACGAAATGGGCAACCAGGTCCAGGTCCATGCCATTGGCGATGCGGCCATAGACCAGTTCATTGAGGCCGTCGAGGGAGTGACGGACCTTCCCCCTCTTTCCGGAGGGCTGCGGCACAGGATCGTGCATGTCCAGGTTTGCAGGCCGGATCAGATGAAAAAACTGAAAAGAGTCGGGGCGGTCTGCGATATCCAGCCCGTGTTCGTACCCAGCGATATCCATATAACGGAGCCCCGAGTAGGGAAAGAAAGGCTGGATTGGGCCTACGCCTGGAAGGAGATGCTCCGGATGGGACTTCTGCTCACAGGGTCAAGCGACGCGCCGGTGGAGCCAACCAACCCCTGGCGGGGCATCTGGGCGGCAGTCAACAGGGTCGATGACAATGGAAACCCCGCCGGAGGGTGGCTGCCCGAACAGAAACTGACCCTTGACGAAGCCCTGGCCCTGTACACGACAAACCCGCCCCGCGCCATCGGAACAGCCGGGAGATTCGGCATGATAAGGGCCGGAATGGCCGCCGACCTGGTCATCCTCGACCGCAACATTCACAGGACCCCTCCGGAAAAACTGCTCGAAGTAAAGCCCGCAATGACGATGGTCGGCGGAAAGATCCGGTTTGTTGGTGAAGGGTGACTCGAAAAACCCAGGAAGCAGGCAGGAAAATCTAAAGGCGTCAACGGTAAACGGTCAACGGTGTGAAGCGAAGCGGCGAGGGTAAGGCCCTTGCCCTTCCTGCCTCCAGTATCCCGTCTCCAGTCTCCAGTCTTCTTGCTTTTGCTTGTCATTCTGAGCGCAGCAAAGCGGAACGTCCGCCTACCGGCGGGAATCTGGTTCAAATTCCACCAGGATACTGGCCGGGGCCCTGAGTGAAGTCTTTCCGAGAGGCAACTCGCCTGAAAGCGTTCGTTTCTCTGCCTGCTCCGGGGCGACCGCACAGTGCCGAAAACCCCCGGCAGGTGTGCTTTCCCTGCCCCTCCGCGACGGCTGCGAAACTCACCGGCTCCTGAGCCTTCGGTAAAGACTTCTCTCCGGCCCCGGCCCTTCCCGTTCACCGTTCACGCAGTTGAATTTTCGGCCCTTGCCTTTGTTTTTCCATTTGTCTCACTTCTCACGTCTAACGTCTTACGGCTTTTTTGCCCTTCCAGTTTCCAGTCTCCAGTATCCTGACGCCTTTGTTTAGCCTGTCATCCTGAGGAGCGTAGCGATCGAAGCGGAACGTCCGCCTACCGGCGGAGATCTGCCCTTGCCCCTCCCGTTCACCGTTTACCGTTGACCGTTCACGCCTTTGCTCCTGCTTTCCTGCCTCCTGATGCCAGTCTCCTGTTTCCCTGGTTTCAGCCTTTTCGATTCACGATTGACGATTTTCGAATCACGAAAACAAACAAGATTCTTCACCCTTCGGGTTCAGAATGACAAGAAAGGACTGTCATCCTGAGGAGCGTAGCGATCGAAGGATCTGCCCTTGCCGTTTACCGTTTACCGTTTACCGTTCACGCACTTGTCTTTGGTTTCCGAGTCACAAGTCACGCGTTACGATCCAATTACATAAACCTCTCGAACCGCTCCTTCGTTGCCTTGCAGATCGGGCATACTCCGGGAGGGTTGTCTCGTGCGGCCAGGTAACCGCATACCTTGCATCGCCAGACAGGGTACGCAGGGCCTCCCGTAATTTCTTTCCCAGAGGTTTCTTTCTTTTCAGCCGCGGCGAGACGCTCTTCACGGGACGGACGCCTCTCCGGGATCGAGCCGACCTCATGTTCTCCCTTTGCGACCCTTTCCGACACGTAGAGGCTGCAGTAGCAGGTCTCGTACTCATCCAGATCCGGATCCCGGTAATCGCAGGGACAGATCATGTCCCGGTCCTCGTCGATCTTCCCCGAGGCAAGCCTGCAGGGACATGACATGTAGCCAAAGCGCTCCTGGTTAACCAGAAGGCCGTGCATAAGGGTCATTACCAGCTCCCGATCAGGACCGAGAAAGTACCCGGACTGCTCCGCCTCCTCCTTCAGTTTCCGGTAAAGAGACTCTTTCTCCTCGTCAGAGGGGATATATCTTTTTTTATTCTCCTGATCCATCCCCCAGAAGCTCCTTTACCTTGTCGATGTCGTAACCAACGACGCAGTGCTCGCCGTTTACAACTATTGTCGGGAAGGAACCCCTTTCGTTGTGCTTCCTGACTATCTTCATCACCTCTTCGGACTCATCCGGGTCCAGCAGGTCCACATCAATATAGTCGTAGGCAAGCCCCATTTCCTTGAGGTGATCCTTTGTCTTCCTGCACCAGCCGCACGTGCTCAATGCGTAGATCAGTATCTCGCCCTTCTTTTCGCCTTCAACGTGCTTTTTCTCGATCATCTCTATCGCTCCCCGCATCAGATTTGGTGAACCGGGTCGTTAATCCTGTTTATCTCCCGGCTCAGCCTTCCAGTTCGGAAAGGGTCCTCACCAGCGTGCCCCCTGGAAGTCCCCCGACCTTTTCTATCGCCAGGAACACTCCGTCCATGTAAATATCACTGGAAAAGTCCTGCACAGTTACCCTGATTATCTCGTCCTGACGTGCAAGGGTTATCTCGTGTTCCGAGTACGGCCCCGGGTAGGGAAGCCTCTGGGAGGTCACAGGAATCCCGGATATCTTTGCCCCCAGCACCCCGGGGAAGGTCTCACTGCTTTTGATCTCCCCTGCGGGATACCCTCCGGCCGCTTTCGCGAGAGTGGCCGCCGTCCCGCTGGGCGCGTTGGCCATTCCCGCATGATGCCTGTCAGTGATGGCGACGTAGGGATAGTGTTTCCTTGCCTTTCCGATAAAATCCATAACGAGATTGATCCCCAGCCCGTAGTTGGAGATTACGGCCCATCGAAGCCCCTTCTCCACCACCATGGAGACCACTCTCTCCATATCCTCATCAGAAAGGCCGGTGGTACCGATCACAGCATCGACTCCTTCATCAGCGTAGACCAGGAGGTTTTTCATAAGGATGTTGCTGGACGTAAAATCCACCACAACATTGGGGCGACTTTCTTTTAAACCCTCCGCGAGATCCCCCGACGAGAGAACCCCGACCGGCGTCAGACCTGCCATGGTTCCCAGGTCCAATCCCTGCTCCCGGCACCATCCTCCGACCAATTCCGTGCTATCCTTCGTTATTGCTTTCCTTACGACCAGCCTGCCGACATTTCCTGAAGCTCCGGATACAAAGACTTTTTTCAGGATGGATCACCTCCCCCAAATGTTTTTCTGCAGATAAGTGACAGTTTACCCTAATTTGTGCTGCATGGTCACCTGATGGTATCCTTGATGTCAAAATCCGCGCAACAAAGAGGGGTGCGGTGGAAATGGCTGTTTTGTGGCAAAATGAAATCAGGTCGGCAAGCACTCTGAAGGGCAATATCTTTACAGTCCCATGGAAAGTCTGCCGTGATGCAGCGAAAGGGACGGATATATCTCCCCGGGAAGCCGAACTCTGGGCCTGCGAGAACGGGATCTGTCCCTCGCGCTACGAGCGCAGCATAGGAACAATAGGGCTGGAAGGCCAGGCAAGGCTCCTTTCTTCGCACGTGGCGGTTATCGGCTGCGGAGGTCTGGGGGGCTGGATAGTCGAAATACTTGCACGGGCCGGGGTCGGCAAACTTGCTGTTGTCGATGGAGACATGTTCGGCGACAATAACCTCAACAGGCAGGCCCTTTGCACGGAGGAAAATATCGGCCTTTCAAAGGCCGTTGCGGCGGGAGAGAGGGCACTGGCCCTCAACGGTGCCGTGGAAGTTGACGTGTGGGACCAGTTCATGACCGGAGACAATGCTAACGCGATACTTGAGGGTTGCGATGTTGTCATGGACGCTCTCGACAGCAACAGGGCTCGTTCGGTGCTGGTTTCCGCCTGCCGGGAACTGGATATACCTCTCATCCATGGAGCAATAGGCGGTTTCTGGGGGCAATCATGCGTCATCATGCCAGATGACAGGGCTCCCTGGGAGATGACCGGGGGATCGGACAAAGGTATAGAAGAGACGACGGGCAACCCGCCCTTTACACCTGTATTCATTGCCTCCATTCAGGCCGCCGAAGCCATAAGACTGATAACCGGAATCGGCGAGCCATTGAGAGACCTGCTCTGGTGCGACCTTAAGGAGCATGAGTATCTTAAGGTCAAGATCAGTGTGTCATAAAAGCTGAAAAGCAAGGAGCAAGGATGCAGGAGACAGGAGACTGGAAGGGCAAAAAAGCCGTAAGACGTGAGACGTGAGACGAATGGAAAAACGAGGGCAAGGGCCTTGTCCTCGCCTTTTCGCTTCACACCGTTAACCGTTTACCGTTGACTGTTCACGCCTTTGAACCATTCGATTTTCAATTCACGGTTCACGATTAACGCATGATCAGGAGGTTTCGGGATGCTTGTTGACAGGGCAAGACAATACTACCTTCTAGAAGATATGAACTGCGCCGAGAGCCTTATCTATGCGGCAAATGATGAATACCACCTTGGACTGGACGAAACTGGCCTCAAGACTATGGCCGGCTTTGGCGGGGGCATGGGGGTTGAGACCACCTGCGGAGCCCTTTCCGGAGCTATTGCCGCCATATCCGTCCGGTTCACAAAAACAAAGGCCCACGATAACCCTGAGGTCAGAGAGATATGCAAGGCCTTCCTGGAAAATTTTCTGGACAAAAGGGGCTCCATCATTTGCGGTCCTCTGAAGGAGATGTACAGGAACGAAAGTTTCCGCTGCATGCCTGTCGTCGAAATGGCCGCGGAGGAACTGGAAAAGATCATGAAAGAGGTGCCAGAACAGAACTCGTGAACGGCAAGGGCAAGTGGCTTGTCCTCGCCTTTTCGCTTCACACCGTTAACCGTTTACCGTTGACTGTTCACGCCTTTGAACCATTCGATTTTCGATTCACGACTCACGATTCACGATTCACAATCTTTTTTGGAGGCCTGCAATTGAAACCTGAGAGTGCAATACTGTTTTTTACCGGAATCATCGCAATCATCCTGACGGGTGCAGTGCTGAAAACCGCGAGTGGAGTCTTTCTTCCTCTCGTCGTTGCAGCACTGCTGTACTTCCTTTTCGCCCCGATCGTGAAGTACATGTCCAGCAGGAAAGTCCCGACTCCCGTGACGACCACGGCGGTCCTGGCCATCTTCATCGGCGTATGCGCTGCTGGAGGGCTGTTCATCAATACCCGGATCATGGCGATGATTTCGGCGTATCCGCGTTACCACGCCAGGTTCGAGACCCTTATCGGGACAATTATGGAACAGTTCGAGATCTCACCCATCTGGTGGGAGAATGTCCACCTGGCACCGGTGATCGGCGAACAACTGCTCGCCCTTTCGGGATTCCTGGTTGGATTCATGACAAACCTTATCCTGGTGGTCTTCTTCCTGGTTTTTCTGCTTCTGGGGGCACCCTATTTCGACATCAAGATCGACAAGGCTCTATCTTCCCGCAACGCGACAAGAGCCCGGGAAGTGACCAAAAAGATATCGGGTCAGATCAGTTCGTATCTTTTCCTGCAGTTTGTCATAAGCGCCGCTACGGGTTTCATAGCATGGGCCCTTTTTGCGTCGGTCGGGCTGGATTTTGCGGTTACCTGGGGGGTGTTGACATTCCTGCTCAACTTCATCCCAAACCTTGGTTCTTTCATAGCGGCCTTCCCCCCGATTCTTCTTGCTCTGGTCCAGTTTTATCCCTCTTTCGGGCCGGCAATCATCATCTCTACAGGTCTTCTGATAATCCAGCAGGGGCTGGGCAATTTTATTACCCCAAAGATCATGGGAGACCGGCTCAACCTGAGCCCCGTGATCATACTCGTCTCCCTGCTTATGTGGGGATGGCTCTGGGGTATCGCGGGTGCAATCCTCTCGGTCCCGATAGCATCGACGATAAAGATAGTGTGCGACAATCTGTCTCCCCTGAAGCCAATAGGTGTCCTTATGTCCTCTGGAAAAACCTTCTCCAGATCCCAGGAATCCAGAGAAAACTGACTATCCTGTCCTCCTGTTGACTTTTGAGTTCTTGCGTTATATTGTCTTGCTAAAGTCTTCAAGGGAGAGCAGGGAAATGAGGAAAAGAAACTCTGTTTTCGCTATTCTGACTGTCCTGCTTATGTCGGTCAACCCAGGCCCGGCAAAGGCTGCACCGAACCCGGTGATATCCGGACCGGCGGGTGTTCCGGTGGTAGCGCTTACTTTCGATGACGGGCCCCACCAGAGAGAGACACCCATGCTTCTCGACATTCTCGAGAAACACAATGTAAGGGCAACTTTCTTTATCGTCGGGACGAGGGCCGTGGATCACCCCGATATTCTAGGTGAAATAGTGGCCATGGGACACGGTGTCGCCAACCATTCCTGGTCCCACAGGAACATGCCCCTTCTCGACAGGCAGGCCATGTACCAGGAGATAGCCTTCTGCAGCCAGGCCATAGAAGCAGTAACGGGAGTTCGCCCGAAATTTTTCCGCCCTCCCGGTGGTAACTGGAACAGTGCTCTCCTTGAGACCGCTTACGATCTCGGGCTTTCTCTGGTCCTTTGGAGCGTGAACGCCTACGATACCAGGACCATAAGCGCGGAAGAAATCGCGTCACTGGTCATCAGGCGCGCGGTTCCCGGTTCGATCATACTGATGCATGGTGGAATGGAGAACACCATGCTTGCCATTCCCGCGATCATCGATGGACTCAGGAACAAGGGCTTCCTTTTCGCCACCCTGGACCAGATGTTCCGTTTTGCCCCCCGGGCAAGGACCCCCCTGCCCCCCCGGACACCTGCCGAAACCGCTTTTCAGGGCCTTCCTTTTCTGCCCTCAGCCACTACCTTTACCGAATAAAAAGCCATCCCGGCGATCTCTCCAGCAATGAGGAAGATCCTCCTGGCGTTCATTTCCACCACCCTCTGGGCTGCCACGGCCTCCTCAAGTCCTTCGGGGGGCGCGTAATAGGTGGCAAGATAGGTAAAAAACACCAGGACCGTGAACGTGGCCACTCCGGACCATATCAGCCCAAGGCGTGTCCTCATGTTGACCCGGGAATAAATGAAATTTGCGACAATGAATCCGAGAACGCCCATGACAAATCTCAAAAGGATCCCTCCAGTCATTTTTCGTTTTTCCTGTTGCCGGAAAACTGTTCAATTTCACAACTTCCGGAAACCGTGTTATATATTTACGTGAAATGTCATTTATTGCAAAGGGGGGCTTTATTTTGCCCAGAGTAGGCCTTGCCCTCGGAGGAGGAGGAGCCAGGGGCGCGGCTCATTTCGGTGTCCTGAAAGTTCTTGAAGAAGAAGGAGTTCCCATCGACATTATCGCCGGGACATCTATGGGAGCCATCGTCGGGGGAATGTACGCCCAGAACCCCGATGCCGGCGAGATAATAAAAAAATACCTCTCTTTCCTCGAAAGCATGGATTACGAGTCTCTTGGCCTTCAGAACATAGTCCCTCAAGATGAAGAGGAGCCCCACCTCCTCCAGAAATTCGCCAAGACCATAGCCAGAAGAGTCTACATCAGTTCAATGGGGTCACGGTCCGGAATAATGAAACCGGACATTCTGGAGGACGCGCTCAAAACGCTTCTGGACAGGGGAAGCGTCAGGGACGCGAAGATACCCTTCGGAGCCGTTGCGACAGATCTTAACAGCGGGAACACACTTCTCCTCCGTGAGGGGAGCCTGAGAAAGGCCGTAAAAAGAAGCGCCCTGATACCCGGCTTTCTCCCCCCCGAAGAGGACGGCACAAGATTGATAACCGACGGGGGTGTCAGCGACCCGATCCCGGTCAGATCCGCCAGGGATATGGGGGCGGACATGGTGATCGCGGTTTCCGTGGATCCCACCACCATGGCAAGCATAGAGGATCCCAACATGATAAACATCATGCGCAGGTGCGACCTGATCCGGGGCATCTACATGTCCAGAATCCAGATGGAGATGGCCGATGTCTGCATCTGGCCGGACATGAGCGGAGCACATTGGAGCGAATTTCTCTCTTCGGAGGAATTCATCCAGGCCGGAGAGGCAGAGACCAGAAAGAAATTACCCGACATAAAAAAAGCCATCAGAAGAAAGAGACACTGGATATTCAGGTTCCTGCCGATGTAATTCAACAGATACTCCTGTCTGTTGAAGAATTACTCCTTACATCACTCGACCAGTTCGTAGCCCTTCTCTCGAAACAGACTCAGGCATACATCCACGACCTGCGGTTCGTAAAGGGTTCCCCTGTTCTTCTCGATTTCATCCAGGGCCTCGTCAATTCCAAGAGCGGGGCGGTAGGGCCTGTAGGATGCCATTGCCTCAACTACGTCGGCTACTGCCAGGATTCGGGCCTCAATGAGGATATCCTCGCCCTCAAGACCCCGCGGGTACCCTGAGCCGTCCAGTCTTTCGTGATGCTGGTAAATGATCTCGGCAAGAGGAATGCCCGAATCCACATCCCTGAGGATATCCCTGCCGCTCTGTGGGTGTTCGCGAATAATATTTTTCTCAATATCCGAGAGCTTCCCCGGCTTGCTGAGAATCTCCGAAGGTACGGAAATCTTTCCGATATCGTGGACATATCCCGCGACCCTTATGGCTTCAACCCTTTCCTGATCGAAACCCATCTCAGAAGCGATGGCCCCGGCAAGGCCGGCGACGCGCCTCTGGTGGCCGGCAGTATAGGGGTCCCTTCTTTCAACGGTCTGTGTAAGAACCTCGATGGTCGTCTGGAGAGCCTTCCGAAGTTTTTCTTCGACCTCGACCCTCCTGGTAATATCCCTGGTCACCCCCTGGATACCTATGGGGACACCATTATCATCCCGGATTAGGGACATGTGCATGGAGATCCATATCAGGCTTCCGTCAGCCCTGTAATGCCTGGCCTCGATAAGCCTGGTCCTCTCCCTGTCAACATCCGGGGCTTTTTCCTTTTCCATCTCCTCAGCCATTATGGAATGGATCCTGGCAAGGTCTTCGGGGGGAAACTTATCCTCCATATTTCGCTCAAGGTGCTCCCCGACTGATTCCCCGAGGAGCCTCTCTATGGAGGGGCTTATGTAAGTGGTCCTCATGTCCAGATCGGCGGTCCATACCACGTCGGTCATGTTCTCCGTTATCCGGCGGTGCTTTGCCTCGCTCTCACCAGGGCGTCCTCGGATGCCTTGCGCTCCGTTATATCCTCGACGGTCCCCTCGTAATAGAGGGTGTTTCCGTCAGCGCCGCGTACAGCCCTGGCACTCTCCCGGACAAAGAGCACCGTGCCGTCCCTTCTGGTCCAGGCCGTTTCCAGGCCGATTATCTCTCCTTCGCTCTCCATGATCTGCTGGAACATTTCCCGGGGGTAGTCGGGTTCGAAACCGTCTTTGCTGAGATCGCGCCTTGCCAGTTCTTCAAATGACGAATATCCCAGCATCTTTACGACCGAGGGATTAGCCATCAGGATCCTTCCGTCGGGGCTTGTCCTGTACAGGCCTATAGTCGCGTTCTCGAAGAGACTTCGGAATCTCTCCTCGCTCTCCCGAAGGGCCTCCTCGGCCTTCCGGAGGTCCGTTACATCGCGGACGAATCCCCCGACCCCAGAGGTCCCGTTCCTGAATTTGACGGGGAATTTCATCGTCTCGTAGATCCTGTCTCCTCCGTGTTCTTCGAAAACCAGAGGTTTCCCTCTACGCAGGACCTCTTCGTCACCCCTGGCACACTGCTCGGCAAGGGGGGCAGGCAGAAGTTCGTAATCGCTCCTTCCGATAACCCCTTCCCTTGCCCTGCCCAGGAACTCCAGGAAGGCGTCATTTGCCAGGATCAGACGCATGTCTGCATCCTTCAGAAAGGCCATATCCTTGCTGGAATTGAGGAAAAGGTCAAACCTCTCGCGGCTGGAGGCCAGGTCCTCCTGTGCTTTTTTCAGTTCCGAGATGTCCTGGAAACCCCCAAGGACCCGGACGATATTCCCGGAGGCATCCTTCTCGGGAACACCCATCGTCCTGACCCAGATCCTGCGGCCGCTTCCGGAAATGATCTGCAGTTCTTCGTCATAGGGGATGCCCTCTTTGGCACATTTGCTGAAGACTTCCCTGATCCTGTCCCTGTACTCGGGGGCGTAGAAGGAGATACCCTGCTCAACAGTCGGGCTAAAACCGGTGGGCCTTTCGTGTATGAGACAAACTTCGTCGGACCAGGTACAGGTACCGGTCTCAAGATCGACGACCCACCACCCCAGGTCGGCCAGTTTCCCGGCAAGATTCTGTAAGGCTTCCCTGGTTGAAACCTCCGCCAGCAACCTGCGGTTCTCGGCGTTTGAACGGGCAAACCTGAGGTTGGCCAGACCCTGTTCCGAGAGATATCCAGCGAGGGACACCAAAAAGGACATTGCATTTTCCATGGTCTCTCTGGAAAACCGTGGGACCCTGTCAAGGACCGCCATATATTCTTCCTCTTTGAAACCGTAGCGTTTTGCCTGGGCACGGAAAAAATCGCGGTCGATCTCCTCGTCATCAAAGAAAAACTGGCCCATAAAGATGTTTCCCAGCCTTTTCCCTTCTACAATTATGGGCGTAGCCGTGTCCCACAGGCCGTTCTTGCACTTGTAGAGGGAGAATTTCCCCGATTCGATCCCTTCGGTAAGCCTCGTATCACTCTCGACGCAGTCCGCGCATGTCTCAGGATGTACCCTGTGGAAACCGGTGCAAATATCCTGCCAGCCTACGCCCACGAGAATTCTCCCGCTGGTATCTATAAGAGACACCGGGAGAGCGGTCACCTTGAAGAATTTGTCCATCATTCTCTGGATAACCGAAGGATCAATTACATCAGAAAGCTCTACCTCTGACATATCACTATCGTCATGGGGAAGAGCCACATTTCCACCAGATTCCGGAACCCGGCCAGGATGGAAGCCCTTGGGATTTTCCATTCAGTGCCACCCTCTCTACTCTCTACAGCGTGAGACCATCTCCCTGAAAGATCCCGATCATTTTAACATTACCTCGTGTTGATGGTACCCATACACTGGCCAAGGGTGTTGGCGTAAAGGCCAGACGCGGACTGTACATATACGGCCTCGACAATGTAGTACCTGCCCGGCGTGTGAGTCAGGAGGAACCCTGCGCCTATCGGCTGGCCGTTGTAAGACCCCGAATACTCGGTTACAAAAGCGTGCCCGCCGCTGCTGAGGTTGACCACCGTCTGGTTGATGCGTCTGATACTGTAGGGGCGCTGCCCCTCAAACCGGACGGCAAGATCTTCCAGTTTGATCCCCGAGCCACTGGCGGCATGGACCCTGATGAAGGCATTCTCACCCGGCTCCATTGCCTGGATAGCAACATCGTTGGCAAGATCGGTCCTCGTGACCCAACCGGCCGGGACCATTATGGATACCCCCCACCTGGGACTTGTTACCCATACCAGACCCGGAGCCGCTCCGGGAATTCCCCCGGGGGCGGCAGGAGGAGCGCCGCCTACATTGAAAAGCGCGAAGGCCTTGGCATAATTCTGCCCCTGCGCAAGGTTGGGGAAAATATAGTATGAACCGGCCGCCAGGACAACACCTATTGCCTGGTTCGCTTCCCAGTATTTTGCTATGACATGCCCAGCAGCATTCTGGATCCAGAACCCGTTACCGGTAGATGATGCGGAAATTATCGTCCCGGGTGACGGAAGATAGAAGGGCTGACCCTCAAGTCGGGCAGAGTTACCCATAGTCCCGCGAGTCTGTGAACCCGAGGCGTGGACATTCTGCGCTCCCGATTCGGATGAAAGCGCAAAAAGAAGAAAAAGTGCCGCAAGGGCGGCCCACAGGTTTTTCTTTCTCATTATCTTCACTCTCCCAGAAAAAGCGGATAATTTATTAACGCTCCCCATTTTATCACTGCGAACCAAAAAAATCCCCCTGTGACATAACTGAAACAGTGAAGTAAAACTGGCGTTACAGGGATACCCTAGACTTTTAACTGAAATTCGGACGTTATTGAGGGGGGATCAGATGAAACCGGTTTTTGTAACCTACGCTTCAGCCGGCAACGGTCACAGATCTGCAGCGCAGGCATCGGCCGAGGCACTGAATGCCGCGGGAAGGACTCCCGTGATAGCGGACGTACTTGATTTCGCTGACCCCGTTTTCAGGAAGATATACTCTGACATTTATCACATGGCGGGCGAGCATTCTCACGGGGTATGCGGAGCCATGTACAAGATAACCGACACAAAACGTGAAACCAGTTCCATCGTCAAGATGATAGACAGAATAAGCCTCAGCAGGACAGGCCCCTTTGCGGGATTCGTAAAGGACAATAGCCCGGATTCGGTCCTTGCAACACACTTTCTCCCCATGTCCGCCGTGGCATGGATGAAACGACAGGGACTTTACTCCGGATCCCTCTTTGCAGCCGTCACGGATTATGACCTGCACCAGATGTGGCTTTCGGAAGAGGTGGACACCTATTTCGTGGCAAATCATGAAACAGAGGAAAAACTCTGCGGGATGGGAATTCCCCCAGGCAGGATCGTGGTCTCGGGGATCCCGGTCAGGGAAAGCATAGCCATGGCTTCCGGGGAACCCGCAAAACAAACCGGATCTTCTCTTTCGATCCTGTTTCTGGCAAGCTCCATAGCGGATGAAAAGGCTTTACAGATAGTTGATCTTTTGCTTTCACTCCCGGAAAAGGTCAACCTGGACGTGGTCTGCGGAAGGAATGAGAGCCTTTTCGGTACCCTGGAGAAAAAACTGTCGGCCGGGAATACCAGTTTCAGCCTGACCGGGTTCACCGACAAGATCCAGAAGCATTACTCTGCAGCAGACGTCATTGTAACCAAACCAGGGGGCCTGACGATCTCCGAATCTCTCTGTTTTGGTCTCCCGATGCTTTTCGTTCATCCCATTCCCTTCCAGGAGACCAGAAATGCCGAGTTCATTCAGAGGAAAGGCGCCGGATGGCTTGTTTCTGATCTTTCCTCACTTGGTAAAATGACGAGGATCCTGGCCTCTGAACCTCTTCTGCTGGAAAAGACCAGAAAATCCTGCAGGTCCCTGGCAAGACCCGATGCATCCAGGATCATAGCCCATGAGGTAATAAGAAGATCCATCAATCCCGCCTGTCTCAGGCCGGAAACGGCCCCTCCCGCAGAGACGGCTGAAACAAGGTGATAAAAATGGTCTACAGAAGCGTGTTCATTTCCGATGTTCATCTTGGGACAAGATGGAGCAAGGCAGAAGAACTTGCATCCTTCCTTTCGTCGATAAGATGCGAAAAACTTTACCTGGTCGGCGACATTATCGACGGGTGGAAGCTCAGGAACAACCCGCGCTGGCCACAGTCTCACAACAGGGTCATCAGGAAAATCCTTAAAATGGCCAAAAGGTCTGAAGTTTTCTACATAACAGGAAACCACGACGAGTTCGTCGACGAGTTCGAGGGGTACGATTTCGGCGGCATCAGGATCTGCAAGAAGACATCCCACATCACAGCCGATAACAGGCGGTTTATGGTGATTCACGGAGACGAATTCGATGTGGTGGTCAAATACCGAAAATGGCTGGCTTTTCTCGGGGACACGGCCTATACCTTCGCGCTGTACCTTAACGATATTCTGACCTGGATCAGGTCCCGTCTGGGTCTCCCTTACTGGTCCCTTTCCCAGTATCTGAAACATCGTGTCAAGGATGCAGTTGCCTTCGTGGGAGATTTCGAGGAAACCCTCCTCGCGGAAACCCGGAAGGGGAACCATCACGGAGTAATATGCGGACACATCCACCGTCCGACAATACGAAACATAGAGGATACGGTCTACTGTAATTCCGGAGACTGGGTAGAGAGTTGTTCGGCACTTGTGGAGCATGCCGATGGAACCCTGGAAGTGGTCAGGTGGGACGGCGAAAAGATTATTGGAGATGTCTGCGAAAGGCCCAAACTCCTTGAAATGGATTACGTGGTTTCCCCCGATACGAACAACTGCCCCGAGAAACGGGTTCCCCTGGCAGTATAAACTCTGACAAAGGCGAAAACGCGGGAGGGTTCAGGAGGCGAGAGACCTTGGTCTCTCGCCCGCGGACGGTACTTGAAGGTTTTCCAGAAACTGTTCGGTACATGAACCCCACGAGCATGAAAGAGCATGTTCCCTGCAGGTTTCCCGATCGATACCAAGGGCTTCCATGCAGGCTTTTTGCAGATCCTCATCAAGAACGCCGGTAACCCCTTCAATCACTACATCCTTTGGCCCCTGGACCGGAAAAGCCGCCACAGGAAGCCCGCAAGCAGCGGCCTCGAGCATAACGATCCCGAATGTGTCGGTAAGACTGGGGAAAACAAAGACATCGCTGCAAGCATAGATGGAAGCAAGTTCCCTCCCCGTTCTGGCACCAGTAAAAACCACCCCGGGATAGGACTCCCTGAGTTCATCAAGGGCCGGGCCGTCACCAGTAACGATCTTTGCCCCTGGCAGATCCAGGTCAAGAAAAGCCTTGATATTCTTCTCCACTGCCACACGTCCGACGTAAAGGAACCTGGGCCTGGGAAGGTTTTTCATCAGATCTATCCCGAAAGTTGCGGGATGGAATTTTTCTGTGTCTACTCCCCTGGACCACATTTTCAGATTACGGAACCCCCGGGCCGCCAATTCGTCACGAAGCGATGCAGTGGATACCATTACCCCCGAAGAGGGAGAATGGAACCAGAGGAAATATCCCGTCAGTAAATCCTGGGGAATTCGGAAACGCATCGAGATATACTCGGGGAACCGTGTCATGTAAGCAGTAGTGAACGGGAAAGATCTCGCAAGGCACCACTGTCGCGCCGCCAGGCCTATAGGTCCTTCGGTAGCAATGTGTACCGCGTCGGGACAAAATTCCTCAAGATATCTTCCCACAAACCATACATCCACCGCCAAAAGGATCTGAGGATACGTCGGGCAAGGAACTGTCCTGAAAAGTTCCGGTGAAATAACAGAGACCAGGTGTCCCTTTTTTTCAAGACAGTCGACAGTGTTCCGGATGGAGTTGACAACCCCGTTGATCTGGGGAGTCCACGCATCGGTAACGATAGCTATCCTCATCGCTCTCCCCCCTGTTCCGGGCACTTTGATCCCCCGCCAATCGCGGGGGCCATGCCACCCCTGAAAAAATCCTACTATTCCTTTCCTACGAAATAGTTTCATTACTGTAACCATCCTGTTGCGAAACTGCATCTCCCCTTGTTTTTGATTTGTAACATAAATGTTAGGCTCCGGTGACGCTGCCGTAGCAGATCCGGGGTTACGATGACTTTGCTTTTTTAGGAGGTTATGCGATGAACTGCGCGGGGGCACTAATCGGAGAGATAGCCGAGGAGGTCGCCATGAGGGAAATTCTATGCGGAGCCGTATCGACCCTCTTTCAGCCGATAGTCGAACTGGAGAGCGGTAAAATTGTCGGCTATGAAATCCTCAGCAGGGGTATTCCTCCTATTGAGAGCGCCGGAGCAATGTTTCAGTTTGCAAAATTCATGAATTGTTCCCATGAACTGGAGTGCGCATGCTGTCTGCGCGCCCTTGAATCGATAGCCTTGAGAGATCCCGATCCGGACTGCCGGTTTTTCCTCAATTTCAGCATCGAAACTCTTCTTGACGAGAACTTCATCAGTCGCATTTACCCCGAATCTCTGAAAAAATACGGGCTGACGCCGGAGCAAATAATCATCGAGCTCTCGGAGAAAACCCCGGTCCCTTCAGAGGAACCCTTCACCAACCTTATCTCGTCAATTCGCCGACAGGGTTTCTCCTTTGCCATAGATGACCTCGGCTCAGGTTACTCCAGCCTCAGGACAATAATTGCGGCGTCGCCTTCCTATCTCAAAATAGATATGGGAGTCGTAAGAAATATTCATAAAAGCCCCGAACGGCTAAAAATCGTGAAAGCCCTGATAGAATTCGGAGCCAGCGTTGATGCCCAGGTCATCGCCGAAGGAGTAGAGACGATCGAAGAATACAGGGCCCTTGCCGACCAGGGGTTAAAACTCGTTCAGGGCTTTCTCTTCGGAAGGCCGGAGGTGGAAATGCGGAAAACAACGAAACAGATCCCCATTTTTCAGGAACAAAAGACCATCCATTCTATCTCAGGCATATTCGGCCAGTCGGATCAATCCGAAAAGGCCGAAGCTATAGTAAGACCATCCCACGTTATTCCCTCGGGAACCATGACCTGTGCTGAGGCCGACCATTTTTTCAGCAAACATCCTGACGTCGACCATTTTGTTGTTGCAGGCAACCTTGGTGTTGAGGCTCTTGTTACCCGGCATCATTTCTACTCCAGGACTGCCGGCGCCTTCGGATATTCACTGAACCAGAACAGGCCGGTCGAAGCAATAGCCAAGACTTCCTTCCTATCCGTCGGCAGCGATGAGGCTATCAGGAATATTTACAGGGTCGCAATGGAAAGAGTCCACGAAAATGTATACGACCCCGTTATCATCGTTAGCCCCGATAACAGGTTTATTGGAACCATAACGATCCGGCAACTTGTTATGAGAGCCGGCGAAATTGAGACCGACAACGCCCTCAACAAAAATCCCCTGAGCGGACTGCCCGGTAACAGGCGGATCGAAAGGTGGATACTCGAAGCGCAGAGACCGGGAAGGGATTTCGTTATCGCCTATGCCGATCTCTCCAACTTCAAGGAGTTCAATGACCGTTACGGTTTTATCCGGGGAGACGAAATGATAGGATTTACGGCCTCGGTCCTCAAGAGCAACCTAAAAAAGGGGCCCTGCAGGGTAATGCTCGGGCACGTGGGGGGAGACGATTTCGTCTTCATCTCCGACGGAGAGCTCACCGAAGATATTCTGGATAATATCTGTACGGAATTCGACGAGGGAAAGATCTCCTTTTTCACGGAGGAAGATCTGAAGGAAGGCTTTTATTACGCCCTCGACCGCAAGAACAGAAAGACCAGGATCCCCCTTGTGACGATGAACGTCTCCGCCATTTCGAGCAGGACCCTGGGTGGCTGGAAGCACCCTGCGGAGATCGCCCAGATCGCATCGGGCCTCAAACACAAGGTGAAACAACACAGTGGGGAACTTGGCAAAAGTACATATCTTTTCGACAGGAGAGACCACCAGTCTTCAAAACAGGAGGACTGCCCCCAATAATCCGATGCAAGCCGGTTCTGCCCACTCAGTGACCGCGATCGCCCCGAAAACTGACATTCTTACCCGCAAAGACATTCAAAGTGTAAAATACCCCCGGAAGATAAATGAGGTGGAAATTTTGCTTGCAAGAATTAAGAACCTTGCTGTCGTGGTCTTTCTGTTTCTCTTATTCCTGCTCCCTGTCACGGTCGGGGGAGGAGAGCACTCGTGCATGGAGGTCGCCAGACTTTTTGAAGGAGAAAAGCCTCTGGATTGGGGGCAGGATGTCACGGGGGTAATCACACGATTCGACCCCGGTCGCGCAAAGGCCCTTGCGCTGACGTTCGACGCCTGTGGAGGTGGCGTGAAGGGCAACGGCTACGACAGGGAACTTGTTGAATTCCTGAGAAAAGAAAAGATCCCCGCGACTCTTTTCGTCAACGCCCGCTGGATAAGATCTAACCCGGATATTTTTGCCGAACTGGCTTCGGACCCCCTTTTCGAGATAGCCAACCACGGACTGGAACACAAGCCCCTTTCCGTCAGCGGCAAAAAGGCTTACGGGATATCGGGAACAGCCAGCCCGGCTGAAGCAGCCCGGGAGATCGAGGGCGGTGCAGAGGCCATCGAAAAGGCCTCGGGCAAAAGACCCCGTTTCTTCCGTTCCGGAACCAACCATTACGACGAGGTCGCCATCATGATCGCCGAAGAACTCAACCACCGGGTTGTCGGATGCAGCGTCAACGGCGACGGCGGAGCGACATTCTCCTCCACCCAGGTTGAGAAACAGATACTCTCGGCCCTTGCGGGGGATATAATCCTGATGCACATGAACAGGCCCGACGGCGGCACAGCCGAAGGGGTGGCTTCCGCCATGCCGACCCTGAAGGACAGGGGCTTTTCCTTCGTGAGGCTTTCCGAGGTTCTGGATAAATAAAAGGGGAATAATGATCGCCATGGACACAGCAATGACAGGGACATCCCTGCTGATCTACGGTATCGTTCTGGGAATATCCATAGCCGCGCCTGTCGGACCCATAGGTGTACTTTGCATCCGGCGCACTCTTGCGGCGGGTCTTCTTACCGGCCTTGCAACCGGGCTTGGAGCCGCTGTCGCTGACGGACTTTACGGGGCCGTTGCGGCTTTCGGCATAGCATCCGTCGCCAACCTTCTTATGGCTGTCAATCTATGGCTGCGGCTCGCGGGAGGAGCCTTCCTTATCTGGCTGGGCTGGAGAACCATTTCCAGAAAGACGGAAGACACTCTTCAGGAGAATCACCGGGATATTGGGGAACTTTCTCTTGCGACAGATTTCGCTTCCACTTTTCTTCTGACCCTGGCCAACCCGATGACCATAATTTCTTTTTCGGCCATCTTCATGGGTCTGGGAAAAGACATCGCAACGGCAGGGGCAACAGGACCTCTTCTCCTAGTTATGGGCGTTTTTTCCGGTTCCGCGCTATGGTGGCTTGGACTAAGTTCGTTTTTCTCCCTTTTCAGGAAAAAAATGACCCCGACAGCCATGAAATGGGTCAACAGGGTTTCAGGGTCTGTTATTGTCCTTTTCGGGGCTATAGTTCTCCTTGACGCCATCATTTGATAACCCCCCTTCCCGCAAGACAGATTGAATTGCCCGGGGGGTTCCATTTTTTTGAACCTGGATTTATCATGACGTCAAAATAGAGAGTAAAAGGAAGGTGATAAGCAATGAAAGGCAAATTCCTTTTGATGGTCCTTGTCGCCCTTCTCCTCTTCCCCCTGCCTTGTGCCCTCGCGGCTGAGTGCCCCCCCGAGAAACCGGACGCGGAACCCCTTTTCGAGACAGAAGGGATATTCGTCGGGAAACTGGATGGCAACCTTGTTATCTTCCTGGACAACCGCGACGGCGACAGGCAGGTCAGTTTTACCCTCGACAGGGAGCAGGCCTCGCGGCTTTTTTCATACGCTGTCGAGGCAAGGAACGCGGCGCCGGGAATGAACCCCTTCGCACCCACGGGAAACATGGAAGTACCGAAAAAACAGAGACCCATGGAACCTCTTATGCTCGAAACCCCCGAAGGTTCAGCCCTCTGGGCCCACGTGGCGGGAAGGGACTACCGGAACAGCTCCTTCTTCGCCGACTTTGTCCTGGCACCGTCGGACAGCGGAGGTTCACCTGACAGGAACTACATGCAGGCCATGACTATCTACGAGACAGCACCGACTTTCCCAAAAGAGGAGATTATCGACAAGGCAACGGGACAGCCGATTGGAGAACCGGCTCAGCCCGAGGCAAAATGGGGTGATGAGTTTTCAGCGTTCCTTTCGGCTCTGCAAAAGTTCACGGGCTCGAAGTTGCTGATCATCGGATGACATCAGGCCGCCGGGGGTTCACTCTGGTCGAACTCCTGGCGGTTCTTATGATCGTCGGCATCCTGGCGGGGACTATGTTGCTCGTCATGGGATCGGGCACGGAGAAAGCCCGCCTTGCCGTCTGCCAGAGAGACGGGCGCACAGTGGGTTCTGCGGCGAGGATCTACGTATGGGAAAATCCGGGGAGTGAACCGGAACTGCAGGACCTGATAGACTCCGGCCTTATCGAAAGGGCCCCCAACTGCATCGGGGAGGGGACCTGCTCCTGGTCCCCGGAAGAACTCAGACTCGTCTGCGGAAGCCAGGAACCAGCCGAACCGGAGCCTCTCACCCCACTGGGCTCGACATTTGCCGAGATCTCGGGAAGCATGGCGGCAAGGGTCCTGCAATACTACCAGGACAACGGCACACCCCTCAGCACCTGGCAGGATGAGCGCTACGCAGCGATAGGACTTGAAAAGACCTTCTGGGACAACCCCGTCGAAGGGATCATGTATGTCCCGCAGGGACTCTTCGTGAAGATACGACCGGCAGTTCCGGGGATAACCTTTCAGGTAACGACAACCGGTGGAGAGACAAAGACACTTACAAGCGACCTCAACTGGAATATCTGGCACAATGTAGTCACCGATACCTGGTACTTCCACAGCAGCAATGATTCTGACAACGCCTTCGATCCACAGACACTGGTGATAATCCGAGACTGATGCTCTACGTCCTCTCACCTCTCACTGCGACAACTATCCCCAAAAGGATAAGCGTGCCACCTATGATCTTGGCAAGGGTCAGTGTCTCTCCAAACAGGATCCATGCCAGGAGCGTGGCCCCTATCGGCTCGCCCAGCAGAGCTACCGCCACGAGGCTGGCGCTCAGATATCTCAGAGCCCAGTTGTAACTGCTGTGGCCGAGGATCTGGGATACCAGTGCCATCCCGATGAAGGCCGTCCAGGTACTTGTGCTGAACCCTTTTAAAGGTAATCCTGCAGCAATGATGACCACCAGAAGCACGAATGCGGCCGCACCATAACAGACAAAGGTGTAAACGGGCAGGCTTACCTTGGCCCTGACGACGCGCCCGGTAAGGAAATAAAGAGTCGCGAACCAGGCACCGAAAAGGGCCAGGATGTCTCCCCACAGGGCCCTTCCACCCAGCGCAAAATCACCGGCGCTAATGACGAGTACCCCACAAAAGCTCAGGGCGATACCTGCCCAGGTCACTCGGCTGACCCTGTCGCCGCTGACGAAAGGGGAGAGGATCGCCGTCCAGACGGGAATGGTCTCGACGATAACCACGCTGCTGGCTATGGATGTGTAGAACAGCGAAGTTATCCATGTAGAAAAATGCAGGGCCAGGAAGGTCCCGGCAAGTACCACACGAAGCAGGTCCTTCCTTTGCAATCCGAAGAGTTCCTGTCTGTGCCGTACAAACACGAGGGGGGCCATTACAGCGGCTGCTATCCCCGAGCGGTAGAACGATATTACGATAGGCGAAGCATCGGCGTATCGGGCAAAGATGGAACCTGTCGATATCCCTATGATTCCAAGCAAAAGGACAAAAAAGGGCGTAAAACGGCCAACGGATGGCGACAAGAAAAAAACTCCTCTCGAGGAAACGGTTTTTCGGGTAACATGATACTCTGACAGCCTCTTTGTACAAAGAGAGAAATTCCTTCAGCAAAGGAGACCGGGAAACAGTTTTTCAAACCCGACCCGGAGATCATAATGTCAAGAATTGGTCCTTTCGATTTCAGTCTTCGCGAATTCGGGGGCTCCCTGGGAGACCTGGGGACCCTGTTGCCCCTCGCAGTAGGATACATCACCGTCTGCGGTGTGGACCCTGCAGGGATGCTGGTGTTTCTGGGCCTGGCCAACATCATTACTGGAGTCATCTACAGGCTCCCCATGCCCATTGAACCCATGAAGGTCCTTGCTGTCATGGCCATTGCCCAGGCCTGGAGTCCCGGACAGATCTACGCATCTGCCTTTGCAATGGGTATTACCTGGCTTTTCCTTGGACTTTCGGGAGCCATCAACTGGATAGCTGCCCACACTCCTCATTCAGTTATCAGGGGTATACAGTTCTCCCTCGGGATCCTCCTTGCGATTCAGGGTTTCAGGATGATCCAGGGAGCCTGGTTTCTCGCGGCAGTTTCTATCCTTATTATCCTTCTCCTGAGGGACAACAGGTTCGCGCCGGCCTCGCTTGTACTGGTAGCAGGAGGCATCCTCCTCATGGCCTTCAGAGGCGACCTCTCCAGCATCCAGCCCATGTCCCTTGCCCTTCCGCAGCTGCTTAAACTCGACATGAGCCTTCTATGGCCATCTATGAGGGATGGCGGGTTCTCCCAGATACCCCTGACCGCAACCAATGCCGTAATTGCCACATCGGCCCTCATAACAAAATACTGGCAGGACCGCAGCGTGTCGGTCAAACAACTCTCACTGAACATGGGCGTCATGAACCTCCTGGGCCCCTTCATCGGGGGCATTCCCCTGTGCCACGGGGCTGGAGGCCTGGCAGGGCAGTACTACTTCGGGGCCCGTACAGGCGGGGCGAACATAATCGAGGGCTCGCTGGAAATATTTCTCGGGATATTTCTTTCCGGTTCCATTGCATCCATATTCAGGTCATTCCCGATGGCGATCGTAGGGGCAATGATGATAATGGTGGGAATAGAACTGGCCAAATTCCTGGAATCCGTAAGATCTTCACGGGACTGGGTTGTAATAGGGGCAACAGTTGCTTTCTCCATATATTTCAACATGGCGGCAGGATTCGCTGCAGGGATTGCGGTTTCGTGGATGATGGAGCGATGGCAAAAAACAGACGTATAAAATATGCGGCAACAGATCATATTTGATAAGTAACTGGCTGTGTGATAAAATTTTGATGCGAACAATAAGATAAACCCCTATGGGTATTTGAGCGGAGGTGGCAATATGAAACTCAGCGCACGAAACGCACTCAAGGGCAAGATAAAGGAAATCAAGGCCGGAACCGTGAACACCGAGGTCATAGTAGAACTCAAGGGCGGAGAGGAAATAGTCTCCATGATCTCAAAGGAATCAGCCGAAAAAATGGGTCTCAAGCCGGGGAAGGAAATCTACGCCGTCATCAAGGCTTCCAGCGTAATGATAGGAACGGATTAGCACAGAGGATCCCATGTTAACCCGGGAGCGCTCAACAGGCGCTCCCCTTTTTTTACCCTTTTGTCATTGGCCTTTCGTGGTTTATACTCTACAGAAAAAGATCGTTTCTCCGAGCCGGATTACCTAAAGGGGAATTTACCCAAGGAGTCCGGACGACAGGGTGTAGCCGGAAACAGCTGCGCCTCCCTTTTGGAAAGGAGGAACAGGGCCTTGAACAGTGCACTTTCAAAGTGCCCCGGATGTTGTTTTGTGCCTCCCAAGTTCTTCAACATGGGGAACTGCCCCTGATGATTCTGTCCTGCGTAATAGCCGATCATTCACTGGATCTCCAGAAGCAGTATTCTGTTGCTCTTTCCAGGACTCCCAGGCTTCGCCTTAAGGAGACGGTAACCTGCGGTCCGGAACTTGAGGAATGCCTTGAACGGGGAAATATCCATCTCATCCTTCTGGACATCTACCTTAAAGGATGGGAGGGCGTTGCCTCACTCAGACAGGCACGTATCAGGTATCCGCGTATCGACTGGCTTGTTCTTTCAAAAGGAGCCGATCCTGATATCGTTCGGGGTTGTGTTTGCCTTGGTGTTTTCGACTACCTGATCAAGCCTTTTCCCCCCGAACGTCTGGAGCGGGCACTTAACACTTTTTTCCAATATCATCAGGGCCTGACACAAAGGACCAACCCATGGCACCAGAAAGACCTGGACATGATCACCGCCCTGAGAAACAGCCCCTCACGGTTCATGGAGGAGACACCAAAAGGAATCCAGGGCAAGTTGCTTGACCGGTTCCGTACATGCATGCGCAGAACCCGGAGAACCATGTCGTCTGCCGAAGTCGGTAAAGCCACAGGAGTATCCCGTTCCACCGCAAGGAGATACCTGGAACATCTCGTCGAAAGGGGGGAAGCTTCTTTCGAATACGAGATAAGCAATGTTGGCCGCCCTGTCAAACTTTACATATTTCTGGACTGATTACCTGAAATTCTATGTTACATGTATCTGGGGAAGGTAGTCTGGCAAACTCGCAATCGGGGAATATACAGTTTCTGCAGCGACTGCACAATCCCCCCTCACCCCAACCGGAAACGTTCAAATGCTCGCCAAGCCCTGCGAATAAAGCTATCAGGAGACGGTCAAGAGTCGTCCTTTCGTCGTGCGCGACACACGCCGGGGCACCTACAACCCAGGACCCCCCTTTCCTCGCAAGCATAAGGTTTGAGCCCGGCATGGCAGGGACTCCTCTGAACAGTATCTCATCGGCAACGGATTTTATGGCTTCGGGAGTCCTGTCATCAGCATCGACGCTCATCCCTCCGGAACAGATAACAATATCCGAACCGTCCTCCAGTAATTCCCTGATCGCCTCGCTAATCCTTTGCTTCGAATCACCACATATCCGCTGACCACCGAAAACGCCTCCCAGTTCACCGAGTTTGCGTTCAAGTTTCTCGCGAAACGCGTCTCTGACCAGGCCCGAAAGGATTTCTTCACCAGTGGAAACAAGACCAACTTTCAATGACATGAAGGGCCTGACGGAAAACTGTTCCGCCGCTTCTTTCGCTCTCTCCAGAGCATCCCTTTTCAGGCAAAGCGGCAATATTCGAAAGGCCGCTACTGTTTTCCCCGGGTTAACGATAGCGTTACCAGGGCAACAGGCAAATGACCACTCTCTGTCCCGATTGATCCGCCTGACCGCATCTGCATCAAAACGCACAACACCTGACACTTTTGCAACAAGCCTGCAGCGCCCTTCTTCGGGACCTGAAATTTCGAGCCCTTCCCCGGCAAGCGATTCCGCAAGGGCCAGGGCCGCATCATCTTCATGGACTTCGTCCTCTTTCAGTACCAGGAAGGACAGGTTCCGCCGGCCCATACGTCTCAAAACTGGAAGATCGCCCGTTCCCAGAATATGTCCTCTCTTGAATCTCGCTCCCTTGGTTTTCTTTCCGGAATCAACCTCGGTCAGATCATGAGCCAGAGGTAGCCCGACAGCTTCTTCGATCGGGATCACCGTTATATCCACGGGTCATTCCCCCTTGCCACCGGATTTATTCTGGGGGACCGGGTAGAATGGCCCCGGAGCATTTGAGAGCCCACTTCTGAGTTTGACCAGATCCGCTCCGCGAGAGACTGCGATGATCTCAGACAAAACCGACACGGCAATCTCTTCGGGCGTTTCTGCGCCAATGGGCAAACCAACGGGCTGGAATATCATGTCGAGATGCTCTTGCGATACTCCCTGTTTCAAAAGCCTTTCCCGGACCCAGCCTATCTTCTTTCTTGAGCCCACCAGGCCAAGGTAGGCCATAGTTTTGCCCTCAAGCATGCCGACAACTTCGGCATCCAGAGCATGCCCCCGTGTTGCCACAACGACATAAGAAGACTCGTGAAGAACAACACCCCCCTGCATTGCCTCATCAAGGGTACAGGCTATCACTTTACCCCAGGGGATCAGTTCAGGATCGGCAAATTCCTTTCGCTCGTCCCACACTATTACCCTGTATCCTGCAACAGACGCCGCCTGGGCCAGGGCTTTGCCGATATGCCCGGCTCCGAAAACGACAACCTCGACATCACGACCAAGAGGCTCCATCAGAATAATCACGTCTCCGCCGCATACAGCTCCACTTTCCATTTCCCCCAGCACCGTTTCATGGAGGGTCGGCTTCGACCCTGACCTGAGAAGTTCCAAAGCCTTCCGGATGACGTCATATTCAAGAGGCCCTCCCCCCACGCTTCCGGATATTGAGCCGTCTGTACGAACCCACATGGAGGATCCGAGATCTCGCGGAGTAGACCCACCCGAGCCAACAACGGTGCAAAGAACTCCTGACCCACCGCGCTCCAGTTCTTCATTAACAAGTCTAAATAATGACCGATTCAATACTCTCTTCCTCCTTCGATTCCTTGATAAAAATCAACTCAACCGCTCCTGGGGGGACGGCAAAACGCACTTCTTTTCCCGGGTGGAAGATCTCTGCGTGAGAGCCTGTTCCCCATTTTTCGATCTGCCAGTGACCGCGATCCGTCCGGACGTGCATCCGGACGACTCCCCCCTCAAGCAGAACTTCCTCGATCTTCCCCGAAAACACGTTCCTGGAAAGCTCGTTGTCGACCGGCATACGGGGGTCAAGGAATCTGACCCTGTCAGGCCTCACGAAAGCGATAGCCGGTCCAAAGCCTGATACGTTTTTCAATGCCATGTCCCCGGATACCCAATGGAAGGAAGAGCACCCCGCAGTGTTGAGTCGGACATGACCTTCTAAAAGGTTTCCCCAGCCCATCATCTTCCAGAATCGCATCCGGCCCCGCCCTTTCATGATGTCTTCGATCCGCTCGGAACCAGTCAATTTCCCCTTTTCCACAAAAAAGACGTAATCGCCAAGGGCACAGATATCCTCTACCTGATGCGTCACATAGAGAATCGGGATCCTTGTCTCTGCCTGGAGGCTACGCAATTCTCTCCGAAGGTTCCTTCTCAAAGGGCCATCCAGGGCACTGAACGGTTCGTCAAGAAGGAGCATTTGCGGATCCGCAGCCAGTGCCCTGGCCAGTGCAACGCGTTGTTTCTGACCTCCGGAAAGCTGGGATGGGTAACGATCCTCGTAGGATTCCAGGCGGACTCGTCCAAGCCATTCCCGGGCTATTGAAACTGCCTTTTCGTGTTCAATCTGGACGCAGCCGAAGAGCACGTTTTCCAGAGCTGTCATGTGCGGAAAAAGAGCCAGGTTCTGAAAAAGAAGTCCCATTTTCCGACGGTGCGCGGGCTCGCAGATCCCCGCATTCGAATCTAGCAGAACACGACCGGCCAATGCTATACGTCCTGACCGGACGTTTCGCAAACCGGCGAGGCATCGCAGTGTCAGGCTCTTACCCGAACCGCTGGGGCCGAAAAGGACTCCGATCTCCCTGCCTAGCCGGAACGACATATCAAGTTGAAAGTTTCCTATCTGCTCGCTGATCCGTGCCTCAAGCCAGGCGCTCATGTGCTCCGGCCTCCAGTCTGTGCACAAGACAGAGGCTCGCTATGCCCACTCCTACCAGAAGAAGGGCGGCTATGTGTGCCTGGGCGAAATTGAGGGATTCCACCTGCCCGTAGATATAAAGGGGCAGAGTCTGGGTCCGCCCCGGGATGTTTCCGGCCACCATCAGCGTGACTCCGAAGTCGCCCAGGGCCCGGGCGGAAGAAAGCGCAAGGCCGACCAGCAAGGTTCGTCTTGCGAGGGGAAGAGTGATCCTGAAGAGAACGCTCCAGGGCCCCCTTCCAAGGGTCAGAGCTGCTTCCTCCAGTTCTCTGTCCACTCCTGCAAAGGCCGCGCGGGAAGCCTGGATCATGATGGGAAGCGATGGTACCAGTGCGCCCAGGGCTGCCGCTGGGAAGGCGAACAGAAAGCCCGCCTCGCGGAAGAATTTGATATGTCCCAGGGCAAAAAGAAGATACAGGCCTAGTACCGATGGCGGCAGTATGATCGGAAGCTGGACCAGGAGGGACAATAACTCCCGTCCCCGGAAGTCCCTCCTGGCCAGAAGCCACCCCAGACCCCCACCCAGCAGCGTAAGCAGAGGTATATCGATCGCCAGTACTTTCAGGCTGATGATAAGGGCCCGTTCCATTCTCTCTCCTGTGTCAGCGGGCGACGGGTTCGAATCCGGCTTCCAGGAAGAGTTCTGCCGACTCCGGGGTATACAGGTAGTCGAAAAACACCAGGGCCGCCAAAGCATTGCGTCCCGTCACGATGCCTCCGAAAAGACGCTGAGGAGGCATGGGAACCTTTGTCCATGAACCACCCAGCTTTTTTGCGATGCTCAACGGAATATAGGCCGCGCCGGCCCCTCCGCTTTTTGCCGCAAGACCTGCCTTGAGGACATCTCCAGCGACGATGAGGCGCTCTTCCCTGTCAAGTTTTTCATACTCTCCTGTTTGTTCCAGGTACTTTTTTGCAAGAGCTCCGTAGGGAGCCAGCTCGGGGTCCGCAATGGCGACCCGGATCTTTCCGCCTTTCGCGATATCAAGGGAAGGAGCCTTTTCTGAATCCCACCACAGTACCAGCGGGCATTCCGCTACCGCCCGCACGCGCTCAAGCTTGCCTTTTTCCTCCAGATACCGGGCCCATTTCTCATCAGCGCTCAGATAGAGGTCGAAAGGAGCCCCCATCTCGATCTGCCTGGCCAACTGTCCCGATGCTCCGAATACCGAGTCCATGTGGATCCCCTTATCTTTCTCAAACTGGGCCGCGATCTTTTCCATTACCGGCTGAAGACTGGCCGCAGCAGCAAACACCTCGGCTGATGCCTGGACCGTCGATGTCCCGAATAAAAGCATCACCCCAAGTATGATACCCAAAACTCTCCAGTTGCCTGCGAAACGGACTCTCATGACGATGAAGCCTCCTTTTTGTTACGATTTTTTCCGCATTGCGCACAGACCCCGTAAACCACCATATTCTTTCCTTCCACGATTGTTCCAGGTTCAACTTCTATATGAGGGAGAGAATCCCACTCAAGGCATTTCATTCGCCCGCAAATCCTGCATTCAAAATGGGGGTGATCCCCGGGGCAACCGTGCTTTCCGGGATCGTGGGCACAAAAACGCCAGGCTCCTTTCATATCCATGACCCTATGAACCATTTTTTTATCAAGCAACAACAAAAGTGTCCTGTAAACAGTTACACGATCATATTGACCCTTCAGCCCCCCGATCACCTCTTTATATGACATGGGCCTCTTCTCCCTGACAAGCACTTTCAGAACCGCTTCCCGGGTAGGGGTTAGGCGTACGGAACATCTTTTCAGCATTTCGCCAACCTTCATAAACCATCCCTCCAGTGCAACCCTGTTGCAAAATACACCCATTTTTTTGCCGTCCCCTCAACAGGGCGGACGGCAAAAAAATTTTCTTTCTTAAACCTGATCCTATTTCTGCGAAACCTTCCTGACTGCCCGTTCCATGCGAAAGCGTTTCAGTTTCATGTGGGGATCACCCTCGGTCGGAACGATGCACAGGAAAACAAAGGGTTCCGGTCCGGGATTCTCGTATCCGTGGGTCACTCCGCCCGGGACATGGGCCCATCCCATGGCCGGGATCTCCAGGGGTTTACCTTCGATGATTACAAAACCAGTACCGCTCAGGCCAATCATGTAATGCGGCCAGTCATGGACGTGATCGGGGATAACGGTGCCGGCAGGCAGGGAAAAATGTCTCATCGTATAGTCGTACCAAAACCTGCCGGGTCCGAAGACAACCCGCTTGGTTACTTCCGGAGCCAGTGAAGACGCATCGAAGAGTTCAAGATCGTCGATATACCCAGTGAAAGTCTCTTCCATGAAATTTCGCCCCCCTCTCTGCATTGTTATCTCCGGTTTTGCCGAAGTCGCCTTCTTAGATCGTGACTGTTTCTAGTTTTTCTTCATTCCCGCCAGCACCTTTTCGGGCAGTGCAGGCAACTGGAATATCCTTGCGCCGCAGGCTCTGGCAATACCGTTGAGTATTGCTGGGTGCGGAGCGGAAAGAGGCATCTCGCCCGTCCCGGATGCGCCGAATGGGCCGAATTCACGCGGCGTTTCCATGTGGAAGAGCTGAATGTCGTCGGTTATGTCCTTGATGTACGGGAATCCGCAGGTCACGAGATTGTTGTACTTTCTCGGATCTCCGAAATCCTCTGTCAAGGCAAGACCTATTCCCTGTGCAATGCCGCCCATGTGCTGACCCTCGACGACGTCGAAGTTGTTTATCTTGCCGACGTCGCTGACAAGCGTGAATTTTTCTACCGTGGTTTTCCCCGTCTTTACCTCCACTGCGACCTCGGCCATGAAGATGCCGAACATGTGGTTGGCGAACGGGTAGCCCTGTCCAGTGACGTCGTCCATGCCGGTGCAGGTGATCGCTTCTCCGTCGATGTTGCGTACCGTGGCCTTCCAGTAACCCTCATACAGGGTGGGGATACCTTCCGCCACCATTTCGTCGTAGGTCCGATAGCTGCCGTCGGTTTTGCGCATGGCATCGAGAAGTTTTCTGCAGCTGTCGACAATGGCGTTTCCAACCATGACCTGGCAGCGGCTCGCGGCGGCTGCACCGCTGTTGGGTGCCTTGGCCATGTCGTTGCAGACCAGCTTGATCTGGGTTGGGTGGAGTTTGAGTGGTTTCAGGGCCTCGTGGGCGGTTCCAACGCATCCCATATCGGCTCCCTGTCCGTGGTCTTCCCAGGTGTTGTAGAGAGTTACGCCGTCCTTTGTCAGCTCGACGTTGCTTGCTGCATCGTCGGCGCCGTCGTCGTTGGAATTGTATATGCCGATGGAGATGCCGACCGCGCGTT
>Ga0334887_1000892_pt1 | contig 43195 bp, 44 predicted proteins | sample GraSluR1_MG_10_FD_207217 | JGI IMG/M metagenome (GOLD analysis project Ga0334887, IMG submission 207217) | Sludge microbial communities from methane-producing bioreactor in Wageningen University, Netherlands - Granular Sludge_18_07-R1 | ecosystem: Engineered > Bioreactor > Anaerobic >...
CTATAAAATCAAGCATTTTAAAAACCAACGGAACTTAGTCTGCGACGGATTCACGTTGGTTTTATCGATTTTTGTCAGACTAAAGTCCACTCTACGCACCGGTGGAACTTACTTTGAAAATTTACCATTTTTTTTAAAAGCCGCTGGCAAATCTTGTTCATTTTTGACAACTTGATTAGTATACTAGACTTCTGTTTTACTGTCAACATATTTTCTGAAAAAATGTTGAATTTCTTTAGTTAAAATAAAAGGAAATACTCAATTGGTATTTCCTTTTATCAATATGGTAGCTAACTATTTTGCTTCAATGAGCCCAAGGTTACCATCTTCACGGCGATAAATAACATTTGTTTCGCCATCTTCTGCATCAGTGTAAATGAAGAAATCATGACCTAGAAGTTCCATTTGAAGAATTGCTTCTTCAACATCCATAGGTTTCAAATCGATATGTTTTGTTCTAACAACTTTTCTAGCTACAGATTCTTCAGCTGGTTCAGCTTCAAATTCAGTTGTAAAGACTTGTCCTGTAGGAAGTTTTTCACGGTTCTTTTTAGCAATTTTTGTTTTGTTTTTACGAATTTGACGTCCGATTTTATCAACAACCAAATCAATTGAACCATACATGTCTTGAGACACATCTTCTGCACGTAATGTTACTGCACCAATTGGTATTGTTACTTCAACTTTTGCTGTCTTTTCTTTGTATACTTTAAGATTAACTCGTGCTTTCAATTCTTGATCAGCATGGAAGTATTTTTGAATTTTTCCAAGTTTTGCTTCGACATAGCTACGAATTGCTTCTGTAACTTCGATGTTTTCACCACGGATACTATATTTAATCATAAAATACCTCTTTCTCGCATCTAAGCGCTTTCTTATTACACTATTATTATACCGCTTTCATGAAAATTTGCAAGTCTTTACCGTGCAATTGATAAAGTTTTTACATTTTGGACTCCTTTTGCTCTAAACAGACTAGTTATTTCATGCAATGTTGCACCTGTTGTATAGATATCATCTACTACAATTATTTTTTCTGGAACCAATTCTTCCGTCAATAAAAACGACGTCGAATTTGAGAGCCTTTCTTGCCTATTTCTACTTGATTGTTTTTCACTATCAGAACGTACTAGCAATTCTGAGTAGGATATCTTCTCATAATCTAGCATAGTAGTAACTTGATTAAATTGTCTTTCTTTCATTCTTTCATCGGAAATTGGTACTGGCACTATAGTATAGTCATGGTATTCTGAAAGAATTTTCTTTAATTCTTTTGCAAAAACTTTTCCTAAGACAACGTCTCCCTCGAATTTATATTTGGAAAAATAGTCTTTCATGGCAGGATTGTACCGATAGAGAGCTCTGTGGTTAACTTTGTGGCCTTTCTTTTCCCAAAGTTCACAATCTGCACATCTCATGTCAGTATCCTGTCGGTAACAATCTGGGCAATGTGGCTGACCAATTCTCTCAAACTGATTCGAGCAAGAACTGCAAATCGCTCTGCTATTATTCCTAAAGAATAGGATGTCACAAAAGCGAATTTTTTCTTGAAATTCCTGGTTACATAGGAGACATGTCATGCAAAACCTCCTTTTTGATTCATAGTTTTTATCTCTTGAATAGCTCTTTTCATGGCTTTTGTTTTACCGTCGTGTAAGAATAGCAGTTCTCCTGTGGGACGTTCGAAAGCTCTTCCGACTCTTCCTGAAATCTGCACCAATGCGCTCTTCGTGTATAATCTGTGATTAGCTAAAACGACAAAAACATCTACACAAGGGAAGGTCACCCCTCTTTCAAGAATTGTGGTTGACACTAGGATACTTATTTCACGATTTCTAAATTTATCTACTATTTCTAGACGATTTTCTGTTTGACTTGAGACAAAGTCAATTTTTTCTTCTGGAAAATAGCGGAGCAGAATCTGAGTGAAGACTTGCCCCTGCTCAATATTAGGAAAGAAAATTAAAAGTGGAAATCCAGTTTCTCTTTGCTTTGCAATAAGATATCGTAGTTTGGATGGGATTTTTTGCTTCTGGAGATTTTTTTGAACAGCCCCTAACCACATTTCTTTTGGTACTACTAATGGATTGGCATGGAAACGCCTGGCTAAATCAAGTTTTCTAAGTTCCCCTTTCTTTACTTTTTTATCTAATTCGTCTGTTGATGTAGCTGTAAGAAAAATCCTGACCCCATCTTTCTTAACCGAGCTTTCCACTGCGTGGTAAAGCACAGCATTGTCAACAAAAGGAAAAGCATCCACTTCATCAATAATAAGTAAGTCAAAAGCCTGATAAAATTTTAGTAGTTGGTGAGTGGTAGCGATGATAAGACGAGCACGAAAATAGGGGTCAGAATCACCGTGCAGTAGGGAAATAGGACAAGAAAAATCCTTACTAAGACGCTTATAGAGTTCCAAGCAGACATCTATCCTTGGGCTAGCAAGACAAACACAACCTCCTTTGTCAAGAATCTTTGCTACCGATTCGTAAATCATTTCTGTTTTTCCTGCACCAGTGACAGCATGAACCAGCAAGTTTTCCTTCATATTTAGTCCCTGCAAAAGTCCTTTTGAAACCTGAGCTTGATATGGGGTCAGTTGACCCGACCATCTAAGTGACTGTGCCTTTTCAAAAGGAATTTGAGGGAAATAATAGAGTTGGGCCAGGCTGGTATTTCTTCCAAAAATGATACATGCCCTACAATAGTATTGACCGCTGGGTAAGACATTTTCTTTTGGAGCCAGACTGCCGCAGCGATTGCAGATCAGTTTCCCATTTTTCTCCTCCATGGCTGGCAGGACTTGGGCATATTCTTTTAGTTCTGTTGGAATCTGATTTTCTGTAAAAATCCGTCCATAGTATAATTCAAGTTCTTTCATCACTATATTCATTCGGAATTCTTTGCTAATTTTGCAAAATTTTTGTAAAATTTTCTTATGAACTATAAGACTATCAAAGAAGACGGTATCGTCGAAGAAGAAATCAAAAAATCCCGCTTCATCTGTCATCTCAAACGGGTTGAATCAGAGGATGAGGCTCGTGACTATATTGCTCAAATCAAGAAAAAACATCACAAGGCTAAACACTCCTGCTCTGCTATGATCATTGGGGAAAACTCTGAAATCAAAAGGTCTAGTGATGATGGTGAGCCGAGCGGTACAGCTGGAGTTCCAATGTTGACCGTCCTTGAGAAGCAAGAATTGACAAACGTTGTCGCTGTCGTTACTCGTTATTTTGGAGGAATCAAGCTAGGTGCTGGCGGCCTCATCCGCGCCTACTCTGGAAGCGTTGCAAATGCCACCAAAGAAATCGGAATCGTTGAGGTAAAGGAACAGGAAGGCATCAAAATAACCCTAACTTACCCTCAATACCAAACCTTTGCAAGCTTTTTAGCCAGTGAGGGACTGGTTGAGTCCGAAACAGAATTCTTAGAAAATGTAACGACCTCAATTTACCTAGATTCTGAGAATGTCGCTGGAACATTGGAGAGGCTGGTTGAGTTTTATCAAGGAAAAGCTATTTTTGAAAAAGCAGGAAGTAAAATCGTTGAGGTTTCCTTGTGATAGCCTTTTCTTATCACAACGATAAGAAAAATGTATTTTACAAGTTTCTTTATTAATTCTATACTGTAAGCATATAAGAAAATTTGAGGTGATAAATATGACGAAAATCTACCAATCAATTGCTGAACTTGTTGGAAATACTCCAATTGTAAAACTAAATAATATCGTTCCAGAAGGGGCAGCCGATGTCTATGTTAAACTCGAAGCCTTTAACCCTGGGTCATCTGTTAAAGACCGTATTGCTCTTCGAATGATTGAAGATGCTGAAAAAGATGGGATTATTAAACCTGGCGATACTATTGTTGAGCCAACTTCTGGTAACACAGGTATTGGTTTATCTTGGGTTGGTGCAGCAAAAGGTTATAATGTCGTCATCGTGATGCCTGATACTATGAGTATCGAACGTCGTAAACTTATTCAAGCATATGGTGCTGAACTAGTACTTACTCCTGGTAGTGAAGGTATGAAAGGTGCAATCGCCAAAGCACAGGAAATTGCTAAAGAACGTAATGGCTGGGTACCTTTACAATTTGCAAATCCATCTAACCCTAAAGTTCATGAAGATACAACTGGTCAAGAAATTATTGATGCATTTGGTCCTACAGGACTTGATGCCTTTGTTTCAGGTGTAGGAACTGGTGGTACAATTTCAGGCGTTTCTCACGCTCTCAAAAAAGCCAATCCTGATATTCAAATTTTTGCTGTTGAAGCCAATGAATCAGCAGTTTTATCAGGCGAAAAACCTGGACCTCATAAAATTCAGGGTATCTCAGCTGGTTTCATTCCCGATACTCTAGACACTAAAGCCTATGATGATATTATTCGTGTAACTTCTGAAAATGCTATTTTAACAGGACGGGCTCTTGGTGGACAAGAAGGTTTCTTGGTCGGAATTTCTGCTGGAGCAGCTATTCATGCTGCAATCGAGAAAGCTAAAGAATTAGGTGTTGGTAAAAAAGTACTAGCAATCCTACCTGATAATGGGGAACGTTACCTATCAACGGCACTTTATGATTTTGAAGACTAATACATATTTTAAAAAATCCGCTAGAAGTTTAGCGGATTTTTAGTTTCTTTTCAAATAAAGAAATTATTGGTTCGTTCTCACAAACTTTAATTAGCTTAATTGCCAGGACATTTCCTTCAATCGGTTTACAGTGGCTCATGCAATACTCAAAAGTATAGGGAAATTTTTCCTTATCAATTCTATTAGCTATGGTAACATGTGGAACCCAATTTAAAGGATGGTAAAGTGAATCTTTTGTACTGTAATTTCCTAAAATCTGATGCAGTTTCTGATGAAAATGGGCTAGATGCAGTGTCTTAACAGGGAGCAAGGTAACCATTGATGAATTAAGAAACGCAGATACCCCATTAAATTGTAGTTCTATTGACTTATTTCCTTCAAATTTTTCTAACATATCAATGACACAAGAAATATCACCTTTTTCAAAAGATGCCAGAGTTAGATGTGGTTCCCTTCCTTCTACTTCATATGCGTAAGAAGAAAGTTTTTGATCAAATAAATCCTTCCATATCGTTCTAATATAGTCATTAAATTCTTCATCAAAGAGGGCTATAAGTGCATACATAAACCTACCTCAGCTTTAAATTTTATATAGAAAATAATACGATATATTTTGCCAATATTCAATGATTAATTGACATACAAACATCAAAGATTTGATTTTAGTAACTTTTTACATTATTGCATACAAACACTTACTTTAGTCTCCCCTTTTCCATCCTTCACCTTCTATCACGTAGTAGCTAAATGGTAGTTCACTTCGTAGAAGCTCTACCCAATGCACAGAAAAAGACCTCTAACAAGGTCTTTTTCTAGCCTTTACCTTTGTGCGCAGTAGCTGAATGGCAGCTCACTTCGTTACACTTGTGATCGACCTATTCAGCCTTGCGGGGGTTCGTCTACGGAATCGTAGATTCCTGACTTACCGCCTATTTTTCAGTAAGAGCTGCAAGTCCTGGAAGTACTTTTCCTTCCAAAAGTTCCATTGATGCACCTCCGCCCGTACTAATCCATGAGAATTTGTCTGCACGGCCAAGGTTGATAGCTGCTGCAGCTGAGTCACCACCACCGATGATTGATTTAACGCCTGGTTGTTTAACGATAGCGTCCATTACACCGATTGTACCAGCTTGGAAGTCAGGGTTTTCAAATACACCCATTGGTCCGTTCCAAACAACAGTTTTAGCACCAGTCAAAGCTTCGTCAAATTTAGCGATTGATTTAGGACCGATGTCAAGACCAAGGAAACCTTCTGAAACTGCTTCACCTTCTGTATCACGAACAACATCGTAACCAGCAAATGCGTTAGCTTCTTTTGAGTCAACTGGCAAGATGAGTTTGCCGTTTGATTTTTCAAGAAGAGCTTTAGCAACATCAAGTTTGTCTTCTTCAACAAGTGAGTTACCGATTTCGATACCTTGTGCTTTGAAGAATGTGTAAGTCATACCACCACCGATAAGAACTTTATCAGCTTTTTCAAGAAGGTTTTCAATAACACCAATCTTATCTGAAACTTTTGAACCACCAAGGATCGCTACGAATGGACGCTCTGGAGTTTCAACTGCTTCTTGGATGTATGCAATTTCGTTTTCAAGAAGGAAACCAGCAACTGCTTTTTCAACGTTTGCTGAAATACCAACGTTAGATGCGTGTGCACGGTGAGCAGTACCGAATGCATCATTTACGAAGATTCCATCTCCAAGTGAAGCCCAGTATTTACCAAGTTCTGGATCATTTTTAGATTCTTTTTTGCCGTCAACATCTTCGAAACGAGTGTTTTCAACCAAAAGAACTTGTCCATCTTCAAGACCGTCGATAGCTGCTTCCAATTCAGCACCACGAGTAGCACCTGGGAAAGCAACATCTTGACCAAGTTTAGCAGCCAAATCAGCCGCAACTGGAGCAAGTGATTTACCAGCTTTATCAGCTTCTTCTTTCACACGTCCAAGGTGAGAGAAGAGGATTGCACGACCACCTTGTTCGATGATGTACTTGATAGTTGGAAGAGCTGCTGAAATACGGTTGTCATTTGTGATAACGCCATCTTTCAAAGGAACATTAAAGTCAACACGAACGAGAACTTTTTTACCTTTCAACTCAACGTCTTTAACAGTCAATTTTGCCATTAGTTAGACTCCTTAAAATTTTTAATACACGTTAATTATATCACAATTCCCTTAAATGTAACAGAAAAATCAAATGCTTTTATACTTCTTCTTGTTAGGAATTTCAAAAAGGGTAGATGAGATTATGTAATAAAAAAATAGAATTGACTCATTCAAAAAGAGAGGCTAATTAAGATTTAACAATAATACTACTTTCAACATCAATTCCCCTCTTGATTTACCCTATTTTTAACACACAAATAATGATAACGGAGCAAGACCATAACATTCTTCTCTTTACCATAGCACTCTGTCAGTTTTGTTTAGCAGACCTAGGGACATCAGCAGTTATGATTTATCGAAAATAAGACTTCCAACTTTACAGCCTAAAGATAAAATTTCGTCGACTCTCCTTTTAACGTCGCTCATCTCCCTTCCAACTTCGCTCGATTTGGCTTTTATGGACAATAGCAGAGCTAGCTACTATTTAAAGGAGAGCTTTTGACCCAAGAAGTAGTGAGCATCTCTTTGCTCACGAATATCATAATCTATCTTTTCATAGTTCTAATTTGCGGATTTTTGAAAGCTTTCAACTATTCCCTAATAGCTCAGAAAATATGCACAAACGATCCTTCTAAACGGTTTTGTCACTGTTACGGACCTATCAGCTGTACACTTGTTTGCATCCTCATTTTAATACTTACCGAGACAAATCAATTTTATAAAAAACAGCAAAAAAAAAGAGAGAGGAAATCCTCTCTCTAGCTAAGTAATGAATTATTTAGCGATTTTTGCGAAGTACTCAAGAGTACGTACAAGTTGTGAAGTGTAAGACATTTCGTTGTCATACCATGAAACAACTTTAACCAATTGTTCGCCATCAACTTCGATTACTTTAGTTTGAGTTGCATCAAACAATGAACCGTTTGAGATACCAACGATATCTGAAGAAACGATTTGGTCTTCAGTGTAACCAAATGATTCGTTTGAAGCAGCTTTCATAGCAGCGTTAACTTCTTCAGCAGTAACTTTTTTGTCAAGAGTTGCAACCAATTCAGTTACAGAACCTGTTGGAACTGGAACACGTTGTGCAGCACCGTCAAGTTTACCGTTAAGTTCTGGGATAACAAGACCGATAGCTTTAGCAGCACCAGTTGAGTTAGGAACGATGTTAGCTGCAGCAGCACGAGCACGACGAAGGTCACCACCACGGTGTGGTCCGTCAAGAACCATTTGGTCACCAGTGTAACCGTGGATAGTAGTCATAAGACCTTTTTGTACGCCGAAGTTATCGTGAAGAGCTTTAGCCATTGGTGCAAGACAGTTTGTAGTACATGAAGCACCTGAGATAACTGTTTCTGTACCATCAAGGATGTCGTGGTTAGTGTTGAAAACAACAGTTTTAACATCGTTTCCACCAGGAGCTGTGATAACAACTTTTTTAGCACCATTTGCATGGATGTGTTGTTCAGCTTTTTCTTTAGATGCAAAGAAACCAGTAGCTTCAAGAACGATTTCTACACCGTCAGTAGCCCAGTCAATGTTTGCTGGTTCGCGTTCAGCAGAAACTTTAACGAATTTACCGTTAACTTCGAATCCACCTTCTTTAACTTCAACTGTACCGTCGAAACGACCTTGAGTTGTGTCGTATTTCAACAAGTGAGCAAGCATGTTTGGATCTGTAAGGTCGTTGATACGAGTAACTTCAACACCTTCTACGTTTTGGATACGACGGAATGCAAGACGACCGATACGACCGAAACCGTTAATACCAACTTTAACTACCATTAGTGATTTCCTCCTTATGAAAATCTCAAATATTTAAATTTAGAGAGTCACCTCTCTACCAATTGTGAAAAGAATAACTTGCAAACGGGTGCAACATCTTTCAACAGTCTTATTATATAACTATTTCAGAAAAATTGCAAATCATATAACCGTTTTCACAAAGAAAAAAGGTATCCAATGGACACCTTTTTAATAGTGATTATTCACCTGAGTTTTTCTTAATGATTTCTTCTTGAACAGATTTTGGAACATCTTCATAGTGGTCAAATACCATCATGAATGTACCGCGACCTTGTGTTGCAGAACGAAGAACTGTTGCATAACCAAACATTTCAGCAAGCGGAACATATGCACGAACGATTTGGCTAGCTCCATGAGCTTCCATACCATCAACGCGTCCACGACGTGCTGTCACGTGTCCCATAACATCACCAAGGTTATCTTCTGGTGCTGTGATAGTAACAAGCATCATTGGTTCAAGGATAGCAGGTTGTGCTGTTTTAGCTGCTTCTTTAAGTGCAAGTGAAGCTGCAATCTTGAAGGCAGTTTCAGATGAATCGACATCGTGATATGAACCGTCGTAAAGTTTAGCTTTAACGTCAACCATTGGGTATCCTGCAAGAACCCCGTTAGCCATTGATTCTACCAAACCTTTTTCAACCGCTGGGATGAATTCACGTGGAACCACACCACCGACGATTGCATTTTCAAATTCGAAACCTTTACCTTCTTCGTTTGGAGTGAATTCAATCCAAACATCACCAAATTGACCTTTACCACCAGATTGGCGTTTGAAGAAACCACGAGCTTGTGTTGAAGCGCGGAATGTTTCGCGGTAAGATACTTGAGGAGCACCTACGTTAGCTTCAACTTTAAATTCGCGTTTCATACGGTCAACAAGGACGTCAAGGTGAAGTTCACCCATACCAGAGATAACTGTTTCACCAGTTTCAACGTTAGTTTCGACGCGGAATGTTGGATCTTCTTCAGCAAGTTTTTGAAGGGCAACACCCATCTTATCTTGGTCAGCTTTAGATTTTGGTTCAACCATCAATTGGATAACTGGTTCTGGAACTTCAATTGACTCAAGAATAACTTTTGCTTTTTCATCAGTCAATGAGTCACCAGTTGTGGTATCTTTCAAACCAACAGCTGCAGCGATATCACCAGAGTAAACTGTTTCAATTTCTTTACGAGTGTTTGCGTGCATTTGAAGGATACGTCCGATACGTTCACGTTTACCTTTTGTAGTGTTCAATACGTATGAACCTGAATTAAGAACACCTGAGTAAACACGGAAGAATGTCAAACGACCTACGAATGGGTCAGTCATAATCTTGAAGGCAAGAGCTGCAAATGGCTCATCATCAGATGCAGGACGAGTTTCTTCTTCATCAGTATCTGGATTTACACCTTTGATTGCTGGGATATCAAGTGGGCTTGGCAAGTAGTCAAGAACTGCATCAAGCATCAATTGAACACCTTTATTTTTGAAGGCAGATCCACAAAGTACTGGGTAGAATTCAACGTTGATAGTTGCTTTACGGATAGCAGCTTTCAATTCATCGTTAGTGATTTCTTCACCTTCAAGATATTTCATCATAAGATCTTCGTCAGTTTCAGCAACTGCTTCGATCAATTTTTCACGGTATTCTTGAGCTTGTTCAAGGTAATCAGCTGGAATATCTTCTTCAAGAATATCTGTACCAAGGTCGTTAGTATAGATTTCAGCTTTCATTTTGATCAAGTCAATAATACCACGGAAATCATCCTCAGATCCGATTGGCAATTGAATTGGGTGAGCGTTAGCTTGAAGACGGTCATGAAGAGTTTGTACTGAGTAAAGGAAGTCAGCACCAATTTTATCCATCTTGTTAGCGAATACGATACGTGGAACACCGTATTCTGTAGCTTGACGCCATACTGTTTCAGTTTGAGGTTCAACACCTGATTGTGAGTCAAGAACTGTTACAGCACCATCAAGAACACGGAGTGAACGTTGAACTTCGATTGTGAAGTCAACGTGTCCTGGTGTGTCGATGATGTTAACGCGTGTATCTTTCCATTGTGCAGTTGTTGCTGCTGATGTGATTGTGATACCACGTTCTTGTTCTTGCTCCATCCAGTCCATTTGTGAAGCACCTTCGTGTGTTTCACCAATTTTGTGAATTTTACCAGTGTAGTAAAGAATACGCTCAGTTGTAGTTGTTTTACCAGCATCGACGTGAGCCATGATACCGATATTACGAGTTTTTTCTAGTGAAAATTCGCGTGCCATGAGGTTGTTTCTCCTATATTTTTATTTCTGTTTCTATTATATCATATTTAAGAAGAACGGATAGGCAGGACCTACCCGTTCTAACATGATTTATTTTATTTGCTTTGTAAGATTTTCAATTAAACTAACTTGTCAGTTTAATTGAACCCGGTCGGCGTACTATCAGTGAAAAAAGATAAGCTTCCTTGGTTGTAAAAAACCAGCGTCAGCTTCCTATTTTTCACATGTACGCTCGCCCTTGGTATCTTATTCTTACCAGCGGAAGTGTGCGAATGCACGGTTTGCTTCAGCCATTTTGTGAGTGTCTTCACGTTTTTTAACTGATGCACCTGTGTTGTTTGCAGCGTCCATGATTTCTTTTGCAAGACGATCTTTCATAGTGTGTTCTCCACGAGCACGTGAAGCATTTACCAACCAACGAAGACCAAGTGTGATACGGCGTTCTGGACGTACTTCAACTGGGACTTGGTAGTTAGAACCACCGACACGACGTGCACGTACTTCAAGAACAGGCATGATGTTTTCCATAGCTGTTTCGAATACTTCGAGTGCATCAGTTTCAGTAGCTTCTTTGATTGCTTCAAAAGCATCATAAACGATTGTTGCTGCTGTACCACGTTTACCATCAAGCATTACACGGTTGATAAGACGTGTTACAAGTTGTGAATTATACAATGGATCTGCCAAAACTTCGCGTTTTGGAGCACGATTTTTACGACTCATTTTTACTTATCTCCCTTCTTATCCTTTTGGACGTTTAGCACCGTATTTAGAACGGCTTTGTTTACGATCAGCTACACCTGCTGTATCAAGTGCACCACGAACGATATGGTAACGTACCCCTGGAAGGTCTTTTACACGTCCACCACGGATAAGAACAACACTGTGTTCTTGAAGGTTGTGTCCGATACCTGGGATGTAAGCTGTAACTTCGATAAGGTTGCTCAAACGTACACGAGCGAATTTACGAAGGGCAGAGTTAGGTTTTTTAGGTGTCATTGTTCCAACACGAGTTGCAACACCACGTTTTTGTGGTGCAGAAACGTTAGTTTGAACTTTTTTATGGCTGTTGTAACCAACGTTAAGAGCTGGTGATTTAGATTTTTCAACTTTTGATTGACGTGGTTTACGTACCAATTGGTTGATAGTAGGCATCTACTTTTCTCCTGTAAGATTTTATTTTTGGTTGATGTGGCACTTGGTGACAGCCCACATCTGTGTGTACTTTTGCAACAATTGTCAGCACGTCTCTGTACACTTTTGAGAGACCAAAAGTAAAAAGTACCGTTAAATATAATAGCATAATCCACTTAGTACTGTCAATTGTTTTACTCTATTTTATTAATTTTTTCTTTAGGGGAAATTTTTCAAAGTAAGTTCCTATTCACCTTGTAATGCTGTATAAATTTAGTTTTTAAAAAAATGGCAACAGTCATACTGCTACCATAATTTTAGATAAATTTTTAAGAATATTATTCTAGTATCAGACTTTTATAGTCGAATGAACTAGCTTTCAGATAAGGAACAAAAGCGAAGATAGCTCAAACTGTCAGGGAAGTGACTGTTTGAGGCGGGTCTTAAGGAAACGTCTTTCACTCAGCCGAGAGTACGGCAAACTGATAGTGACGATGTATCAAAGCTAATTCAAATGACTGATAGTATTATTGTCCTATATTTATACTGGTGCCATTTCCATCATTAACTGAAATACTACCATCTTCATTAACACTCACGCTTGCTGTTCCATCAGTTGCGTTGATACCCTCACTGTTAACATCTGCAGAATTTCCCTCACCATCAGATGCTTCTACGTCAACAGTATCATCAAGGTTTACACTTGTACCTGCCTTATCAGAGACTTCAACAGAGTCATCACTAACGGAAACACTAACTGTGTCTGACGAAGACGATGTCGAAGTGTCACTTGAATCAGTTTTAGAATTCCCACAAGCAGCAAGACCTAGGGTCATAAGCGTAAGTAGCGAAAGTTTCATTGTTTTTTTCATAAAAAACTCCATTTCTTAATTTAAGATCATTCTACTAAACTAAGATTAAAGAATCATTATAAAACATTACAAAACAACTACGCTAAGGTTAGGATTATTTATTTTTCGAAAATATTACCAACTTCAACAGTTACTTTATTGTTTTTGACATCAATTTCAGAAACTTTTAGAAGTGATTTATAGGTCATTTGATCGCGTTCTTCTTGAGCATTTTCTGCAAATACAGCAACACCCACTAGTGTTGAATCAAACTCCGTTAAGAGACTAGCCATACCGTTAATCGTACCTCCACCTTTTAGGAAGTCATCAACAATTAAAACACGGCTGTTTGGTTTCAAGCTACGTTTTGATAAGAACATTTTTTCGATACGATCACTTGAGCCGCTAGCATAGTTCACTGATACTGTTGAACCTTCAGTGATCTTTAAATCTCGTCTTACAATGACAAAAGGCACATTCAAGATATTGGCTACTGCATTTGCCAAAGGAACACCTTTGGTTGCAACTGTCATAACTGCGTCGATTTTTTGTCCTTTAAAAGCATTAGCAATAATTCGACCAACATTTTGAAGAATTTTCGGAGTGCTTAATAGATCAGACAAGTAAATATAACCGCCAGGCAAGATACGATTACTTTCAGATAGACTTTGACAGAGTTCTTCAACAATAGATACCGCTTCTTCCTCACTAATGCTCGGAGTAAAGATAACACCGCCGCTTGCACCGGTCACAGTATCAATTTGGCCAATTCCTGCTTCCTCAAAAGCCTTCTTAATGATAGAAATATCTTCTGAGATAGATGATTTTGCTGCTTCATATTTTTCAGCAAATGTGTTCAAACTTGTTAATTTGTATGGGTTGTTAATAAGGTAATTTGAGATAACAACCATTCGTTCACTACGTCGTAATTTCATTTTTTCACCATTTTAAAATATTTTTTTACTATTGTACCACATATCACAAAAAAAGACGAACAATGAACTATTATTCGTCTACTTTTTTCGGAATTTATTGATTATATTTGGGTTTGTAGAATGAGCGATTATCCATGGCAAAGATGCGACCGGTCATTTCACCTTCACTTACTCGACTGAGAGCAGTCGTCATCATCATCATTTCTGCGTCAATATTATCAATCATATGAATAATTTCTGCTTCCATAATCCTTGGTCGTACTGGGCTACCATACTCCAATTGTCCATGGTGACTCAATATAACATGACGTAAGACTATCACTTCTTCCTTGTCATCAGGAATATTAAGCTCAGTAATTACTTTGGTAATTTCTTCATCAATTAAAGCAATGTGTCCAATCAGATTCCCACGTACAGTGTACTCTGTATTTTCCGGTCCACTTAATTCAATGACTTTTGCTAAGTCGTGAAGCATAATACCTGCAAAGAGCAAGCTCTTATCAAGCTCGGGATAGATATCTCCGATTGCATCTGCTAAGCGAACCATTGTCGCTGTATGATAAGCTAAACCTGATTCAAAGGCGTGATGGTTAGTTTTAGCCGCAGGAAAAGTAAAGAATGCCTTATCATATTTACGGTAAAGAGCTCGTACAAGACGTTGCCAAGTAGCATTTTCGATTTTAAACATCATCTGTTCAAGATAATCTTTAACATCACTTACGTTTACCGGTGGTTTTTCCTTAAAATCCCTAGGATCGTTAGGTTCCCCATCATTTGGCAATCGTAGTGTAATCTGATTTACCTGAGGTGTACCATTATAGACCTCACGACGTCCTCGCATATAGACTACTTTACCAGCAACGAAAGTTTCTGCATTATATGGCTGAGCATCCCAAAGATTGCCAGAAATTTCACCGCTGTCGTCCTGGAAAGTAAAGGAAATATAATCTTTTCCAGCTCGGGTTTTTCGAACTTCCGATGTCTTAATAAGGTAGAAACCTTCAAAAAGCTCATCCTTTTTCATTTGGTTAATTTTCATCATTATTTACTTGGAACTAGACAATTTCTTCATAACAGTCTTAATGAATCTAGTCTTGTTCCGTCCTTTCCTCTTCTATTTGGGGAATATTTAAAAGCGACTGAGTCGACTGGTCTTGGTAAGCTTCAACAGTATTGAGAGCTCTGATAATGGCATTTGTTCTAGTGGAAATGAGGTTGTCCAAGGTGGTGTTTGCAGTGTTAAGCTGTTTTTGTGCTTTGATAAGCATATTACCAAATTTACCAAACTCAACTTTAACATTTCCTAAAATTTTGCTGATATCATCGGCATTTTTTTGAATGTTGAGCGTTTTAAAACCAACTGATAAAGAATTTAGCAGGGCAGATAAGGTTGATGGCCCTGCTACCACGATATTTTCATCTCGACGAAGGCTATCAAAGAAAGCTGCATTGCGAACAACTTCCGAGTAAAGGCCTTCTGTTGGCAAAAACATAATGCCGAAGTTCGTTGTTTCAGGCGGATTAAGGTATTTTTTATGAATGTCTTTAGCAAAGCGCTTGATGCTATTTAATAGTGACTTGCGATAAAGTTCAATCTGGTCCTTATCTCCTGTCTCATAGGCACCTTCCAAGCGGTAGTAATCTTCCAGCGGAAACTTGGAATCAATGGGGAGATAGATATAATCTCCCTCACTATTGCCAGGCAATTTAATGGCATATTCGACACGTTCAGTAGAGCCAGTGACTGTGGCAAATTCACGCTCATACTGACTGCTTGTCATAATATCTTCAATGATTTGTCCCAGTTGAAGTTCACCTAGAATACCTCGAGTTTTGGTATTGGCGAGAACCTTATTCAGGGTTCCAACATCTTGGGCCACCGTTTTCATTTCACCTAAACCTTGATTGACTGATTCTAGCTGTTTGGAAACCGTCTCAAAGGAAGCCTGTAGGCGATTTTGAAGGGTTTGTTCCAGTTTTTCTTCAACTGTTTGACGCATCTCTTCCAAGCGTTTTTCATTGGATGCTTGCATTTCCTTGACTGATTGGGTCAGATTAGAATTAATGACCTCTAACCTCTGATCCGATCGGTCTCGGCTTTCAGTCAGATTTTGATGAAGAACCTGACGAACATCATTTAGCTGCTGATAGAGGTCTGCTTGAAGGCGATTGATTTGATTGGCCAACTCTAATGATTGGTCTTTACTAGCCATTTCAAGCTGATAAGAAACCTGATCAGATAGATTATCTGCATTATCTTCAAGCGTCTGTTTTAATTGACCTTGTAGCTCTGCTATTTTCATAAATAAAAAGCTAATCATAGCAAGGCTAGCCAGAGCTATGACTACTAGTACGATATCCATTTTAACTCCTGTCTCTACTATGTATAACAATTAGGTAGCCATGCTCAAGGGTAACCTCAATAGATTTATTCGTAAATTCATTGCTTGAATAGATTTTTTTCTTAAAAAAATTGGCTGCGCTTAGCTCATATTTTGCACCCTCAATGGTTAAATCAGCATCACCATCAGCCATAAAAGATACATAGGTCATGCCTTCTACCATTTCAACAGATTGAGTCCCACTAGGATAAAATTCAATTAGATTCTGATAATCTCGTAAACGAATTTGGCGCATAAAGGGTGCTAGAGCTGGATCGCTAGGAAGAAAGAGATTCGACATAAAATGGTCTAATCGGCCTCCGAAAGCTCCAAAAAGAGAAAGCTGAGCTTGAGGAAAGCGGGTTAAGATAGTTTTGAGAGCTAATTCTGTGTCGGTATCATTTTTAGCGGCGGGAGCTTTAATAACTTCTTTAGCAGCTGTGGTGATTTGCTTAAATTCTTCAACAGTGACGGAGTCAAAATCACCTATAGCCATATCTAAAGGAAGCCCATTTTCAAGTAAAAACAGGCTTCCGCGGTCAACCCCGATAAAATAATCAAAATCGGTCTCAAAATCTTGTAAATCTCCGCCAGCAAAAAGTGCTATCCTAGTCATTGAGAGCCACACGAAGTGTCTCAACCTGAGCCGTCAAATCTTGGGCTTTAAAAAGGTAAGATCCTGCCACGAAGACATTAGCTCCTGCATCATAGCAGGCTTTTATAGTTTGATTGTCAACACCACCATCAACTTCAATGTCAAAGTTATAACCCTTTTGGTCACGAATTTGAGCAACTTGGGTCACTTTTTCAAGGCATTCTGGGATAAAGGCTTGTCCACCAAAACCAGGATTGACAGTCATGATGAGAACTTGGTCTACCAAATTCAAAACTGGAATCAAGGCTTGTACAGGAGTTCCTGGATTAATGACAACTCCTGCTTTCATACCGGCTGCCTTGATTTTTTGAAGAGCTCCATGAATATGTTGAGTCGCTTCAACATGAATAGTCATGATATCTGCTCCTGCTTGAGCAAAAGCATCAACATATCTTTCTGGATCAACGACCATCAAATGGCAGTCAAAGACTAGTTTAGAATGTTTGCGCATGCTGGCAACGACATCAGCTCCGAAACTGATATTTGGAACAAATTGTCCATCCATAATATCAATATGGACATATTCTGCACCAGTTGCTTCAATACGTTTGAGTTCACTGGCAAAGTTAGCATAATCAGCAGCTAGGATTGAAGGAGCAATTTTATTGTTTGACATGGGAGGTCCTACTTTCTTTTTATGGTTTTCTTATATGTTTCGCGTCGATTTTCAATTTCACTTAAGAATTGAAGGTAATTATCATATCGGACTTGCCAGAGATCACCTACTTCGAGGGCTTCTTTTACGGCACATGAAGGTTCATGAGTATGTGTGCAAGAGCGAAACTTGCAAGAGTGGCTTAATTTACGGATTTCCGGGAAGGCTTCATTCAAGTCTTCGGCATTATCCACTTCGTAGTCCAGGGAGGAGAATCCTGGGGTATCTGCAATCTTTCCGCCGTGAACAGTGTAAAGACTGACTGCACGCGTCGTATGGCGACCACGCCCCAAGGTCTCAGAGATTTCACCTGTTTCTAAATCTAGTTCTGGTGCAATTTTATTAAGCAAGGTTGACTTGCCCACTCCTGTTTGTCCCATGAAAACAGAAACCTTATCTCTAAGATGCGGCAGTAATTCTTCCAAAGAATAACAAAAATGATAACCTATGGCCTCATAACGGGCACGGATAGCATCCATGTCAGCTCTGCTATTGAGCAAATCAAGCTTGGAAATATAGATGAGGGGCTGGATATTTTTGTGCTCCAAGAGAACTAGGAAGCGATCCAATAGGTTCCCGTTGAAGTCAGGCTCCTTGGCCGACATGATCACCACTGCTTGATCAATGTTAACGATGGGAGGACGAACTAGGCTGTTTTTACGCTCATGGATAGCTAGAATGTAGCCCTCTGAGTTCTCTTCAGCTGAAAAGTCAACAAAATCCCCAACATAAGGTGTTTGTCCTTTTTTTCTAAAATTGCCACGCGCACGTGTTTGATAAACGGTATCATCAGCCTCGACATAATAAAAACCGGCTAATGATTTGATAATTCTACCTTGCAAATGATTTTCCTTTACACATTAATAGTTCCATTATACCAGAAAGCAAACCTTAATTCAGCCATTAAGGAAAGATTCCTGCAGAATTGCCATATATTTTAAAAAGGCGTATAATGAAATTGTTCTCAGCGGAGGTGGTGGAAAGGCAGACACGCATGCTTCAGGCGCATGTGCTCATAGAGCGTGAGGGTTCAAATCCCTTTCTCCGCATTTTGGATATTTTGATATCTTAAGTTAGCTCAATATGGTTATTATAGAATTCTACTCTCTAAAAATTCTTCTAAAATTAGAATAGAGGTCTAGTAATCATATCTCTTCATCTAAAAAACTAATCACATGGTCTATTACTAATACCCAAATAAAATCAATGGAGAGTAGGCAAACAAAGCCAGATAGACGAGAAGGCTTGACGACTTATCATCTTGATTTTCACAGAATATAAACAAGCTTGTTCAACTCTGCTGATATTTATTAGTTCACTCCAAAAAAGTCTGGAATTCCTTTATCCCAGGCTTTTTAGTTTTATAAGTTATATTTTTATACTCAAATAAAATCAAAATCAGACGAGGGCAGTACTAGGGTACAGCAAGTCGAAGCTGACGACGTATCATTTTGATTTTAAAAGAGTATTAATACGAAACAACACCCACCAAGATATCCCTAACTCGGAGATTGTGAGTCTCAGAATAGCTTAGTAGGTGTAACAGAGGAACGATTTAAAGAGATTTAACAAGCTCGACAACATTGTCTACAGTGAAGCCATATTTTTCAATAACTTCTACTGCTGGTGCTGAAGCTCCGAAGTTGTCAATGCCTAGAACTTTTCCGTCAAGACCAACATATTTGTACCAAGGCTGTGTCGCTGCCATTTCAATGGCAAGACGTTTTCTGACAGCATTTGGCAAAATACTTTCCTTGTATTCTTCTGATTGAGCATCAAAGAGGTCCGTAGAAGGAACAGAAACGACACGGACTTTTTGACCTTGAGCAGCCAAAACTTTAGCGGCCTTGACTGCTAAGTTAACTTCAGAACCTGATGCTAAAAGAATGGTATCGAAGTCTGGACCGGATTCATAGGTCACGTAGGCTCCCTTAGCTACCTTATTAAAGTCAGAACCTTCTTCAACCTCAAGATTTTGACGTGTCAAGACAAGGGCAGTCGGTGTAGACTGATTCGTCAAGGCATAATGCCAAGCTGCCTGTGTTTCACGGGCATCAGCTGGACGAAGGACTGTCAAGTTTGGAATAGCACGCAAACCTGCCAAGTGTTCAATTGGCTCATGAGTCGGGCCGTCTTCACCAACGGCAATTGAATCATGAGTAAAGACATAGGTTACTGGCAATCCTTGAAGGGCTGACAGACGAACAGCAGCCTTGAGGTAATCTGAGAAGACAAAGAAGGTACCGCCGAACACTCGAAGTCCGCCATGCAAAGCCATACCATTAAGAACCGTAGCCATGGCAAATTCACGAACTCCGAATTGGATGTTACGATAGAGCGGATGATCGGCATCTTGAAGACCATCTTCCTTAATATAGGTCATGTTAGAGTGGGCTAAGTCAGCAGATCCACCCAAGAAGGTTGGTAAGACAGCCGCTGCCGCATTAATAGCATCTTGAGATGAATTACGTGTCGCTTGAGAGAAGCCATTTTCGTAAGTCGGGAAATCTGCTTCTGTAATAGTCACTGGGTCCTGACCAGCTATGATAGCTTCTACTTCCTTGGCTTCTTTAGGATAGAGGGCTTTGTAAGCTAGAACTAAATCTGCCCAATCTTCATAAGCAGCAAGACCTCTGTCAGCAACATTTTCCTTGAAGTCTGCATAGACTTCTTGAGGTACTTCAAATGGAGCATATGTCCAGCCTAGATTTTCTCTTGTTGCTGCTGCTTCTTCAGCACCGAGTGGGGCACCATGGACAGCATTGGTTCCGCCTTTAGATGGAGCACCGTGACCGATGACCGTTTTAATTTCGATTAGACTAGGCTTCTTGGCTGCTTTTGCTTGGTCAATAGCAGAGCTAATTGCAGCTAAATCTGTTCCGTTAGCTACAAGGTCTGTATGCCAACCGTAAGCATCATAGCGGGCTCTGATATTTTCCGTAAAGGCCTCATGAGTTTCTCCATCAAGACAGATGTCATTGGAATCATAAAGGACAATCAATTTGTCCAGATTTTGTTTGGCAGCATAAGAGGAAGCCTCACTGGAAACACCCTCCATGAAGTCACCATCGCCAGCGATAACGAAGGTATAGTGATCAAAAATCGGGAAGCCGTCTTTATTGTATTTAGCAGCTAAGAAACGTTCTGCCTGGGCAAAACCGACAGCAGTCGAAATCCCTTGACCAAGCGGACCAGATGTAGCATCAACACCCGCTGTATGGCCAAACTCAGGGTGACCAGGAGTTTTAGATCCCCATTGGCGGAAATTCTTGATTTCGTCAATAGAAACATCTTCAAAGCCTGAAAGATGAAGGAGGGCATAGAGTAGCATGGAGCCATGCCCAGCAGAGAGAATGAAGCGGTCGCGATTGATCCAATTAGGTACTTGTGGATTGATTCGCATATGCTTGCTGAAAAGACTATAAGCCATCGGTGCCGCACCCATGACGACACCAGGGTGACCAGATTTTGATTTTTCGATAGCATCAATGCCTAAAAAACGAATGGCATTAACAGATAAATGTGACATAATATGAACCTCTTTTTTAGATAGAAAGACCTAGCCCGAGTTCAACTTCGGGTTTTTCTTTAAAAAATACCCGCACATCGTGCGATATGCGGATATGGGAGTTTTTGAAAAGGGTAAAAACGTTTAACTTAATGAATAAGTGACTTACAAGAGAGCCTTGAATTGAATATCAGAATCTTCAAGGAAGTAATCATCAAAGCCACGTGGGTGATGGTATTCAATTCTATCCTTATCTTGTGGATAAGTGTATTTACCACCAACTTCCCAGATGAATGGATGGAATTTGTATTGGAGACGTTCTTTACGCATTTTCCAGAGTTGGATAATTTCATCTGTTGAAGCCATGAAGTTAGACCAGATATCATAGTGAACTGGGATGATAACGTTTGTACCAAGGTTTTCAGCCATACGAAGAAGGTCGATTGAAGTCATCTTATCTTGGATACCAATTGGGTTATCCCCATAATTGTTGATGGCAACATCAATATTGAAATCACGTCCATGTTTTGCAAAGTAATTTGAGAAGTGAGAATCGGCACCATGGTAAATAGTTCCACCAGGAGTTTCAAAGACGTAGTTAACTGCCTTGCTTGCCATAAGCTCATCAGTTACAGGGAGACCACTCAAGCTATTGCCATTTTCTTCATAGCCTTCAATCGGAAGGGTAACAAGACAAGTACGGTCAAATGATTCAACTGCTGTTACTTTGATGTCTTTAAATTCAAAAGAGTCACCTGGTTTAACAATTTGGATACGGTCTTCTGGAACTCCCCAACCTTTCCAAATATCTGCACAGCCACTTGGACCAACAAATTTAACATGTGCAAGTTTTGGATTATTAAGGATAGCTGCAGAAGTTGAGATATCCATGTGGTCTGAATGAACATGAGATACAAGGTAATAGTCCAATTCATTGATAGCAAATGGATCAATTACCATAGGCTGCACGCGCAAGTTTGGTTGCAATTTACGAACACCTGACATGTTAGCCATTTGGTGTCCCCAAATCATATCTTTAACTTTTTTAGTTGATTTTCCGCGGTTAGCCCAAAGGTCCATAACCACGTTAGCTCCGCCTGGAGTTTTAATCCAGACACCACAGTTACCAAGCCACCACATGGCAAAGTTACCTTCTGGCACCACTTCTTCTTCAATTTCTTCATTTAGCCAAGTTCCCCATTCTGGGAAGGTACTTAAAATCCATGATTCACGTGTAATATCTTTAACATTTGCCATCTTAACTTTCCTCCTTGTGAAAATTATTACTTTTATTTGTTTACAATAACAGTATAATCCTAAAAACGTTTTCAAAAAAGACCAAGAAATACACAGGCATGTGTGCAAAAATGTACCCTATGAGGCTTGATAGGAACTGAAGAATACTCTTTGAAATCATGATGATACATTGTTGAGCTTTTTCGCCAACCTCCAGGCATCCCTCTGTCAGTTCGCTTTGTCTGATTTTGATTTTCTTTGAGTATAAGTCTTGAACACAGACGAAATTTAGACATCTTTTTCCAAAATAATTTTTCTGAACATCTAGCTCTGGTAAGAGACTTAAAAGCATTCCAATATAAGAAAGAACTTCAAATCAAATTTTCTAAAAATCTTGATTTGAAGTTCTTAAACACCTATCAGTCTATATTTTAAAATAGATAAATCTAATTTATTCTCCCATATCAACAGAAACAAGTTCCTGATTGATGAGTTTTTCAATTTGTGTTTTCAAGACAAAACGATCTTTATCATCAGGAACATAAACTTTTAGACACTTCTCCAATTTCTGACTAAAGTGAGTTTTATTTCCCTCCTCATGCATTCTTGAAAAGCGAATGAGTTTAATGATGTCTTCATTGCTGAGGATAGGGTGGACGACAATGAGAGGAAATTTAGTGTCAATAACGTCACTGGTTGAGATAATCATATCAGTTTCAATGATATCACTGACGCTGACAAATTGTTCTGAAGTAAAAACTGCTTCAATATCACAGTTCGGGAGATATGTTTTACATTGACTCAAGAGAAGTTTCTGAACACCAATTCCCTCGTCACAAATAAGGGTCACCTGACGTCGTGTCTTCTCTTCTATTTTTTCTTTTTGTAATTCTCCACCTAGATGGATTGCGATGTAGGCAATATCATCATCAGTCATTTGTATCTTCCAGGCATCTTCCAAAATCGGAACACTGGCCTTGGTTATTTCAAAAAGCTCTGCATATTTTTCTTTAATATACTTGGTTAGAGGGTTTAAGGACAAGACACCATAAATCTTTCGGTAAAGCATGGCTTTGCAATGGGTCAAAAGCTGATTAAGCAGAGCGTCTCGATGTGCAAAAGTCAACCCATAATTGTAATAAAGTCCATCTAAAAAGAGATCTAGCATTCTACGCATTTCTGCGTAATCTCGACTCTCCAAGTGAAAATCACTGTCCTTACGAAAAGATAAAAGCAACATAGCAATAAGGCTAGTTTCAACCTTATCCAGTTTAATGTCAAAAGTCTCGTACAAGCCCTGTGCAATTTGTCTAGCTAACTGATATTCTTTTCTCTGCCATGTCATGCTGAGTTCACGCTTAATGACAATTTCCTCATCCTCTGACAATTCAAGACTTCGGTAGCTCAAAATTAAATAAGGTAGAATTTTAACCATAAAAAGGCTATCCTGAGAATTAATTTTCTTCCCTAAACTTTCCTGAGCATTTGCCAATCTATCTTGCAAATAGTCATTTATTTCGTCAGAAAAATAACTCTCAAAACCCGCAGTATCAATCATACGATCTCTGATAATATCTATAAAACTCCTGTTCCCTTGAGTATAAATATTGTAAAGCAGGCGGTAGAGAAACTGTATTTTTGATAAGGGATGACATTTTAAATAGTAACCACATGCTTTTGTCACATGTAATTGAATATCGTATTCTTCAGATGCCAATTTCTGACGAATTTCATTCAAATCATTTAGAATGGTATTTCTGGATACATCGTTAAGTTGCATCAGTTTATCAATAGTAACCCGGTCCTTTGAGATAGCAATATAGATCAAACTAAGCTCACAGCGTTCTGAAGATGACATGACATAAGAATAATCATCTAAATCTTCTAACAAAAGCTGACAAGCCTTACGCTGCACCTCATTGAGGAGTATCCCAACACGAGGATAGGAAACAATTTTTTCCACACCCTCTGGAAGGGAATCATTGATTTTATCTAAATGATAATAAATTTTTCGACGCGATTGATTTAGCTTTTTAGAAATAGACATGACTGTTTCAGGCTCATCCAGACTTAACAAGTAGGACAGCAAGTCATAACTCTTCTTGTCTAAAATAATCATACTCCCTCCTTTAAGTGAGATATAAAGTCCTATAGAAAGCTAAGCAAAATAGGAGTTTTGATGAAGGGCGCTTATACCCTCAGACAAATTATTTTTTTGTATAGTTCCCAGATTGTATTCGGTTCAAATAGGATACTAGGCCCTAAAAGACTCTCAATAACTACAAAAGCTAGTAGCCTTCGGACAGACCTAGCTTAGAACAACTTATTTTTAAAATTTTAGTTAGAGTCAATCAAATTTTTTCGCGTTTACCATTATACCACAGCCCCCACAAATCATGTAAATCGTTTTCAATAAAATCCTTTTATAATTTCTACACGTGTGATAGTGTCTCCGTGCATCTTATCAATTCGCAAAGCAACATTTTTCAAATAAACACAAGCTCCAACAGCGACAGTCATATCTTCTTCACTCAACTTTCTTGTAATAAAATCGCGGAGCGTCTCACTTTTATTAGCTTGAATATTAACACGAGCAATAACATTGGCAATTTTAACCTTTTGGCTGGCGCGCATAATAATATTGTTGGTCGCATCAAATTGTGTGAAAAGATATTTTCGTACAGCAAATAAAATGGCAACTGCTAGGATCCCAATTAAAAAATCTAAAATGTTAGCATGATCTAAAACCAACTGCCTAGCTAGAGCAAAAAGAAGTACCTCAATAACAGTATTTGGAGAAGACTTTGAGAACATCTTAATCAATTCGACTCCGACTGCCAAAGTCATAGCCTTACCAAGGAAGCGTTGTAAGAGAACTTCGTCACTAGACTCTAGAGATAAAAAACCTGACAAATCTTTTATCAAAGATAAGGAAAAAAACAAGAGTGCAAAGGCTAAAATGGCTGATAAAATTATCTCTAAATAATAGGATAGTTCGGTCACTGTGTCTTGCAAAAATTTTCGCATAAAATCTCCTTGTCAAAAATTGCTTATTTTGCATGATGCTTCAGCAAAGTTCCTTACTCTTTAAAATTCTGAACTGAAAAAGTTTACTTGAAGATAGATTTTCCTAAGTAATAACTTAGGTCAGTTAGATCCCCCTTATAATCCAAGTATAGTCAAAATATCATCTCTCATAAAGCCCAAGATGTACACAAAATTGTGTTCAAGTATGGACCAAAAAACCACTTTTCCAAAAGGTCAAACTTTATAAAAAGTGGTAATGATTAATATTATTTTAAAAAGACTAAAGCAGATTTTGTAAGAATACCAAGTCAATCAACTTCTTAATGAGCATCACCTTTTTGTCCGTAATAAGCGTTTGGTCCATGTTTACGAAGGTAATGTTTATCCAAAATATATTGCGGTGCTGTTTCCACTCGTGGGTTGATTTGTTCTGTGAAGCGGTTCATTTTAGCCACTTCTTCCAAAACTACAGAATGGTAAACAGCTTGCGCTGGATCCTTGCCCCAAGTGAATGGTCCGTGATTGCGAACAACAATACCAGGTACAGCAACCGGATCTATACCGCGACGAGTAAATTCTTCAATAATAACAGTGCCCGTTTCTTTTTCATAAGCACTATCCACTTCATCTGCAGTCAATGAGCGTGCGCAAGGAACTGGACCGTAGAAATAATCCGCATGAGTTGTACCATAAAATGGAATATCACGACCAGCTTGTGCCCAGCCAACTGCTTCAGTTGAGTGGGTATGGACAATGCCACCAATAGCAGGCCAAGCCTTATAAAGTTCAACGTGTGTTGGAAGGTCAGATGATGGATTAAGGTCTCCCTCAACAATGTTACCATCAAGGTCGGTAACAACCATATTTTCAGGTGTCAACAAATCGTAATCCACCCCAGAAGGTTTAATGACAATGAGACCTGCCTCACGGTCTACTTCTGAAACATTGCCCCAGGTAAATTTAACCAGACCATGTTCAGGTAAGGATTTATTGGCTGCGCAGACCCGTTCGCGCATTTCTTGTAATGATTTTGCCATTGCTAGTTTAGCCCCGCTTTCTCAATTAATGGGTAAAGGAAGTCTTGGGCTTCTTTGATGGCTGCCCGTGTTTCCTCTACCGTTTCACAATTTTCTGACCACATTTCAATCAAAAATGGTCCCTTATAGTTGGTTTTCTTGATAACATCAAACATTTCTTGCCAATTGACACAGCCTTGGCCAAATGGTACGTCACGGAATTGGCCTTTGGAACTTTCTGTCACAGCATAGGTATCCTTAAGATGGAGCGCAGCTATTGACCTATGGCCAAGATAGAACTCACTCCAAAGATCGTTGTGCCAAGCTGAGACATTACCTGTATCTGGATAGACGAAGAGGTAAGGAGAGTCGATTTCCTTCTCAACAGCCAAGTACTTTTCGATTGAATTGATGAAAGGATCATCCATGATTTCGATAGAGAGCATGACCTGAGCTTCTTCTGCCCAATCGCAGGATTGACGCAAGTTTTTGATGAAGCGGGCTCTGGTTTCAGGCGATTTTTCCTCATAATAGACATCATATCCAGCCAGCTGAATGGTCCGAACACCTAAATCTTGAGCTAATTCAATACACTTTTTCATGAGTTCCAAAGATTTAGCTTCAATTTCAGGGTCATTTGAACCCAGCGGATAGCGACGGTGACCAGAGAAGCAAATCGTTGGGATACGGATGCCAGTTTCATAAATATTCTTGACAATCTCTAGACGCTGCTCCTTGGTCCATTCCAGACGAGCCAAGCGGTCATCAGATTCATCCACAGACATTTCCACGAAGTCAAAGCCCAGTTCCTTAGCGAAATTGAGGCGTTCCAACCATGTAAAGTGTTTTGGGGTAGCTTTTTCATAAATACCAATTGGACGAGCCATAGCACTTACCCCCAGATTCGTTTGATTTCGTCTTTAAATTCACGCGCTGCTGCTGCTGGATTTTCAGCTTCAGTAATACCACGTCCAGCAATAAAGGTGAAGACATCTACGCCTTCAAAAAGTTTGAGCGTATCAACATCAAGACCACCTGTTACAGAGACACGGAAGCCCATATCAATGAGTTTCTTAACCTTGTTAAGGTCTTTTTCACCCCAAGTTTCTCCAGCAAGAAGAGCATCACGAGATTGGTGGTAGATAGCTTGTGAAATACCTGCATCAAGCCATTGTTGAGCTTGTTCAAAAGTCCAGTCACCATAAAGCTCAATTTGAATTTCTCCTTTTTCAGGGTTAACTTCTTCAATAGCTTTACGAGCAGCCTTCATAGTCGGAATAGTGGCACAGCAGATACATGTCATCCAGTCAGCACCGCGTTCAGCATTGTTTTTGGCAACTGTTCCACCAGCATCAGCACATTTTGTATCGGCTACGATGATTTTATTTGGGAAAAGGCTGCGCAGAACTTCTACCAGTTCAGAACCAACTTGAAGCAGACAAACAGTTCCAGCTTCGATAACATCAACTTCATCACCGACAGAAACTGCTGCTGTAATAGCTCCTTGCAAATCTGAATGGTCTAGTGCAACTTGTAAATTTGGTAAGCGTTTTGTCATAGTTTTATTCCAAGAGCTAGGAGATTCATAAAACTGCCCTAGCTCATTCCTTTCTTAAATATAAAGCATGTGATTTTGAGGAATACCGTGTCTTTTCTGTTCCCACTCCAAATGTCCCGCGGACATCAGGGTAGAATACTAAGTATTCCTTATTTCCAACCTAAAAATGTCCCACGGACATCAGGGTGGAATACTTAGTATTCCTTATTTCCAACCTAAAAATGTCCCCCGGACATTTTTAGCTATCTAGGTCCAGGCCTTCCAAATAAGGGCTGTCTTTGGATTCTTCTACCATTGCCAAGACTTCTTCTTTTGTTTGGCAGTTGACTAGACGTTCAATAGAGTTTTCTAATTCAAAGAGAGCGATGATTTGTGGGATGGCTACTGAGGTGTGGATTTGTGAACTTGTTGCTGCCAAGGCTAAAAGAACTTGAACGTCCTTACCATCTGAGAATCTCACAGGTTTAGTCAGAGTAATCAATGAAAAAGCATCTCTTTGAACTCCAGCTTCAGGGCGTGCATGCGGCATTGCCATACCAGGCATCAAAATATAGTAGGGACCATATTGTTTGGTTGAATCAATAATAGCATCATAGTACTCTTCCTTAACTGCTCCACTTTCAATCAGCGGTTCAACAGATAATTTAACTGCTTCTTCCCAGCTCTCTGCAGTCAGACCTAAGCGAATCGAGTCATTTTCAATAAAGGCTTGTTTTAAATTCATAAGTCATTCTCCTTAAGACTCCAAATGAGAAGGTGCTTCCAATTCTCTTTGAAAGCACCCATTCAATTTTTACTCTTCGATAATCGAAGAATTATTAAACTACTTCAATGCGGCTTCCAATTTTGTTTTGATTTCATTATCATCCATCAAATTGTCAAGACCAATGAGTTTACCATTTGTACGACCATCCAATTCGTGAATCAAATGGTTTGAAGCGACCACGATATCATAACCTGATGCCAAACCTTTGGCTTCACCAACTGAGCAAGAAGCAGATTCCACATTAGCTACGCCAAGCTGGCGAAGAGCATTTTCAACTTTCATTTTGATAACCATGGATGACCCCATACCGTTACCACATGCTGTAAGAACTTTAACCATTATTTTTTCCTCCGTTTTTGTTGTCAAGGTTTTTTGGAAAATAGCAGAGCTATTACCAAGAATGTCATAAGTTTTAGATGATTTACTTTGTTTACTACTAATAACTACTATTCAGCAGGAACATCACCGCGATAGTAAGCTTCTTTATCTTTAGCTTTTGCAAATTGCAATTGAGGGATAGCGAACAAGAAGATCATAACTAGGGCATAACCGATGATACCGATGTATTTGAAGATGTAAGCAAATGGTACCCATGGAATTTCAAAGTCGATATTTCCGTGGTAACCACCAAAGTTAGCCAAGCCGAGAAGTGATACGGCAACCGCACCAAGTGCAACTTGAAGCACCCCTGAAATGAAGGATAGAACAACAGCTGCTTTCCAGCCACCGCGTTTATCCGCATAAACCGCAATCGCTGCATTATCAAAGAATACTGGTACGAAACCTGTGATAATCAAGACTGGGTTTCTAAAGATAATTAAGAGAACAATTGTGATCAATTGACCAACAAGACCAGTAGCAAAACCAAAGAGTGGGGCTGCTGCTGAACCAAAACCATAAGATGCTGCAACGTCGACCGCAGGGAATGAACCTGGGAGCAGTTTAGCAGAGATACCTTGGAAGGCATTAGTCAATTCACCAACGAACATACGTACACCTTGCATGAGGACAAAGATGTAAACTGAGAAGGTAAGTGCTGTTTGGAAAACATACATGAAGAAGGATTGTTTTTCTGGACTATAGAGAGTACCAGATGTAATCACTTCTGGGTTAGACATAATTTCAGGACCCAAGATAGCTAAGATAGCACCAAAGAACACCAACATCAAGGTTGCTGAAGCAACAACCGTGTCATGGAAGATATTCAAGAAGCCTGGCAATTTAAGGTCATCAAGGTTTTCTTCTTTTTTACCAAGTTTATGTGCAACCTTGTCAACAAACCAAATGGCAAATTGTTGTTGGTGACCAATAGCAAAGCCACCACCTTTTGTCAAACGTTGTGTTGCTTCAACGGTCATGTTTGAGCTGACTGCCCAGTAGGTTCCACAAAGAATACCGATTAAGGCTGTTCCCAAGAAACTGTTTTTACCAATCATTGGGATTGTTACCAAGAGAATCAAAGAAATGGTTGCCGCTTGTTGAACCATGATGTGACCTGTGATGAACAAGGTACGAATCTTGGTGATTTTACGAAGGGCAACTAGTAGGATATTCCAGAAGAAACCAATCAAGAGGGCTGTTGCTGCCGCTGCTGTAAAGGCTGGAAATTCTTCTGCAATCTTAGTGTTGGCTGCTGTCAAACCGAAGTAAGGGTCAATAACTGCCGCACCGATATTGAATTTTACGTTCAAGGCTGCTAGAATTGGACGGAAGGTCGAAACCAGTCCCCCCGCACCAACATCCAGAATCATATAACCTACGGTTGCTTTGATAAAGCCGGCATAAACATCATGTGGTTTCTTCTTTAAAAGAATATAACCAATAAATACAATCAGACCGACGAAGAAAGCTGGTTTTTGCAAAATATTTTGCGAGAACCAAGTTAAAGGAACTAAGAGTGCATTCATAAGATAACTCCTTTTCTAAATTGTTTTATGATTTCTTATGCTTCTATTATAGTTTTTGAAAGCGCAAACAAAAAGACCAAGAAACACACAGCCAAGTGTTCACAAATGTGCTGAAGTAGTAATATTAAATAAAAAAAGTGAGACGACAGAATCGATATTTCAAAAGAAATCGATTCTGTCGTCTCACTTTTACAAATCTCTATCAGCATAAAAAAGCTGTCAAGATAGGAGATAAAGTCAATTAAAACTGTCTTTGGTCAATAGGTAATATTTAAATAATCATCAGTTTGCTTTTCTACATCGCTCAAGAAATCATAGTCATGTATCTGAAAACTATTTTGTCTTGACTCCAGTTGCAAAACTATTTCTCCAAGGTAACTTTTGTACGGATACCATCTGAATCTTCCATCAAGAAGCTGTTTTCAGACTTTTCAAGGATGGTCAGACCATAAAGCTCTGCCTTTTTCAAAGAAGCCTTAAAGAAAATCTCATCTGAAACAAAAATGGTTAGGTGGTTGAGGCCTGGAAGCTTCTCACCACGTTTTGCCAAGTTCGGTCCAGCCCATTGATTAAAGGCCAGCTGATGATGATAGTTGCCCGAAGCAATCCAAGAAGCAGAGGGAATCGTCATCTTGTCGCCAAGATCAAAGACACGTTGATAAAGCTTAGAAGAGACCAGAGCATTTTTGACGCTCAAATGCACATGGCCAACAATGGTCCCCTCTGACAGAGCAAAATTCTCCTGAACCAGACTCTCAGCCAAGACACCATCTGCATCCATCTCCTCAGTCACCCCAATAATTCGCCCATCCTCACGGATATCCCATTCAGACACAGGCTTGTCACGATAAATCTCGATACCATTTCCTTCAATGTCGTCTAGGTAAATGGCTTCGCTGTAGCCGTGATCAGCTCCACCAGTGAGGGGGACACCATTTGTTAACAAGTGCTTAAGCGCTGCACCCAAACTAGGGCGATCAGGCACCAAGATGGCAGTATGATAGAGACCGTAATTATCTTGAGCTGGCAAGTCAGTCTTGACCAAACGCATAAGAACCTCGTCAGAGCCAGAAATGCCCAAATGCACTTGGTCTGAAGTTTGATTTAAAACCTTAAAACCGATAAAGTCTCTATAAAAAATAGTTTGTTTTTCCAAATCATGTACATTTAAAACAACCTCTCCTAAACGGATAGCTGATTGATATCTATAAGTCATAGTCTTCCTTCTTTCATTGTAACTTCTCTAGTTACACTTCTTGAAAAGAATTATAACTAATTAGTGATAGTTTGACAAATTATTTGATTAAAAAAACTGATTTGAAACGAAATCAGTTTTCATACTTCCTAAATGATAAGTTAGTATTTAGAGATACAAGTCTTTTTCAAAAACAAATACCTTAATGCCATCACCTTACTCTACTGCTAAGCATTTAATGACCTTAGCTGGCACCCCAGCAACTACCGTGTTGGCTGGAACGTCCTTAGTAACAATTGCTCCAGCTGCCACAACTGCATTGATACCTACAGTAACACCTGGTAGAATAGTTGCGTCCGCACCAATCCAAGCATTTTTCTCAATTCTGACAGACTTGAGTTCCAATTTGTGGCGGTCAGCTGGATTCAGTGGATGATTGACTGAAATCAGTTTAGCTCGAGGTCCAATCAAGACCCCATCTTCAATGAAGATACCACCTAGATCAACCATAAAAACATCCTTATTGATGTAGATGTCCTTGCCAAAATGGATATGGCGCCCAAAATCTGTCTGAAAAGGAACATTGATAGCTACGGATTCGTCAATTTTCTCCAGGGTTAGCTTCTCAAGGATTTTTCGCGCTGTTTCCATGGTCTGAATGTTTGTATTGAGCTCCTGGACAAGAGGTTGATTAATGGTCTGAATACTAGAAATCACTGCTCTCAAGCCATCCTTTTCAGGAACCAATTTACTTGTATTTAAAAATTCTTCAAATTCTTTTGCAATCATATTAAAAACTTTCTAGTCTTGTAGGGATAAGGGTAATGTGACGCTATCTTTAGCTAAAAGAGCTGTCAAATCAATACTGTCTTCACTAACACGACCTAATTTGGTAAAGGCCCAATGATTCGTTCCATAATAGATGACGATATTGGAACTGGTGTAAAGCATGATATCGCCTGGATTTGCTGCTTGTCTGACATCTTGACTGGGTAGTGTCATGCCCAGGAAACCCACCTGTTCAAAACCACCGTATTCAGACATCTCAATCATCAATTCCTCTTTAGATAAGTATTCCTTGAGCGCTTGAACAGATGTATTATCTTCCCATTCAACAGGAATCTCTTGCCCATCAATGGTCATGGCAATAGTCGACATAGTTTTCTCACTTTCTTGAGTCTTGCTAACCTCATAAGTTGACATATCCTTGCCGACATTTTCTGTCTTTCTTTGACTGCAAGAAACCAAAATGACAACCGTCAAAGAGATGAAGCTGACTTTACATATTGTCTTTAATAAAGTCTTCAATGGCATCAAAAGGAATAATATCTTTTTGGTCATAAAGATCAGTATGGCTAGCCCCTTCTACTGTAATCATCTTCTTATTGTCTCCGGTCAATTTGGCAAAGGCATCCTTACCAAGATAGTAAGAATGAGCCGCGTCTCCGTGGACAATCAAGACGGCATTGCGAATTTCGTCTGCGTAATGCATGAAGCGGGTATTGGCAAAACTAGTATTAGATTGAATTGTCCAGCCATTATTAGAATTAAGACTGCGAGCATGGTAGCCGCGAGGCTGTTTGTAGTAGGCATAGTAGTCTTTAACAAAGCCTGGTGCATCGTCAGGAAGCGGATCTACCACACCACCCGCTAGGGCAAATTCACCTGATTTAGCATCTGCTGTACGTTGATTACTGAGAGCTAGGCGTTGATTATAGCGAGCTTCTTCATTATCAGCAGAATCAAAGTAGCCATTACCAGCCACGCGCGACATGTCATACATGGTTGAAGAAACAGTCACCTTGATACGAGTATCAATAGCTGCCGCATTGATAGCAATACCGCCCCAGCCGCAGATACCGATAATACCGATTTTTTCTTCATCCACATTGTCTTGAGTAATTAAAAAGTCAATCGCTGCTTGAAAATCTTCTGTGTTAATATCAGGTGACTGCATGTATCGGGGTGCTCCGCCTGATTCACCAGTGAAGGATGGATCAAAGGCAATGGTTAAGAAGCCACGATCTGCCATTTCTTGAGCATAAAGGCCTGACGATTGTTCCTTGACCGCCCCAAATGGTCCTGATACCGCTAAGGCTGGTAATTTGCCACTTGCACCTTTTGGTGTGTACATGTCTGCTGCTAAAGTGATGCCGAAATGGTTGCTAAAGGTCACTTTTTGGTGCTCAACTTTATCACTTTTTGGAAAAGTTTTATCCCATTCTTGACTTAGTATTAATTGAGTCTTTGTCATGCTTTTTACCTCATTTCTTTTCTTGATTACAGTATAAATCACTTTCTAACTATAATCAAATACTTGTTTTCTATTCCTTCTATGCCTAAAAGACATATCATGTTATACTAGTATTAAAGAAAAGGAGACTGTCATGGATATCCGAGTTTTAAACTATTTTGTCACCATCGTTCAGACTAAGTCCATTTCTAATGCGGCCAATGCCCTGCATGTCACCCAGCCGACCTTGTCGCGACAAATTAAGGATTTGGAAGAGGAATTGGAAACCGTCCTCTTTCACCGAGGTAGCCGTGAAATCCAGCTGACAGATGACGGTCAATATCTCTACAATCGTGCCATGGAGATACTCTCTTTAGTTGAAAAAACGGAGAACAACATTCGTAAATCTGACGAATTAGCTGGGGAAATCTATATCGGCGCTGCTGAATCCCAGTCACTAGACGTGATTGCTAAGGCTATCAAACGCTTAACCGATCTCTATCCACAAGTCCGCATTCATATTCGTAGTGGCAACGCTGATGATATCTTAGAACACCTCAACAAAGGTGTTTACGACCTAGGCGTGACTATTGGCGGTTACGATACGCGAAAATACAATCACATTGCTCTTAAAAACAGGGATCGTTGGGGAGTGCTAGTTCCCAAAGACCACCCTCTTACTCAGATGGAATCTCCAACACTAAAAGATATTGTCAAATATCCCCTAATCGTTTCTGCCCAAACAAGCAGCGAACCTAGCGCTTTAGCTGGTGTTGGTGATTATCAGATTGTTGCTAGCTACAATCTCCTTTATAATGCTTCTTTACTGGTTAAGGCAGGTGTTGGCATTGCCCTCTGTCTCGATGGCATTATTGATACTTCTTATAAAGATAGTCATCTGACTTTTATTCCCTTAGAAAATAAAAATACAGAGACTTTGCAAATCATCTGGAAGAAACAAAGTAGTCAATCACCCATAGCCAAAAAATTTCTGAACATTTTAAAAGAAGAGATTATACTCAATGAAGATCAAAATTAGAGGAAGCAAGCCGACGCAGACAGACCTAATGGTAGGCAAGAAGGATTAACAAACTATCATTTTGATTTTCGAAGAGTATTAATCAAGACAATCTTCAAACTTAATCCATTCCTTTTGTCCTATCTGCTGAGTTATACCAGCTACTTTATTTCAACTCCAAATCGTCTGCATTATACCAGCGGAAGCCATTTTTTTGGCAATATTCGTCAATTTCTCTTGCCAAAGTCGGGTCAGCTCCGTATTCCAGAAGGTAGACTGCTAAATCAGCCTGTTTAACCTTTTCAAGATAACCTTGAAAATAGTCTCTTTCTTTCTCAGCTTGTATACCACTACTTCTCTTTTCAAAATTAATGCTGGTAAAGACAGCCTCTTGATTGACTCCATCAAAGAGGGACTTAGCTATATCTTGTTTAATACACTTTGTCACAAAAACATCTCCACCATTTATTATTAGCGGATGCTTATAAGCTTTCAAACCTGAAAGAATCTGACAAATCCCCTCAAAAATGTCATCTGTTGGATAATGGTAATATACGTCAGCATTGTCCAAGAAAAAACCATCCAAGCCCTTATCAACATAGTCTTTGCCAAGTTCATTGACAATAAAATCCTGCCATTGATTTGACGACACATCTAGCCATTCCTCATCAGGCCAATTTTCATAAAGCCCCAGACTTAGGTTCTTGAATCTATCATAATAGGGACGATAGTTTTCTATAGCACCTATATTGATATAGCCATAGACTGTCTTACCTTCATCTTGAAGCTCCTTTATCTGTTCAGCCTCAAATTCTGACGGGTCGATAACGATCAAATTATAATCCTTAAGCCGATCCATCTGTCCGCCGTTTATTCCAAGAAAGACCCCATACCCTTGTGTTGACTTGCTTGAGCAGCTGACAATCGGCACCAGACAGGCTAGAGCTATTATGATACCGAGTAACCATTTCTTAAATATCATCTCACAACTCCTTGCCGCAGACCTTAGATTTCATCACAAAGCATACGGAACTTTGGGTTTAACTAAGGACAATCTCCAGTAGGACTTATACTCTTCGAAAATCAAAATGATAGGTCCTTAAGCCTTCTTGCCTACCATCAGGTATGTCTGCGTCGTCTTGCCTTCTCTAATTTTGTTTTTCATTGAGTATTAATCCTCGTATTGCGTCAAATCCTGATTGAGCAAAAATCGGTAAATGTCTCCATATGGCCCTGCATAACCCAGATCGTGGCCATTGTAAACTAATTTAAGGGCTGTTAGATAATCAGGGATGTCATGCCAACAGGCCTGTTGGGAACGCACAAACTCGCTGTAGGATTCAAAAATCACTTTTTTCTCACGTTTTGCAGCATCTCTATAAATAATTTCAAGCATCTTTTTTCCTTCTATTTCTTCTATTCTGTTCTTCTCTATTATAACACCTTATGCTATACTAAGAAAAAAATAAGAAAGACTTAACCATGACAGAAATTGAAAACTACATCAAAACAGCCGATAGGCAAAACCAAGACTGCCTCAAGACGATTTACCAACTCATGAAAGACCTCCTTCCTGACTGTCAGGAAAAAATCTCCTATGGTATGCCCACATTCTGGAAAGGAAGAAACATCATCCACTTCGCTGCCCAGAAAAAACATCTGGGTATCTACCCCGGTTCTGGTCCCATTGTGGAAATGGCAGAGCTCTTTGACCAAGCTGGTATCACATACAGCAAGGGGACTGTTCAATTTCCCTATAATCAAGAACTCCCGCTAGATTTAATCACTGAGCTTATTAAAGTAGCTTATAAAGTCAATCATAAAGACTAATAGTCATCCAAATATTAACATACTAATGAATCAAAAAGGATTTAGGCTCATCAATGGCTTAAATCCTTTTCTTTTCTAATCTTTCACACCGTATCTTTCAATAAAGGCTTTAATCTCTTCTACACTTGATTCACTGCCTTTTACTAAGCTATCAATCTGTTGATTGTCGGCATAGTAACTAAAATTTGGCACGGTTTTAATCTTAAAATGACTCGTAAAGTCATTAAATGTTTGTTCGTCTGCCTTATCTGAGTCCACATAGTAAATAGTCACCGATTTATCTTGGTAAGCTTGCGCTAATTTTGGGACAAAGATATTGCAGTAGTCACAGGTCGGGCGACCCAAGTAAAGAATAAAATTTTCAGAATTAGCGATTTTATCAATAGCTTGGTCTAAACTAATTTCTTGCAAATCAGCTACAGCTTCCTTATAGATTTCCACTTGTTCAGCCTCTAGATTTTCTTGACTTTGACTTGTGGAATGACCGCAAGCCTCAAGCATAATCACAGTTAAACTCATAACAAGAATGATATAACATTTTTTTAACACATCATTTCCCTTTCTTTTTATTATCAGAACAAGGCTAGGAAAAAATCCCAGCCTTTAGTAATATTGATACTCAATGAAAATCAATGTTAGAGAAGGCAAGCCGACGCAGGCTTACCTGATGGTAGACAAGAAGGCTTATACTCTTTTAAAATCAAAATAATACTTCGTCTGTTTCGACTTGCCGTACTAAAGTACTGTCTTCGTCTCACTTCCTCGTCTGATTTTGATTTTATTTGAGTATTAACAATCTATCATTTTGATTTTCGAAGAGTAAAAGTTATATTTTGGACACTTTAGTTATTAGTTCATCCCAGTGTCGCAATGGTACAGCCTGAGCCACCTGCATTTTGCGGAGCATACTCAAAGTGTTTGACATGTTTGTTACGGCGGAGGTATTTGGTAACAGCCTCACGGATAACACCAGTCCCGATACCGTGGATAATGTCCACTTGGGCCATGTTATTAAGCAGGGCTTGATCGATGAATTCGTCTAATTCCTGCATGGCTTCTTCATAGCGCTTGCCACGCAAGTCCAGGCGCGCTCGCGGACCGCCTGAAGATTTTTGAGCCTTCTTGACCACATGAACCTGTTTCTTCTTAGGTTTTTGGACTTCTTCTTGCACCTTGACAAGACTGAACTCGTCTTCTTTGAGGGTCATCTTAATGAGACCAATCTGGGCTTCCCATTTCCCATCTTTCAACTGCTTAATAAGGGTACCATGCTGGCCATAAGCAGTTACCACAATGTCATCTCCCACGCGCGGCGCACGGAGTTTCTTAGCCTTCTTCAAGACCTTGTTCTTAGACAGGTCAACTTCCGGAGCTAATTTCTTAATCTTGCCCTTGGCTTCAATGATTTCATGAGGCTTAAGCTCAGCCTTAGCATGAAGATTTTTGAGAATTTCCTCGCTCTCAGCCAGAGCCATATCCACAATTTCTTGAGCCTGGACGCGGACCTTATCCATCTCCTTGTCCCGTTCATGTGAAAATTCATTGTAAATTTTCTTAACGGCACGGTTAAACTTAAGGTTCTCCTGCTCCACTTCCTTGATGTGGTCCAGGCGCTTGCGGCTTTCATGCGTCTGCTGCTCCAGCTTCTCAATGATGCGGTTAACATCACTGTCCCTATCGGTCATCTGCTCTGCCTCATTGACAATAAGATCAGCTAAACCAAGACGGCGCGCAATCTCAAAGGCGTTAGAACGTCCAGGGACCCCCTGCATAAAGTGGTAGGTAGGACTCAGGGTCTCAGTATCAAACTCCATGCTGGCATTTTCCACATACTTGGTCTCAATCCCATAGGCCTTAAGCTCAGGATAGTGGGTGGTCGCCATGGTTTTGATTTGCGTCAGACGGAGATGTTCTAGGATGGCCATAGCCAAGCTGGCACCTTCTTGGGGATCCGTACCAGCACCCAACTCATCAAAGAGGACCAGACTATCGCTGTCTGCCGCTTCCAAGATCTCTACAATGTGAGTCATGTGGCTGGAGAAGGTTGATAAACTCTGCTCAATGGATTGTTCATCACCAATATCAGCAAAAATCTGGTTGAAAATAGCCACCTTACTGCCCTTGTCTGCCAGAATTGGCAAGCCTGATTGGGCCATGAGCTGAGCAAGTCCCAGAGTTTTAAGCATAATAGTCTTACCACCCGTATTAGGCCCAGTAATGACAATTGCAGTCAAGTCATCCATGAAATGCAAATCATTTGGCACAGGATTGGTCAAGAGGGGATGACGGACATTAAGCAGTTGGACAGTCTTGTCAGCTGATAGCGTCGGAACATTTGCCCCATTGTCCTGCATGTAAAGGAATTTAGCTCGTACAAAATCCAGATGGCCAAGCAACCAAGCGTTGTTGCGGATGGCATTGGTATGTGGACGGAGCATGTTGGACAGCTCCCGTAAAACTCTTGCCATTTCATGACGCTCATCCGCACGAAGTTGGGTGATTTCTTCATTTAATTGGACAACAGCGCGTGGTTCGATGTAGACAGTGCTGCCAGATGATGAAATATCATGCACAACACCTGCTACCTTGTTACGATAGGTATTTTTGACAGGCAGCACACTGCGGCCATTACGGCTGGCGATGAGACTTTCTGTCAAATAGTCTCCCTGTTTTTTGAGAACATCTTGTAAAACCTGACGGACTTGACTTTCGCTGTTATTAATCTGACGGCGAATCTTATCCAGCTCTGGACTGGCAAAGTTTTCAATAAAGCCACCGTCATTAATGGCCTGAAGACTGCCTTGTAGACTTGGGAAAGTCTCGATTTTTTCAAAAATCTGATGTAAAGCAGCGAGATTTACATTTTCTAATTCCTTATAGAAGCGCTGCATTTCCGCAGAAACCTGTAAAACCTTCTTTATGTCAATGATTTCTGCAATGTTAACATCCGCCTCTAATTCTAGACGGCGAAGCCCTTCTGAAATATCACGAAGATTTCCCATACCGAAGGAATGGTGTTCAATGAAAAGCTGCTCCATGTCAGACATTTCCGCAAAAGCTCGTGAAATACGGTCTGGCTCCGTCATAGGCTCCAGACGGCGTAACTCCTCTTGCCCCTGCTCAGTCTGAAGAGCGCCAGCAAAGAGAGCCTTAACCTTATCAAATTCTAACTGTTCTAAAATCTTGTTATTCATAGCTTTTATTATAGCAGATTTTCAGAAATAAGGCTGATTAGCCACCGAAAATTAGTCAAGGATAAACACAAAATCCCCTAGTTTTGGGGACTTCAAAACTGTATAAGATTTATTAAGCCAATCAAAAGTGTTAAGAAGCCTTGGTATAGCTCCTGACAGCTTATCATCTGGCTCATTTTCTCAAAGACACAATAGCATAAAATTGGAAATATCATGGTTAGCCTTTCTCTGGATTAGGTAATGTTTTCTATAATTTACATTTTTTAATTTAAATATTAAAAACAGAAACTAGAACTGGCATGTTTAAAACTTAGCAAGGAAAGACATCATTTCCCAATCATATGTGGATAGCTTGAGACTAGGATTCCATTTACTAACATGATATACAAGGTTATCGGATTGTCTCTGTTCAAGATGGAAAATAAGCTTATTAAAATCGTCATGAGGCTCACTAGTACTATCACGTTTTTTGCTCCTTTGACCAAGAATAAGGTATTCTTTTAAATTTAATGAGGATTAAGGAAGCTACAGACAGGCAAACATGGAGGAGAGTTAAACTTAACATCCATATTACAATACCGCTTCTTTTTCCGGTGATATCACCAATCCATAAAAAAATAACTATAATATCAACCAGGAGACTCAATAATCTACCTAATTGTAATTTGGACTTAGTTGTCATTATCAATAATCATCCCTTTATTTCTTTTTAGCTGTTTTATTTTTTATACCAGCTACGAAATCAAAGTATAATACAAAAATCCTCTTTTTTCCGTCCATTTCCTAAACGGTCATTGAAACGTCCTGAATGGGAAAATTTTACCAATTGAGCCCCTCAAGTTACCGTTTAGGAATTGTTTTTCGTCTTACCATCTGAGATATTGTGGAGACTTTCTTGTTTTTATAGTCAAAGACAAAAAGCACTCCAGTCTCTAGTTTACTAGATTTGATAGAAGTGCTTTATATTTCTAGATTAATAGTGGGATTCAAATTTATCAGCAGAATTATAAAAACTAAACAAATTTAACCAACGAAAACCATTCTTAGTATCCATATCTAATATTAGATATCTCTCTTAATTTCTTTATCTTACCAGATTGACTTTCTGATAAACAAAGTTTTTGCTTAATTAAGACATGAGAAATTTCTGTATTCATTCGACTAAGAATATAGGGAACAGATGTACCATCATTCTTCAACTCATTTTCATAAGAAATCAATAGGTTTTTCAAAGAAACAAATTGTTGATCGTATTTAATATCTTGAATCAAATCATCTAAAACAGCGATAGCTTCGCTTCGCCTTTCCGATCCACCTGAGAACCATTTCAATCTATTCATCACAATGATCCTCCTGAGTACTAACCTGCATTACCGCTTTTCCACCTTCAATTGTATTCATCTTGATTACCTCTTATTTTTTAATTGTTTTATCCAATTGTAACCTTTACAAGTTTAGAATAGCACTTCCTCAAAAAGATTTTTCTCTTTTTCCTAAACAGACGTTGAAACGTCCTGAATGTAAAATTGTTATTGTTATTCCTCAAATAGATGCGAGAGTTTGTGACGAAGCTGCTTACTAAGTTCTAAGATTACGATTACTCTCTAACTCATCTGAAATAATGTATGCTAAAACTCCCCAAATTTAAGTCAACTGGAGAGTTTATAATCATTATGTTATTAAAATAATCCACTCAATAATGTTAATAATGTAGGGAGTATTCTAACCAAGAACATTGCAGTCATAAAACCATACATTCCCTTTTTAAATCTAGGATATGAATTTTCAAACGATTTTATTTTTTTCGTTAGAAAAATCAAAACAAGTGGAGTTATTATATAAACTAATAGTTGCTTTAATAAAAATGTCATAATTAACAAATCCCCTCTATCTTTTAATTTTTTGTCCAGTTGTAACCTTGACACATACATCACATACATTTATGTATAGCACTTCCTCAAAAAGATATACCTCTATTTCCTAAACAGTCATTGAAACGTCCTAAACGGAGAATTTCATCCGTTTTGGTCATATTTGTAAACGCTGAAGCTTAGTTTTTAGTTTTTTAATAATCAATATAAAACGTTAACAATAAATCTATTATTAAATACATAAACATTTTTCCTAAGAGAGTGCTATAACATCCTCCCTACTATCACATCCTAATCTCAAATACCTGACAAAATTTATGATTTTGGCTAGATGTATTTATTGATACATTTGGATACTTATCAATAATTTTCAGTACATTATTTAATCCAATTCCTCTGCCTTCCCCTTTGGAACTAACACCGTATGAGTAGAGCTCCGGGGTAGGCACTGTTTCTTGCTTACTAGCATTCTCTATAATAAATAAATGCTTTTTATCCACTTTGAGGTAGGCAATATTTATAAAAGAATTTTTTTCTACTTCAAGGGCTGCTTCAATAGCATTATCACACAAGATAGAAACGATTGTAATAAAATCAACCAATTCCATTCCCTGTGGCTCTATAGCTTCAGGAACTTCTAGAGTCACAGAGATATTGTTTTCACTTGCCTGCATGAATTTTGCTGATAAAAGACTTTTTAAGGCTGGATTATTAATATTAATTAATCGTCCTATATCATATTTTTTATTATGAAACTGTTGATTGGTATCCTTAAGCACAGAATTGTAGACTTCCCTAATTTGTTCAAGATTTTCATCCTCAATCCCTAATCTTAATGTCGTCAATAAATTGGTATAATCATGCCTGAACCCTTTAACCTCACGATAGAGCTCCTCAATGTGAGTACTATAGTTTTCCATATTAATCAATTGCAGCTCCTGCTGAAAGTTCAGTTTTTCTTGAAGCCTGTCTTTCAAATGTCTATCTAGCGAAGTAATCATTCCCATAAAAATAATCAGATATAGAATAATCATGATTTCTCTATAACTCTGAGTATTAATCTTTTTCTCAAATTCTAAGTAAGTCAACATCTGTACAATAATATAGTAACTAACCATAATCCAATTAGTCAGATAAAGGATATTTCTGTCTTTTCTATCCAGAAGATCACTCCTCAATTTTGAAAAATCGTACTTCAGCCACTTCAAAAAAAGTAGTACTAGTAAAATAGCAATAAAATCTAGAATTGTATTGTAAAAGCTACTTTCAAAAAAAAGGGAATCTATACCAAATAATGGTAGCACAAAAAAACTGATTGATCTGTAAAACAGGTTCCATAGTTTGTGTCAAGTTATTCTCGGAAAGTTTTTCAAAAGTCCTAAATCCATTTCTTCATTTGTCCAATTGGACTACTTGTTGCACCGTTTAGTGGGATAGTCGCACTTGGGATAATATGCTGGTCGTG
>Ga0334887_1000896_pt1 | contig 43011 bp, 43 predicted proteins | sample GraSluR1_MG_10_FD_207217 | JGI IMG/M metagenome (GOLD analysis project Ga0334887, IMG submission 207217) | Sludge microbial communities from methane-producing bioreactor in Wageningen University, Netherlands - Granular Sludge_18_07-R1 | ecosystem: Engineered > Bioreactor > Anaerobic >...
GCGTATCAAGGGTACCAGAAATGGACCGTGCCGGAAACTGGGGTTTACCGCATCACAGTTCTAGGAGCAGCTGGAGGTGCTAGTCTTGCTTATCCTCCTTCATATTATGGCAGAGGCGTTCAGGCACAAGCAGATATCCTTCTAACACTGGGGGAATTCATCATCCTCGTGGTTGGACAAGCAGGTGTCTCCGCACCTTATTTTGGAGGTGGTGGAGGTGGCACGTTTGTAGTCCGAGTGAGCAACGGGGCTCCTTTGGTGATCGCGGGTGGAGGTGGCGGAGCGAGACAAAATCAAAACTATCGTACTGCCAATAGCGATGCTTCTATTAACATCAATGCTAAGCCATATTCCAACTATCCCGATGTAAGAGGGTGTCCTGGAGCGGGTGGGTTTAGTGGCAACGGTATGAATAGTCAATATAACGGTGTTGGTGCTGGTGGCTATCCATCTGGCTTGATTGGATGCAATTCTCCAAGTGGAGATGCGGGTGCGGGAGGTTTTGGTGGAGGTAGCTGTGGCGACGGTATTTACTGGGGGGGAGCCGGTCATGGTGGAGGTTACTCAGGTGGTGCTTTATACAACTCATATGGTGCGAACGGGGCGGGTGGAAGCTGCTCTGCATACGCAGGGGCAGGTGGAGGCTCGTATGCAACCGGTGCAAATATCATATTAACAGAAGGAATCGGGACAGGTCATGGTTCAGTCACGATTTCTAAGCAATAAGAAAGCGAGGCGGAATATGACCATTGAAGTAACACTTCTCATATCTGCTTTGGGATTAGCATTTGCGGTCTACTCTGGACTAGCCAATATGCGGAGAAACCAAAGTGCGGATGACCGTAATGCTGCATCTCAGCTAACGACCGTGATAGTGAAGCTCGAGCACATCAGTGCGGGTATCAATGAGATTAAAGCAGAGATGTCCGGGGTGAAAGCAGATATTAAAGAGGACCGAGAGAAGATCATCCGCATTGAAGAAATAGCAAAGCAAGCGCATACAAGGATTGACACTCTGGAGAAGAATCGTTCCAACAGAGAAGGTGAATTCAGTGAGTAAGGGACTTTTCTCAAAAGCGATTGTAGCTTTAGTGGTGTGCATCAATATCTTATTCTCAGCTTCTGTATTGGTGATTTTCTATAAGACATCCTCCGAACCAGTAACCTTAATCGGTTGCTGGTTTGCTTTTACCACTGGGGAGCTCTGGCTGTTGGCTACGATAAAAAAGGCTAAAGTACGAAAGGAGTCTCAAGATGGATAAAATTGATTGGGTAACAAAGCTTTCATCCCGTAAATTCTGGGCAGCTGTAACAGGCTTTCTGACAGCTCTCCTTACCATTTTTGAGGTGGACAATTTAACGATTGAGCAGATTATAGGATTAGTATCTGCCTTGTCAGTCCTAATTGCTTATATCATTGGAGAAGGGATGGTGGACGCGGCTCGTGCTTCTGCCGGAAACGAATCCACTATAACAAAGGTGGATAAAGTATGAACCTCAAGCAGTACTTTTTGACAGAGAATGATTGTTATAAGGCTGGTCAGAAGATTACCGTGAAGGGCATTATGATCCATTCGACCGGAGCAAATAATCCATGTTTGAATCGCTACATCGCTCCGGATGACGGCTTGCTAGGACAGAATCTTTATGGTAATCACTGGAATCAAGCCAAACCAGGAGGAATAGAAGTTTGTGCGCATGCTTTCATTGGCAAGCTGAAAAATGGAAGTGTAGCAACCTATCAGACACTTCCTTGGAATCAAAAAGGCTGGCATGCCGGTGGTAAAGCCAATGACTCTCACATCGGGGTTGAGATTTGCGAAGACGGAATGATGGATTCTGACTATTTCAATAAAATCTATACTGAAGCATTAGAACTTTGTGTGTATCTTTGCAAGATGTATGGCTTAACTGAAAAGGATATCCTTGGTCACTATGAAGGCTTTATGAAAAGAATAGCCAGCAATCATGCAGATCCTAAGCATTGGTTTGCCATCCAAGGTACGAGTATGGATGCATTCCGGTCTGATGTTTCGAAAAGGCTTTCTGCAGTAAATGCTACCGACACGAAGAAAGTATACCGAGTTCAGGTGGGTGCGTTCAGCGATAAAGCGAATGCAGAGACAATGCTATCTAGGCTAAAAGCAGCCGGTTATACTGAGGCCTATATAAAAAGTGAATAGTATATGTTGAAACCCATCCGGCAATTATTTTTGCTTGATGGGTCTCTTTTTTTCGTTCAAAACGATGTTTCACCTCCATTGATTAGTAAGAGAGACTATTTCGATGGAGGGAAATGCTATGGAGAATAAACAACCCATCAACACGATCGATCATCAAGAATCTGGTCTAATCACGCATGAACAATTACAGAACGAGGTAGATTACCATCGGGCACAACAGCTCCTTGATTCATTACTGAAAAACGACCTCATCACTAAAGATGAATACTGGAAAATTACCCTGCTAAATCGAGAATCTTTCTCTCCCCTTCTGGCCAAAATTATGCCAAATATAAGTTGATATAACTTTGCATTAGAGGTAATATGACACACTAACAAGGGGGTGAAAAGATTGAGAAAAGTAACTAAGCTCGAACCGAGTGCTGAGAACCTCACCGAACCTACAAAACTAAGAGTCGCTGCATATTGTCGGGTTTCGACCGATGAAGATGATCAACTTGAAAGCCTAGATGCTCAGATGAAGCACTATGAGTCAACCATACAACAGAATCCTAATTGGACTTTCGCTGGTATCTATTATGATCGAGGGATCACAGGAACAAAAAAAGAAAAGCGACCGGATTTTTTACGAATGATCACTGATTGTGAGAACAAACAAATCGATCTGATTCTTACAAAGTCTATCAGCCGTTTCTCCAGAAATACCACGGATTGCTTGGAATTGGTGAGAAAGCTCATTGGGCTTGGGGTTTATATTCTCTTCGAGAAAGAAAACATTCATACAGGTTCCCTGGATAGTGAATTGATGCTATCTATTCTTTCCGGTTTGGCCGAAAGCGAGTCGGTCTCGATCGCTGAAAATAGCAAATGGTCGGTTAAGAGCAGATTCCGGAATGGAACCTATAAAATATCGAGTCCACCTCTGGGCTACGATTCGGTTGATGGCCAGCTGATGATCAACGAAATCCAAGCAGAAATTGTGCGTTTCATCTTCTCAAAAAGCTTGTCTGGACTGGGAGCGGGTAAGATCGTGAAAGAGCTTAATCGGCTAGAAATACCCAGTAAAAAAGGTGGAGAATGGATGGCATCCGCCGTTCTAGGAATTCTGAAGAACGAACGATATACGGGAAAAGCGTTATTACAAAAGACCTATACCGATGACCGCTTTAAACGGCATATCAACTATGGTGAACGAGATTTCTTTTTGATTGAGGATCATCATCCGGCAATTATCAGTCAGGAAGACTTCGATGCTGTACAATCATTGATAAACCAGCACCGTTTAGAGAAAAATTCCGAGATGAAGTCGGCCAAATATTCGAATCGATATGCCTTTTCCGGAAAAATCCTCTGTGCTGAATGCGGAGCAAAATTCAAGCGACGAATTCATACCAAGGGCGAAGGTATGATTGCTTGGTGCTGTTCTACGCACATCACAAATGCCAATCTATGTTCTATAAAATTCATCCCGGAAACACACATTGAATATACCTTCATTGTCATGATGAATAAGCTCATCTTCGGCTATACATCTGTTCTGAAACCGCTTCTATTGAGCCTTCGAGGTATGAACTCCAAAGATGAGAAGGCTAGCTTACGAGATCTTGAGAAAAAGCTGGATGAAAATAAGAAGCAGCGTGAAACATTGCTTGCTCTTACAAGTAAGGGTTATCTAGAAACTGCAGCCTTCAATAAAGGCAATAATGAGCTGTTACAGGAAGCCAGCCGATTAGAACGTCAGAAAGAATCAACCGCTTACTATCTGAACAGCGAGCACAAAAGCATCAATGCTTTGCTGGCCTTAATCAAATATACGGTTAAAGCATCCATGTTAGAGCGTTTTGATGCTGACCTTTTCGAACAATTCGTAGCTAAGATTCATGTTTACTCTAGGTTCGAAATCGGATTTGAGTTAAAGTGCGGTCTGACTCTGAGAGAAAGGTTGGTGGAGTAATGAGTTACATTCCTTATGGGTATAAGATTGAGAATGCGAGAGCGGTAATTGAAGAGAGCACTGCCGCACAGGTTCGGATGCTTTTTATTTGCTACTTATCTGGAGACTCCTTATCTTCAGCTGCGAAAAAAGCGGAAATGAATGCAACTCATTCTGCAGTTGGCTTGTTTCTTCAGAACAAACGATATCTGGGTGATGATTTCTACCCACCGATTATTGATGAGGAATTGTTCATGAAAGTTCAGGAAGAACGAGAACGGCGCGCTTTGAAACTTGGTAGAACTAAGTCCCTCAAAAATAAAAAAGAAGTCGTCTTCCCTACCTCCTTCCGAATGAACGAAGGTCTAAAGCATTTTGACGACCCATTTCAACAAGCAGAGTATGCTTATAGTTTAATCGAAAGGAAGTGACGGGAATGAATGTAACCCTTATCCCCGCAAGGAAACACACCCGAAAGGTCAAAGGTGAAGAAAAGCCAAGACTAAGAGTAGCAGCTTATTGCCGAGTTTCTACCGATAGCGAGGAACAAGCAACCAGTTATGAAGCCCAAATAGATCACTATACAGCTTATATTACAGGACACCCAGATTGGGAATTGGCCGGTATCTTCGCTGATGACGGTATTTCCGGTACCAACACCAAAAAGCGTGAAGAGTTTAACCGCATGATTGACGAGTGTATGGCTGGGAATATTGACATGGTCATTACCAAGTCAATCAGCCGATTTGCCCGAAACACATTGGATTGTCTAAAGTTTATCCGCCAGTTGAAAGAAAAAAGTATTCCGGTTTTCTTTGAGAAAGAGAACATAAACTCCATGGATTCTAAAGGTGAAGTCATGCTTACCATTATGGCTTCCCTGGCCCAGCAAGAAAGTCAATCCTTAAGTCAGAATGTGAAAATGGGTTTGCAATATCGCTACCAGCAAGGTGAGATTCAGGTGAACTGCAAGTGGTTTCTCGGTTACACCAAAGATGAGAACAAGCGCTTAGTGATTGTTCCAGAAGAAGCAGAAACCGTAAAGCGCATCTATAGAGAATACCTCGAAGGTAATAGTCTTCTTAAAATCGCTCGAGGTCTGATGGCGGATGGCATCAAGAACGGTTCGGGTCGTACCAAGTGGCATACAGGTAACATTAATCAGATCTTAAGAAATGAGAAGTATATCGGTGATGCCCTTTTGCAAAAGACTTATACCACAGATTTTTTAAATAAAACTAGAGTGAAAAACCACGGTATCGTTCCTCAGTATTATGTAGAAAATAGCCATGAAGCCATTATCCCGCGTGAAATCTTCATGCGAGTACAAGAGGAATTGATTAGGCGTCGGATCATTCACACCAGTCCTAATGGCCAGAATCGTAAATTCAGCAGCAATCACACCTTAGCGAACAAGATCATTTGTGGAAATTGTGGCGAGGTCTTTAGACGCGTTCATTGGAACAACCATGGCAAAAAGTCAGTTGTCTGGCGATGTGTAAGTCGGCTTGAAAATACCGGGGTATTCTGCGATGCAAGAACAGTGAGTGAACCAAATCTTGAGGAGACTCTAGTGAAAGCGATTAACAAGGTGTTGTGCGAGAAGAATGACTATCTTAAGATCTTGCAGGAAAATATACAGAAAGCCTTACAAGAAGAGCAAAGCCCCGATCTAACAGAAGTTGCTAATCAATTAGAGATTCTTCAGGCTAAGCTCGTGAAACGGGTGAACTCCAAAGCAGATTATGATGATGTTGCTGATGAGATTGCAAGGCTGAAGGAAGAAAAGCAAAAGGCAGAGCTAAATAATATGAGGCAAGAAGATTTGAAGAAACGCATTTCCGATATGAGTAATTTTATGCAGCAACAAACTTCTTTCTTGATTAACTATGACGATGGGATCGTCCGGCATTTAATTGAGAAGGTTATTGTTTATGAGGACAAATATACTGTGGAATTCAAGTCCGGTGTGATTATAGAATAAAATGGAAGGCCCAATTGGTTGAGATTTTGCCGAATGGCAAATTTTGAAGTTTTTGTGAACTCTCTTGACAAGAAAGCCATCCAGTGGTATAAAATAGTTAGCACTCGTCAAGAGAGAGTGCTAACAAAAAAACACAAAAAGGAGTTGTTGATCATGTCAGGACTGATTCCCTTTAACAGAAGGAACACCGGTCTCGCACGCTCAAGTTCAAGTTTTGATGATTTTTACAACATGCTTGACGACTTTTTCAGCGATAATCTGCTGTCAGGCCGAAGCTTGGTAAGTGATACCTTCAAAATTGACATTGAAGAGACCGATTCCGAGTACCGCATTGAGGCAGAGTTACCGGGTGTGAAAAAAGAAGAAATTGAAGTAGGTATGGAAAACGACAGCCTCTGCATTGTTGTCCGCCGGAACGAAGAAGTGAATAAAGACGAAAAGAACTTTATCCACCGCGAACGCCGCTATGGTTCTATGAGCCGCAGTATCCGTTTAGCCAATGTCAAGACCAGCGACATTAAAGCCAAATTGGAAGAAGGTGTACTCTTCATCTCGGTTCCCAAAGAAACCCAAACTGTTTCCAACCGCAAAATTGAAATTGAATAAGGTAGATTGTTAGATAAGGTAATAAAAACCCCTCGAGTTCTTGCTCGAGGGGTTTTTATTGGCTCAACTAGAACAGCAATCTTGGAGTGCTCCTTAAAAGTAGAGTCTGAAACGCGAGATTATGCTACACTAAAAAATACCAGTATCAAGTTCACAACTGAACTGATATTTGCAACTACAACGGCGCCAATATTCGCTTTCGCTGACAATTATAATAGGTGATACGATTACAGCAATCTGAACTAGAAATCATAATTTTTGTTATTGACAAAATCATCAAAATACAATAAAATTAAATCGGACGAATGACCGAATTGTGAGGTGAAGTTATAGTGATTATTGGAACAAATGTAAGAACTCAATCAGAGAAAATATTACTAGCAGCTTATGCCTGTATATCAACTAGAGGTTATGCAAATGTTTCAATGAGAGATATTGCCGATGAGGCAGGAGTAGTTTTAAGTCAATTGAATTATTATTTTAAAAATAAGGAGGGTTTGTTTAAAGAGGTTGTAGGGATGATGACATCAAGATATTTAAAAGAGATTGAAGCGTCATTAAAGCAGGAAATCTCGCCTAGAAAAAGAGTAATTGGCTTGATTAATTACTTCGAAAACATGCTGCAGAATAATCCAGAGCTTTTCAGATTGCTCTATGATTTTACTGGTTTAGCCATTTGGTCTCCAGTATTCAGTAGTCTACTGAGTGAATTGTTTAAAGATTTATCGAACATGATTGAAACGTATATTTTTAATGACCTTCAATTAAAGGAATTAAAAGGCTATGCTACTAAGGATTTGTCTCGTTTGATTTTGGGGTCGATGTTTGGAACGGGTATTCAGGTTTTACTTGACCAAGATAAAAAATTACCAGAAGCTTTAAACGCTATGCTAATTCTATTTGATTAAATATATGAAAGTGAGGTATTTTATTATGTCCGGATTAATCGAAAAGTCGCTCAATTTAGGGTTAGGGTTATTCTCTTACTCAAGAGAAAAAATCGAAGATATAGTTGACGAATTGGTGAATAAAGGGGAAGTCGCTAGGAAAGACGCTAAAGACCTGGTTAATGACTTAGTCAAAAAAGGCGAAGAGCAACAAGAAGATTTTAAGAAAATGGTCAAGGATGAAATTTTAGAAGCACTGGAAGCAAAAGATATTGCTCGCAAAGAGGATATTATAGAGAAAGAGGACTTAAAAAGGATTATAAGAGAAGTTTTAACCGATGTTTTAAAAGAGAAAGAAATAGCGACAAAAAAGGATATTAGTGAGCTCAGAAAATAGACATTTGATTGGTTAGTTAAAATCCCTTATTTTAGGAGTGGTTGAAATGGGAATAGTTATAGTTACTGATTCGAATTGTGATTTACCCGTCGAATATATCTACCAAAACAATATACATATTATCCCATTTACCTTTGAACTAAATGGGATTAACTACACAGATGATTTTGGAAAATCCTTAAGCCATAAAGATTTTTACGATAAAATTCGAAAGGGCGGTATGCCGGTAACTGCACAAATTACTGCTTTTACCTTTGTTAATGAATTTAGTAGGTTTGTTTCAAAAGGAGATTCAATTATCTATATAGGTTTTTCATCTGCTCTAAGTGAAACCTTTAATGGTTCGGTTCTGGCTAGAAATGAGCTTATGGAAATGAATCCAGAAGCGGATATAACTGTAATCGATTCGAAAAGCGCTTCGATTGGTCAGGGCTTATTGGTATCTTATGCATGCGAAATGTTAAAACAAGGAAAATCTAAACAAGAAATCGTAGACTGGATTGAGTTTAACAAACTAAAAGTAAATCATTGGTTTACTATAGATAACCTGGAGCATCTAAAGAGAGGGGGGCGCATTTCAACAGCCAGCGCAGCTATAGGGGGGTTGTTAGAAGTTAAACCGGTTTTAATTGTTTCTAATGATGGGAGTCTAATCGTTGCAAAAAAAATCAGAGGTAGAAAGAAGTCAATTAGAGCTTTATTTGATGAATATAAAACTCGGGCAGTTAACCCAGAAGAACAGCGGATATTTATTGCCCATGGAGATTGCCTAGAAGATGCGGAGTATCTAAAATCACTGATTCTAAGCGAGACAACACCCCATGACGTAGTTATAAATATTCTGGGGCCAATTATTGGAACCCATACCGGGCCGGGACTAGTGGGTTTGTTTTTTCTAGGAAAAGAAAGGTAACTCTGCTGTCTGGTTCACTGAAATTTCAATAGGATTATTTAGCTTTAAAACGCTGAAGCAGATATAGATGAAAGATCTTCTATCAATCTATATCTGCTTTTTTTAACAGAGAATGAGATTAGATTGTGTGGTGATTAATGATGGCGGTTAGCAGATATAGAAAGCTTAAGAGGTCGAAGCAGATTGTTAGGACTTTTGCAAACCATGGATTTAGCGCTTTAATGGATAAATTGGGTATCTTAAAACATCTTAAAATTGAGGAGGAACCCAAAGAATATAATGAAAGGGAACTTATAAAATCATCAGTAGGTGAAAGACTTAGATTATCCTTCGAAGAGTTGGGACCGACATTTATAAAAATCGGACAAATTATGAGCACTAGACCGGATTTATTACCTCGCGAAATTGTACACGAGATGGAAAAACTACAAGATGCGGTCGCCCCATTTCCAATTAGTGATGTAAAGAAAGTAATAGAATATGAATTGGGAGATAAACTTGAAAACATATTTAGAGAATTTATTGCGGAGCCTATAGCTGCAGCTTCAATTGGGCAAGTTCATCGTGCTAAATTATTATCGGGGAAAGATGTGGTAGTAAAAGTTCAAAGGCCAAATATAGAGAAAAATATCGAACTTGATTTGGGGATACTAAAAGATTTAGCTGATTTTGTCGATAATCGAACTAGGTTTGGAAAACTATATAGCTTCAGCAAAATGGCGGAAGAGTTTGAGACCACCATAACAAATGAATTAGACTTCAGATTGGAAGGAGAAAATGCTGAGAAGTTTAAAGTGAATTTTAAGGATGATGCTAATGTAATTGTTCCGAACATTAGCTGGATTCATACTACGAGTCGTGTTCTAACAATGGAAGAAATCAAAGGAACCTCGTTAAAGAATTTTGAAGCGTTAGATCAATTAGGGTTAAATAGGACAATAATAGCAAAAAACTTAGCTAACTCTATTTTATATCAGATATTGAGAGATGGTTTCTTTCACGGGGACCCTCATCCCGGTAATATAATGGTGCTTGAGAATAATACCATAGCTTTTTTAGATTTAGGTATGGTAGGGCAATTAAGCCCTCATGGAAAAAACCAATTCCTGAAAATGCTGGTCGGAATAACTTTAAAAAATAGTAAACTAATCATACAAGCAATTATTGAACTTGATGCAACATCAGAAAGTATCAATATGAGGAAACTAGAAAAAGATATTGACCGATTAAGAGATCAAGTCTTGTCTCTCCCATTGAGTGAAATAAATATCGGTGAAATTTTCAACGATATCTTCGATTTAGCATATACTTACAATATTAAAATCCCAGGGGAATTTACTATGCTTGCTAAATCCCTTATTACTTTGGAAGGGTTAGTTGAGAAACTTGATCCAGATCTAAATATTCTGGAAATTGCTGAACCAATCGCAGGTAAATTAATTTTCAATTTAATTTCCCCCGAGAAAATCAGCAAGGAAATCTTGAGTGGGGCAATGGATTATGGTAATCTAGTTAGAAAGCTCCCGTCTGTTTTGCTAAATTTTCTTGGGAAGATAGAACAGGATAACTTTACATTACAATTTAAAATGGAAGAGGCAGAACGGTATGTGCTGAAATTTGACAGGGCTTTTACGCGGTTAACAATCAGCCTAATTTTACTATCTTTAAGTATTGTAATTGCAGGAACATTCGTTGGATTGAGTTTAACTGGTCTGGAAAAAACTGATTTTATAACTGTCGGAAGCATAACACTAAGCATCAGCCTAGTCCTGGCAGCAATTACTTTAGTGGCATTGATTATTGCGACTTTTAGATCAAAACGAGCATAAAGAGTCTGTCGGGTCTGTCAAGAGTTTTGTGCCTAGTTAATAAAAATTTCCCATCCCTTTGATTCAGCAATTTTTTTCATTGTTTCTGTCGGGTTAACAACAACTGCCTTATCTGCAAATTCCAGTAGAGGAATATCTGATTCGCTATCTGCATATGCCCAAAGCGGTTCTCCGCTGGCATCATTTTCCTCTATCCAAAGCTTCAATTTTTCTACTTTATCAGTTCCACGGTTTATTCTACCGATTTCACCTGTACAGATTCCACTCTCATCATAAAGTAAAGAGGTCCCAATTGCATCTGCCCGAATTCCCAGCTGCCGTATAACTTCTTCAAGAAAAGGTTGCAAGGCTCCCGATAAAATGATCACGCGATCTCCCATTTCCAAATGATTCTTTATTCTTAACACCAAGTTATAATTAATATTCTGACGATCCGTATTGAGTATGGCCCCAAAAAACGCATGCATTTCTTCAACGCTTTTTCCTTTCATTTGGTAAAAAAACGATTTTAGTAAAATAACTCGAAGGTCTATTTTATCTCCTTTATCTCTATTTACACAACCGGAAAGAAAATTTATGGCTATTAAACTCCATTGCTTTAAAGTAAATACTTTCTTTCCGGCTTTAAGCATCGCCTTTACAGAATTATGCTTATATAAAGTTCCATCGAAATCTACAGTAACAATTGACATATTTTACCTCTTTCTATACCTCTTTTAATACAAATAATCAACATTGTGAATATGTTGGAAGACGATTTTCGCTTCCTTATCTCCTATCGAATTTACTCCATGCACACAATGTTCCGCCCCGAGCGTTTTGCTGTATACGCGGCATTGTCCGCTCGCTCTATTACCTTTTCGTAATTTGCAACTTGCTCTTCGCCGCAGTATGCAACACCGATACTAACGGTAGTGCTATACCCTTCCATGTCTGCTCTTTGAACAGCCACACGAAGACTTTCAGCTATGGAGTATAACTCATCTTTATCATAACCATAAGCTATTGCGACGAATTCCTCACCGCCAAAACGATAAAAATGCCAACGAAAAACCTTTGTGAAATTGGTTAATACTTCGGCAAAGAACCTCAAGTATCTATCACCAGGAACATGTCCGTATTGATCGTTGAAGTCTTTAAAGTGATCAATATCGAGCATCATGATTCCAGTAGGCTTTTCAACATCAGAACCCTCCAACATCGTCAGAGTCTCATATAGTTTGCGTCGATTAGGTAACCCTGTTAACTCATCGGTTCCTTTTTCTATAATGAGTAAGCGTCTTGCCTCAAGGCTTTCCAACCGCACCCGCATCAATGTGTTGCCGAGAAAACATCCTAGAATAGCTGCCATAAGGCAATTAATCGTATCATCAAGTACCAATAATGGTTTCAGATAGTAAGCCAATAAGGTATGAACCCCTAACCAGAGAGCTAGAAACAGTATTTTCCGATGTAGTCGGTCAATAAAACTAAGTGGCATGAGAATGAAACCACCAAGTAAAACGGTCGCACGCATATTGGGTGAGTGAATAACGCTAAGGTAAATCCCTAAAAGGAACAAAACCGAGAAGCCGAGATACAATCCCACTAGAGTATACTTTTTCATGCTTGGAACTTTATATAATAGAAACAAAGCAAGAAATGCTGCGAATGCTAGCAGATATGCAGGGATAACACCCTCCTTCGTGTTGCTAAAGGGAACCGCCAACAACGGCAGTAAAATTAGCACCCACCCCATTAGAAGTAGTGTGGATAACATCGTTTCATTAAAGTCCTCATTCCCCTTGCGATTGTTCGACATTAGTTTTTCAATCGTGTTTTCTTTGCTAAAAAGGATATTCTGTTCATCAATCATGCTATAACCCCTCAATCAGACCTTTTTTGTATAACATTCTTCTCACAAAAACGGTTCACATCTAACTTGACCTCTCGCGCCCGCTAAAAACCATTAAATATCTAACTTGACTACTCGTGAACCCTCAAAAATGCAAAACATCTATCTTGATCTGTCAAACAAAAATCACTAAATTGGATGTGTTCCCACTTACTCGGAAACCATGCAATATTTTTCATGAATTTCCACTCAAAATGGTTCTTTTTCAGCGATTATCAGCACCTTTTTGCTCTACTTCACCACCCTTGACATCCAGACTACCGTCTCAACATGGAACGATAGGCTCATCCCGATGTCTGGTCTGTATTTTTCATTTTGCACGTTCGCGGGAATAGGTCGAGCATGGTTTTTATGGGTATTATCTGTTCGCGGAAACAGGTCAACGTTTTTTGCTCGTTCGCGGGAATATGTCAACATTATTGTTTTAGCTCTTAAACGTCAAAGAAAATCGCTATAAATTGCTCCCTATTTCACTCCCATAATTTTAATTGTTCTCTATGTATGATGTCCACCGATTATAGACATCTCTCAACGGTGCGTCCAGATAACTCAAAGCCTTGTCCCTTATCCAATCTGGCACACCATAGGCGGCTTCTGCAATGCTACCGGTAATAGCAGCAAGCGTGTCGCTGTCACCTCCGAGGGAGATAGCATTTCGGATTGCATCCTCAAAGTCCATACTTTCAAGGAAAGCAATAATCGCCTGTGGTACCGTATCCTGACAGCTTTCATTGAAGCGGTAAATTGGACGAATTTCGTCAAGCGTCCGGGATAGATCATATCCAAAATTAGATTCTATCAGTTTTTTTATTTCATCTTTCAATTCTTCAACCGACCACGGCTGGCAATAATCGAAGGCGTGACCTCCGGCGTAGAACCGGCTCAAAAATATCGCTACTGCGGTAGCTTGTGCGCCTTTGACTCCTTCAGGGTGGTTATGCGTCACCTCAGCAGATTTTGTTACACATTCCCAACCGTTTGATGGCCAACAACCTGTACGCCCATAGAATCCGCAATTCATCACCCAAGCGCAAGGTGATACTCTCATCGCCGAACCATTACCCCAAGAGTTGTAGGGTTTACGGTCATTAGAATGTATCCAACTGCCGAAGCGACCACCGTACCCGGCATCTGGGTAGAATCGCCCCCACTTTTTATAGGCATTAATGAAATCGTCGGCTTTAACGCCGCTCATTAGAGCGTCTGCTGTAGCAATGGTCATCACGGTGTCATCCGTGAAAAAGCAGTCGTCGCGGAACAGCGGGAAGTCTTTTGTTTTAATGTTATGCCATTCGTAGACCGAGCCTACGATATCTCCTATAATCGCTCCGAGCATTATTTACGACCTCCTCGACGCTTCACATCCTTGCGGATTTCCTCAAAGCAAGTCTCGTCAACCGTTCCCGACTCGCGAAATGTCGCCACAGCACTTGCCATTACCTTAAAGTTCAGTTCCGTACCTTCGCTATCAGCTAGATAGTCAATTGCCCTGTCAGGAGCAATTCCATACCTCCCGGCGGTCTGAACCGCATCGATATTAGCCCCAAGGAAGATAAACTCCCAACCATACTTTTCTTTTTGCCGCTCAATCTGTGCTTTGATCTTTTCGGCAGTATATTCACGACTAGAGTTTTCCTCGCCATCTGTGATAATTACAAACATTACCTTTTCGGCGCGGTAATCTTCGGCAGTGTGCTTTTGAGCGTTACCAATTTTGTGAATCGTTCTGCCGATTGCATCAAGAAGTGCTGTCGATCCGCCAACCTGATATTCTTTGTCAGTAATCGGGCTGACTGCTTTAATGTCAATACGGTCATGGAGTAGCTCATAGTTGTTATCAAACAACACCGTTGTAATGTAGCACTCACCATCTACTGCCTTCTGCTTTGCGAGCATTGAATTGTAACCACCAATGGTGTCGGCTTCCAGTCCGCTCATTGATCCGCTTTTGTCGAGAATAAATACCAGTTCAGTTAATCCCTTTTTCATTTTCGTAGCCTCCTAAGATTTATTGTAATCTTAGAATACTACTTTATTTGAAACTGACGGTCGCTTCGGAAGCGACAAATTACCTTTGAGAGGCAAAGCCCTCATATCTGGGTTCATATTTATAATGCATTATCCCCTCAATCAATTCCAAAGCAAAAACACCTAAGTCTGCATCAATGATTATGTCAATTCGTCGGCAATTCGTTTTAATCCAATTTTCTATATTTGAAGAAGTAATGTTTAAGCTGCTCATCTCGCTATCCGAAAGCAGTGATTTCGCAAGTGTTGATGGTGCATTCAAACCATAATGTTGACTGCAGAATCTTGCATTACTCCTGTAATTTGCTTTTCCGATTTTTAGAAATTCATCACCGAGTAAAAACATGTATATTGCCATTTTCCCATCAGGTAATCGGGTAGGTGGAATGTGCGGCAAACCTCTATCAACGATTTCATACTTGTCCTTAAAAATTGGTTTACCAATTGCCAATGTAGCTTTTTGAATTAGTGAATCTATTTCATAAACATAATCCATAATCAGCACCCTCCCAACAGCGGCTGATCGTATTCGAACAGCACTTCATTGATCGCAAAAACATCGTACTTACCGTTTGCGATGAAGTACTCCACAATAACATCGAATTTGACGGCGTGAGATAGTGCATAGCCCGCTCGTTCCAAGAGGTCGTCGGTTTCGTCGAGAGATAATTTCAGTGCTACGGCAAGAGCAATAGCTGTGCGCTTGCTTGGCATATATCCTTTGTTGCTCCTGATCTTAGAGAATAATTTACGGTCAAGGTTGGCACGTTTGTATACTTCAACATCCGTCATTCCTTTGGCATCAATCAGACGCAGGAGCATCTGAGAGAATGGCTCATCAAGATTGCCAACTAAATCATCAAGCGGGGCAGGAGCGCCAATAGGAGCGAGCATATCTTCAAGAATAGGCTCGTTGAGTATACTAGCACGCTCATCAGCTTCGGATATGGCTTGGCGTTCTACATCAAGCAGCTTCCGACGCTTTATTTGGTGTATATCAACGTAATGCTCATCTATGTAGCTTTCGACTTCACCGAGCAGCTCGCGGCTTACAGTAAATGCCGATTTATCAAACACTACAAGTGTTATATCAATATCGTTGTTGATAAGAAAATCTTGAATTGTAGCAGTAGCCACTTGAAGGGCTTCGTCTTTTGGGTATCCGTAAATCCCGCTTGAAATCAATGGGAACGCAATACTTTCACATTTATTTTCGATGGCAAGCCGGAGCGACTCCATGTAGGCGGAACGTAGGAGTTTTTCACTCTGTTCGGCATTCTGATATCTATAAACGGGGCCTGCCGCGTGAATAACAAACTTAGCGGGCAGGTTGAATCCCGGCGTAATAACCGCCTCACCCGTCTTAATCGGAGCGAGTTTATCACAGGCAGCTTGAAGCTGTGCCGCTCCCGCCGCTTTGAAGATAGCTCCACAAACCCCACCGCCCATTTGCAGGTCGGTGTTGGCAGCGTTGACTATAGCGTCAACTTTCATTTTTGTTATGTCCTGACGGACGATGGTAAATGGCATTAGCACACCTCCCCTAATAGTTTCGAAATACTGTTATCCGCATTCTTAAGGTCAATGAAGGTAACATCGACCTTTACATTGTCATCTGAGGCATACCTGATATCAGTTTTGCGCACAGCATCGGAATAGGGATACAGCAAGACAATTTTGTCTGCTTCATACTTTTTGCCGTAAGCATACATCTGGTACATATCAGTTTGTGAAATACCGCTGTTTCTGGCATTGTCTGAGAGCAGCTTCCATTTGGTATCCAGAACTACTGTACGGCCGTCAAATTCTAACACAATGTCAGGACGAAGGGAAAAAGCTCGGGCCGGACTATCAAACAGACTGTATCTGGCATCCTGTGTCCGCAAGGTAACACCACTACCAATGTGCTTGCGAAACTTCGCAGCAACAAAACTCTCGAACACCTTTTCCATTGGAAAAAGAAGAGCAAGAGCAACCTCGCTTCCTGCAAAGGCGGTGAAGCTATTTCCTCGCAAGAAAACGCGACACCACGAAAGAGCCTTGTCGTAGTGGCTCATGCTGCGGTCGACAATACACTTTGAAAAGTCCAAATCATAGTTTTTGGAATATTCCACACCATCAAAGAAATTTATTAATCGGGTTGCGTTCTGTCGGTTACGCCCGTCATTTGAAGTATTGCGCAGGAAACGTAGTGTGGACTTGATCAGACGGTTCTCCGGTCTGTTTATATTGAAATCGTCGTAGCGAACAAAAAATCGTTCCTTGTTAACCAGATTATATTTAATATTCTGTGAAGCCAGCAGCTTCCCTTTATAGAACCGTTCATTTGCTTCGACGGGTGTATATGCCGCTTTTATTCCTTGCTTTGTTAGAATAGTGACCTCGTCGAGAAACATTTTTATAAAAATATCGAGAAGGCTCAGGTTGTCAGCATGAAGATTTGAAACATTGAAGTCTTTAAATGTCACGTCCTTTAGCGTTTTTAGCATCTCGAGAAAAATTCGCTTCGTCTCTTCCTCGGTAATATCGCCGCCCATAACTTTAGGGAGAATCTCTATGACAGTACCGTCAGCCATCGTTATCAGCCCGACGTAATTTCTGGCGGTGATAATCTTGCCAATGCCTCGGCGAACAGAAAGAGACAGCAGCTCGACTGCCTCGGTTCCCGTATCAGTATTGTTGGCGAGGATAAAAGCTTCAAGCGCATCAAATGTTTTTTCCGGCAATGCCTGATAACCGTAAGACGCTATGCCGCGCGTAAACCCACCGTATTCTGTTATAGTGAAGGTTTTATTACAGGAACGCATAGGCATCAATCCTCATGAAAGCTTCGCTGTTAACCTCATAATACTCCGGGAAATCAACGTCCGCGTTTCCAAACAGCTTAACAGCATCTGTCTTTTTCACGATAAAGCGAGTGCTATCATCCGGCTTCTGATTGTCACCCAATACAAGCTGAATCTTCTCGTAATCGTCGTAGAAGTACTCTTGCAAAAGCGGGATTATTCTGTTTTCAAAAATCGCCGCAAGATTTTCAATCGTCGGGTCTGTTTTAAGCGGCAGTAAATAGGAATGTCCTATGGTGTGCTCACGGTCGAGCAATACGGTTATACGCTTGTTGATGGTGTCGAGCATCTCAGCAATATCTATACCGTCAACAAGAACATCTTTAAGCGTAGCAGAATCAGGTTGCATCTCGATAAATTCAAATCTACGGCGCAACGCGGTGTCTATCATCGCGATAGAGCGGTCGGCGGTGTTCATGGTGCCAATGATGTAGACGTTATCGGGCACACCAAAATTTTGGCCCGAGTATGGCAAAAGAGCGCGTAGCTGTTCGCTTGCTCCTATGCGCTTTGACGGCTCGATTAGGGTAATTAATTCACCAAATATTTTTGAGATATTCCCTCGATTGATCTCATCAATGATAAATACACGGTTTGGAATTTTTACCTTTTGTGTGAATAGGCTTGGCTTCACTTTCCTAAGTATTTGCAATGCATCTGACACTGAAACTGATAACTTGTATACAGATGAAAGCGTCATAGCTTTTCCGGCATTGAAATCGACGATATCTTCGTTAATACCCTTTACAAGCCATTTCACATTACGCAACCGTTTGTAGTTCTGATACTCATCGTGCCATTCTGGTTCGCCAGTAATAACACCAATCGCGTCTATTGTTTTGCTGGAATAACAAGACATAACAATATCGCCGATTTGCATCCTGTTGTAAAATGCGTTGAGAACGGTTCTGCCTCCATCCTTGCTGTAATCTGTAGCATCAGATATGGTTTCGCCATAGCTGTCCCATCCGATGCGGATATGATTATTCTCCATACATTCGGCTCTTGTAGGATTGTCACCTGTACCTTCAAGTGAAACCTTCCAGACGGTAGGGCTTTTACCAATTCCTAAGTCTACACTTGTTCCGCCGCCAATAGGTGTTCCAGCTTTATCGCAAAATGCCTTGAAAATTCCATCATGTACTTCGTATTCAATTTCGCGTACCGATTCTGCTTTTTCCTCCGAAGACACGACCGGGCGTATACCCTCAATAAATTCTTCGTAGCCAAACGATTGGTGAAATGTGGTAAAAGCGACCAGTCCGTCATCTTTATATTTTAAGTAACGATTGAATACTTCTCCGTAATCTTCAGATTTTACCTCCGCGATCGACTTCTCCTCAATAATGGCAACAGCATACTGCACTGTACTATAGGTTTTTCCTGTTCCAGGAGTACCATAGAGAATTATGTTTTTTGCCATTTTTGCCCCGCCAGTCTGCCGTGATGCTATATTCGGCGGGACAATTGTTCCGCTTGATGAACTTAATTCTCCTATGCTTTTAAGAAAACTGAGATAGTGCTTGATTCCACTTTTCAAGTCATCACGTTGGGTAGTTGGATCAATGTCAAAAACTATATCCATCTTTGAGTAATCGCCACCGCTGGCTTGAAAATACCCTTCAAGGCCGCTGCTCTTGATCGCAGAATCAAGTTCATTAAAATCAGCAATAGCAAACACTGCTCGTCCGCTTTTAAGCCGTGCTTTACCGATAGCAACCGCGATGGTATTAGCAGAATTAGACGAACCAACATTATTCGTATACCATTGTATAAATGCCGCCCGCTGCCGTTTCTCATCAACGACTGCGGTAGTTGTGCTTGTACCGTCGAGCGAATTGGCATCCTTCTTCGTCCAAGCAGTATACGAAATTTCAGGTAATGTCAGGTCAGGCGCCTGCTCATGGATTTTCGTTTTGAGTGTATTCAAAAAAGTTACGTATTCTTCACCACTACAGTTTCCGCTTGGTGCAGATACACCGAAATGTGTAGAAATATAAGCACGCGAATTGCCATCAAGAGGCATAAAAACATGTGGCCGAATCCAATACAAGCCCATCGTAATATAAGCCAGTCCATTTCCAGATACTGCAATGGCGTCATCGAATGCTTTTTTAAATTTGTCTGAAAACTCACCGGTTTCAGCGGATTTTATTGCAAGGCAAAACAGCTCCCATAATTCATTTGTTCCATTAAAAAATGAGTTCATGTTATTGAGTACAGGTATACCCGCAAACTGCGTAGGCGAAGGAATCTGTATGTCAAATGCGTTTGCGAGTACCTTGGCTAAGACAATACGGTTTGCATCTGTTGTTCCGCGATTCATAACTCCAATCACAGAAAACGGATCGATTTGATGATGGCGGGGTTCCCACCAGTCTTCACGCTCGAAGTGGAGATATTTCATCAGCGGCTGCTCCGATGAAAGCTTTTTCATTAAAGCAAAGAGTTCATCCCGTTTATCGCTGTATGTAAGCAATTTATCGGCGAGTGCCTCATAAAATGGCACCCATTGATATGCTTTATCCATTTTAGTTTATCCTCCTGCTATATTTCTATATCGCAGCCATCTGCGACAAATAATTCGGGCATATTATATTGTATATCCCGTGCCTCATTACAGGCATTGATATTACTGCATGATAGCAATGCTCGGCTTAGCCGTAATTCACCGGATGGTATGGTTACGACAAAATCAGCCTGATGTGACTTAATATAAGTTGAAACCTCGCGAGAAAAACCGTTTCGTTGCAGCAGGATTGTTAGCGGGTTTGTCGTGCCATACTCAACAAATTCGTACCAATTGTTTTCAAACTCCGTGAGTTGGTGTATACGCTTATACTCATTTGAAAAGCGAAGGAAATAATTGGAAATACTAAAAAGGATCGTATTCTCAATTACCTCCAAGGTATCTGCAAAGACGATATTCTTATGTTCTGTTGTACCGTTATATCGGGTTTTCTGGTACTTGTTGATCCAGAAATTATCAGGATGTGTCTCTCGGTATTCAATGGCCTTTTTCATGATACTGCTCAAACCGGTACCTTCCATCCACTGAATAAGGATTACTGCATACCAGCGAAGCAATGCAAACTGGCCATTTTCACTAACTTTTCCAAGAGACGTATACTCATACTTTTTCCATTTAAAAATTCTGCACAGCTTCTCAAGGAAGGCAAGCACATCATCATAAACGAAATGCCCGTCCACACGTTCCGGGTACTTAAGACCGAATTCAATAGCCGCGGACAGGTTTTGTGCCTGGTCCACAGATATATTTATATCATCATCGAGCAGGGAAGCGGATTCTTGGAAATTCTCTCTAATTTTATTCTCATCCGCTGTAGTTAATAAAGCAGAAAATTCACGTCTTACCAAGCTGTTTCTGTTTTCTAAAATATCACGAAGTAATATAAGCGCAAATTTCCGCATCATTGTATGTGCTTCTTCCGATTGGCTGGTATTACGCTTTTCAATTTCAATATCACCGGCAAGCAGCTTGGATACTATGTATTTTTTCTCGGCTTCCTGCAGGCCCGTTTTTCCGGATTCAATTGACAGCTTTTGATCCGGGATTGGAGCCTGCAACAGTTCAACATAATCCTTCTCTGTAATTTTGTCGCCTTGAGCAACAAAGAACACATTTCCATATAAGTTGAACCGTATGCGTCCAACACGGCCGATCAGATTTCTGAAGTCAACGGGCGTCATGATTGACCGATTTATCTTGAAATCGGTGATGAATAGATTATCTGCAGGAAGGTTAACGCCTTCTAAAAGGGTGCTTGTACAAAACATGATGGTTATCTTGCCCTTGCGGAACATGTCCTCGATTCGCATACGAATAGCTGAAGGTAAATACCCTATGTGGTAGGCAACACCCTTTTTTATTACTTCTGTTAAATAGTACTCCCCGTGAACCTCGTTGCGGATATCCCGTGATAAATCATCAAGCTCTTTATCTCCGCTTTCTGGAAGAAATTTTGAAAACTCACGCGCCAATTCAATTGCTTTGCTTTTTCCATTACAGTACACAATAGTCTGCTGGCGATTTTCCGGTATTTGCTTTATATTAACCACTTCGAACATTCTGAGAAAATCAATCAGCGTAGCATCTGATTTCTGAATGGTTGCAAGGTGCATCAGTTCCTCGGCGTAATCGTTGTATGCGCTGATAGTATGGGTATTTAGGTCAATTAAAAACTTGATTTGCGCAACCGGTGAAAATGTCGACCGCAACCTATTATTAGCATTTGTCTTTTCTGAAAGAAGCCTCAGATACACCTCAGGATTAGGAATATTAGGTGATGCAAAAATAATATGCGGCTTATGTTGTCGCTTAATCAGCATATCAACAACTTTATAGTAGAAAGGACCTCTGCTGTTTTTACCGGATAGTTTATGCGCTTCATCGATAAATACATAATCGATCTGCAAATCCGGCTTGCTGATAAGAAGATACAACAATCTTTCCGGTGTAAGCACAAGAATAAAGTTGTGTCGCCCCTCAAGAGCCAAATCGCCAGCAGCAGTAATCACACGATAATTACGCTGCTGCAGGTATTCTTTCAAATCATTAATAATTTGGCTTCTATTTTCATTTATCAACGCTTTTGTAGGAACAATCAATGCAAAGTTTTTAGTTGCGCCTTGCTTGACCTGCTCCTTCATGAACATCCGCATAATAAAAGATTTACCCATAGAAGTCGGACCAGAATAGCTGAAATAGGGGTCGTCCAAGTGATCATATACATTCTTCTGCGCGCCAAAAAAACGCAAGTCCGGTTCAGCGGGTATTGTAAGATAATGACTCTGAAATTCTGTAAATACTCTTTCAAGTGCAGAAGGGGCTTGATAGTTGCTCTTGATAATTTTTTGTCCTTGATAATTCCCGGTGTATGAAAGGACAGATCCGGCAACCATACTCACGTCTTCATTTTCCGGGTAAAGCTCATGCAAGAGTACTACTATTTCCTGCGCCCACATTTTGTGTTTGTCTTTATTTTGGGGACACGTTGATTTAGAAAGCAAATCGGCAAACCTAAGGGCTGAAGCAATATCAACCTCTCTGGACTGCCTGCTGGATGTCAGTTCGAATTTTTTCAGCGCATAATTATAGAGTATGTTATCATAGAGTTCATTCAGAAATGGATTCTCCTCAATACCATTAAAGATGGCATCACCAAGATTTATCTTTGCTGAAGCACTCATAACATAACATCCCCCTTCATTACATTCTCCATAATGGCCTTTTTCTCGGCTTCTGCATCGTCAAAGGGCAGGATGTAAAAATAAAACGAGTGTGAGTCAAGGTGGTTCGCGTGAATCTTCTCGGCTATGTACTTAGCGTGCTGCTTTATATCGTATGCCATTTTTTGCATTACTAAGTTCTCGTATTCTTCTGATGTGCGTCCCTCGGAAGACAGACCGATAGAGTATCCAAGGAAAACGCCATACGCAGTGTTATAGCTTGGAGTTTTTCCTGGAGACGGCAAAATAATATCTTTGATAAGTTCGATTTCACCCGGGTCAAATGCGCGGTCAAGAATTGTTTTCTCGACCATTTTGATCTCGCGAGCTTCATGCTTTTCAATACGGAGAATAGTTTCAAATGAACGGTCAATAGCATCCTTAATTTCACCGACGACATTGGACGCGCCGAACACCATCTGGCAACGCTGCTCTAAACCCGGAGTAAATAGATGAATGCTTTCACATTCGCTGCCGAACTGTGATAATTCAGTCGATAATTCCACTCTACTCATTAGTTTTGGGGCACCGAGCATGTCCTCCAAGAAAGTATAAACAAGCATTTCGCCGAGTTCGTTGCCACAGCCCTTTGTATCTGCGGCTCCGTTTTCGCGCATAATCCTCAAGGCTTGTGCAGTGACGGAATCGAGGTCGTCTTCAAGCTTAAAATCTTCAAGTTTTGCACGGGAAAAGACGTAGCGACCAATATTACGATACAGCATGGTTTCTAAATCGCCGGAATAAAACCTGTTGTTGCGCAGGGCCAAATGGAAAAGGCGCAGTTGTTCAGGCATGCACAAGCCAAGGCTCTCGGTATGATGAACCTCAACAAAAATGCCGTCTGTGCTTTTCTTTTTTAATGTTTTAGCCAACACTCCACTCATGTTTTTCCTCCCGTACAAGTCGCTACTCTTTTTTTAGCATCTGATACGGTTTCCCATCCGGATTGTAAGTAAGGTTAAATACCATATCAGAGAGCCATTTCTTGAACGATGGGTTGTCTTGGAACTGTTTGAAAAGCTCCATATTATCGGACATAATTGAGAAAATAACCTGCTGTAGCGCCCGCTCACTCTCAGTGCGCGCTTCCTGTTTGTCGGAGTTCTTCATGGCGTTCTGATATCTCTTGTCCTTGGATACCATTGCAGGTATTTCGAGAATCTGTCTTCGGACGTTGTCGGCGTCCTTCCAGTCAATGTTCCCGAACATATCGTTGAAAGCCGAAAGTATAGAGGAAAGCAAATCCATCTCGGGGTCGACAATATGTCCGATTTTACCGGTAGGAACCGGGGCAACCTCTGCGTCCTCGTCCTCCAACTTGATTGACATCACCTCACGCGCTTCCAGGCGGTAACTATCCAAATCGATGGCATCAAGAATACCCTGTGAAAGATCGTCTTCTCGCGGCGCGGGCAGCTTCGGAATCAGCAGATTCAAGAAGATAGACAGCTTCTCCCAATCGGCATTGCCGTATGGCAAAATGGCTCCAAGGAATCCATATGTACGCACAAAGGATTTTGCAGCGCTCTTGAACTTGATCTGATCGTCTGTTTGGAGTTCCTTATAAACCGCAGCGCAAGCGTCCAGAATCGGGTCGATCCTGTCACGCTCGGCTCCGCTCAAATACAAATCAACCAGCTTTTCAACGTGTTCCGCAGAATAAACCTGATATCCCTCCATAAGCGCAATAATGTCATACAGCTTATTGGGATCGGTCTCGCCGGATAGAATGGTCGTACGGTAGTAGCGTGAAAACGCTTCTTCAATGATTGATGTTTTGTTCGCAAAGTCCAATACAAAAGTATCGTATTTTTTAGGGCAAGCACGGTTGAGCCGTGAAAGGGTCTGCACCGCCTTTATATCATAAAGCATCTTGTCCACATACATCGTATGGAGCAACGGCTCGTCAAAACCGGTCTGGAACATATCCGCCACAATCAGAAGGCGATACGGGTCTTTTTTGAATGTCTTCGGAATTGAGGCATCCGGGAAACCATTCATCGCCGCTGAAGTCAGCGCAGGTTCCTGGTTTTGATACTTATGTTCCCCGGAGAATGCAATAATCGACTTGTATGGGCTGTGGCGCGCAGCTAAGCACTTGTTAATCGCATAATAGTATTCAATGCAGCGCGGAATACTGGCTGTAACCACCATGGCACGGGCTTGTCCGCCGATTTTGCCTTTGGCAATAACCTGTTCGTGGAAATGGTCAACCATCATTTGTGCTTTCTGCGAAATGGTATAGCTATCACTCTCGACAAACGAACGTAGCTTCTTTTGAGCACGCTTTTTATCAAACATCGGGTCATCCTCGACAGTTTTCATCAGTCGGTAATAACTGTCGATCGGTGTGTAATATTTAAGAACATCAAGGATAAAGCCTTCCTGAATTGCCTGCTTCATAGTATATACATGGAACGGCCGATGTTTAATTTTATCCCCATCTTGATATGGGATACCGAATGTCTCAAGCGTCTTATTCTTCGGCGTAGCAGTAAAGGCAAAATAACTGGCATTCTGCAGCAGCTTGCGGCCTTCCATCATCGCATTGATTTTATCTTCATTGTCCATCTCATCGTCTGAGGCAAGGCCAGAGAGAGCAAGGTTCATCTGCGCGGAGTTTCGTCCGCTTTGTCCGGAATGGGCTTCATCAATAATAACAGCAAAACGCCTGTCTTTATGTTCAGTACCAATATCAGAAACAATATATGGAAACTTCTCAATAGTAGTAACTATGATTCGTTTGCCATCCTGTATAGCTTTACGGAGATCCCCAGAACGTTCAGCCCATGCCACTGTGTTCTGTACCTGCATAAACTGCTTAATGGTGTCGCGGATCTGCTTATCCAGAATGCGGCGGTCTGTAACTACAAGAACGGAATCGAGCATCGGATGGCCATCTTTTTCAAGCCCAATCAACTGATGCGCCAACCATGCGATGGAATTGGACTTGCCGCTGCCCGCGCTGTGCTGGATAAGATAGCGTTTACCGATGCCATTGCGTTTTACGTCGGCAAAAAGGCTTTCAACCACATCAAGCTGATGGTAGCGTGGGAATATCTGTTTTACGGATTTTTTCTTTGTTTCCGGATCTATCTCTTCAACCACCTGAGCATAGTTTTCAATTATACGGCAGAGCTTCTTTTTTGAGAGGATATCCTTCCACAAATAGTCAGTCATAATGCCATCGTGGTTAGGCGGGTTGCCCGCTCCGTCGTTATAGCCTTTGTCAAAAGGCAGGAACCAGCTGCTTTTTCCGTCCAGTTTTGTGCAAAATTTCACGCGGGCATCGTCCACGGCAAAATGAACCATGCAGCGCTTGAACTGGAACAGCAGCTCGCGCGGGTCGCGGTCGTTTTTATATTGCTCTACTGCGTCGTCCACCGTCTGCTTTGTCAGCTGGTTCTTTAGTTCAAAGGTGATAACCGGCAAGCCGTTGATAAAGACGCACAAATCCAGCGCCAGCCGCGTTGCGTCCATAGAATACTGCAATTGTCTGGTAACGCTGAATATGTTCTTCTCATGCATCAGTCTGGCCTTGGCGTTATTTTCCGTCGGCGTCAGATAGAACATGATGAGGTCAACCGGGTATATCTTGATACCGTTGCGCAGCACGTCAATAATGCCGCGCTTGGCAAGCTCGCCCTGCAGTCGGTTCAAAAACTGCTTCTTTTTAAGGTCAGCCTTAAATACACCCAGCTTTTCCATGGCGTCCGGCTGCGTGTCCTGCAGGAAGCGAAACAGGCGCATTTCATCAATCGCATATTCACGGTTAAAATCCGTATTTGTGCCCTGCTCGTAGCCGTTATGATTAACAAGCCAATCAACAATTAAGGCCTCAAGACCGCTTTCCTTTGTGTTGGTAAAAGCCATTACTCATTCCTCCTGTTCTTCCGCTTCTTCGTCCGCACCGTCCATCTCGTCGGACTCTTCATCGGATTCTTCTACATACTCATATTCCGGGATTTCAATGCCACGAACATCAATCTGACCGGTGACAACATCGGAAATAAGCTTTGCTCTATATTCTTCCAAAAGTGCAACTTCCTCTGTCAATCGCGTTATTCCTGCATCATATTTAGCGCAAGCTTTAGGTATATACTCGACAATAGCTTTCTGTTCATCCTCTGGTGGAACGATGAATGGAATTTCCTTCATTTTGGGAATAGATAAATCCCACTGACCTACTCGAATACCATCGGATGCCTGTGCAAAGAAATTTACATAAACTTTGCTTCTGATAGCATAATGGAAATACTTAAGATTATCAAAAGCTACGTTGAAGATGTAATATGCTGGACTTACAATACCTGTATAATTAGATATACCATATGACCCTTGCCATGCCTTCATTTTATTCATAGCAAATTGGTCTTTTTTTACCATTTTGTAGCCACTCAAGTCATCTGGTATGTAATTATGGTTGCTGTCTTTATCCTCAACATCCCTAATAATCACACCTTTCTCACGGACAACAGATAAAAGAGGTAGTTCTGGGTGGTTCTTAATACTTACAGGTGTTAGTATTTGTCTAAGTTTTATGGTTGTCCAGTGGGCAGGAATATCTCCAAGCCATACAACACCACTAGACTTCATTTCTACATTCGGATTAAGGCCATGAGTAATAGCATCGTTCACAACCGAGCGCTTCAGATCATCAAGTAAAGTAATTTGCTTTTTCTTTGCTTTTATAAGCTTGTTTATTTTTGAAACCTGCCAATCCAAATAGCGTACAATCTGGTCTTGTTCGGCACATGGTGGTACGGGAAGATATATGTTTTTCATTTCGCTGTATCTTGTTGTCCAAAGATCAGCAACTATGCCTCTCCCGTAATGATAGTATTCTTCGGAAAAAAGATGACTACGAAGAAGATAATGTACATACCTGCTATTCCAATCTTGTCGTGGTGTCAGCACAATGTTTATGAGAGAAACAGAGCCATCAAGAAACGACACTCCACAAGAACCTTTTCGGTCGGAGCGACTGTTAATTACAAAATCTCCCGCGCGTACAAGTTTTCGGTTGTCTCCATCATTTGATTTTGCCGCATTTGATAGTTGTGGCAAAATACCATTTTTCGTAACAGAAAGTGGTGCAAAGTCTTTATCGGAGACTTTTTCTTTTCGTTGTGAAAACAAAGCTCCAATCTTTTTGCAATCCCAATGTGAAGGGAGAGAGCCAAGCCACTCAGCATCAACACGGCAATATTCACTATATGCTCTCATTCCTCAAGCCCCCCGATGATTTCCGCCATCATGCCGTCCGTCTCTTTTTCAAGAGTTTTGAGGTCAGAAAGAATATCCTTTAAAGAACGCAGCTCAACCGGCTTGTAGAAATATTTCGTAAAGCTGATCTCATAGCCAATCTGTGTTTTTTTCTCATCCACCCACGCGTCTGGCGCATACGGAAGCACTTCGTTTTTCATGAAGGCTTCGATGCCGCCGTCATAGGCAAACGGAACAATTTCCGTGTCGCGAAGGTCGGTATCGGACTCTCCCTCAACCGGCTGCGCGGACGGGTCTTTTTCGGTGATATAGGGGCGCACCTTTTTAAGCAGCGCCGCCTTCAATTTTGCCGCTTTGGCAAACGCCTCCCAATTATCCAAAGGAGTATTTTTCGGCAATCTACTAATAGCCCGTTCGTAATCGGCGCGTTCATCCGCATTCTTGAAAACAGAATCAGGAATATGCCTTTCCGGGAATACTCTCAAGCGAAGCGGCCTTTCCACTGTAATAGCCCAGTAGCCAAACTCCTCGTTATTGAAGATGCGGCTTACTTCGCTCTCTTCCATCTCCATGAAAATGCGCAGAATCTCCGCGCGGATTTCCTCCGTAAATTCGCAGTTCTTTTTACCCATGTTTTTGCGAAGCGGGGATTTCATGGCCGTGGCATCGATCAATTGAATTTTCCCCTTGCGGCGGTCTTCTTTTTTGTTGGACAAAACCCAAATATATGTACCGATGCCTGTGTTGTAAAACATATTTTCCGGCAAGGCGATGATCGCCTCGACAAGGTCGCTTTCAATAAGATATCTGCGCGCATTGCTCTCACCGCTCCCCGCATCGCCCGTAAAGAGCGAGGAACCGTTATGTACCTCGGCAATACGGCTGCCGAGCGGCGTGTCTTTTTTCATCTTTGCCGCATTGTTCAGCAGAAACAGGAGCTGGCCGTCGCTTGTGCGCGGAATCATGGCGAGCTGCTCGCCGTTTTCGAGGTATATGTTAAACCTTGTATCCAGTATATCTTTTTTACCGCCCATCTTCTCGGCGTCGGTTTTCCAGCTCTTCCCGTAAGGCGGATTGGAAAGCATGAAGTCAAATTGGCGGGTTGCGTTGTGGTCATTTGATAGCGTGGAGCCAAAGCCGATATGCTCGGCTTGATCCCCGTCGCCTTTCAGCAGCATATCCGCCTTTGCGATTGCGTAAGTTTCGGGGTTGATCTCCTGCCCGAAAAGGTGAATTGATACTTGTTTGCCGGACTGTTCTGCAAGCGTCATCAGCCGTTCCTGTGCAACAGTCAGCATGCCGCCGGTACCACAAGCACCATCATAACAGGAATAGGTGGCGTCCATTATCTTGTCGGCAATCGGCGCAAAAACAAGGTCGGCCATAAGCTCGACAACATCACGAGGAGTCCAGTGTTCTCCGGCTTCCTCGTTGTTTTCCTCGTTGAACTTGCGGATAAGCTCCTCAAAGACAGTACCCATGCCATGGTTATCCAGCGCAGGCAGGCGGATTTCCTCTTTGGTATCGTCCTTGTAAACCGGCTTCGGACTCAAGTTAATGGTTGGAGAAATAAACTTTTCAATAACCGCGCCGAGAATGTCGGCGTCGATCATAGTATCAATCTGATTGCGGAACTTGAATTTTTCGAGGATTTCCTGCACGTTTGGCGAAAAACCGTCGAGATAGGCCTCAAAATCGGTCTTCAAAGTCTGCTTCTTCGCGCGGCTGGTGAGGTCGCGCAGACGGAATGGCGAAGCATTGCAGAATGCCTGTCCCGCAGCGTTGCAAAGCGCGGGCCATTGGTTGGTAATACCGGCGGCATCCAATGTTTTTTTCATATCCAGCACCGCTTGCTTGGTATCCTCAAGCATTGCGTCAAGACGGCGGATAACCGTCATTGGCAGAATAACATCGCGGTATTTGCCGCGTACATATATATCACGGAGGCAGTCGTCTGCAATACCCCATATAAAGCTAACTATTGAATTGTGCACTTGATTGTCCATAGTATTTCACCCTATCCTTTTCGCTTTTATATTTGCGATTTTGGCTATAATGCCACACGCTAATTCTAAATTTTGGCCTGTCCCATAAAACGGACTTATTCTGCATTCCTGTCGTCAGCGCCGCCCGAACGAATCCAGTCGTCAACCTCGGACAGTTTGAATTTCCAGAGCCTGCCTACCTTATAGGCGGGCATATTTCTTTTTGCGATCCATTGCAGAATGGTCTCGCGGCCGACACCGAGATATTCTTGTACTTCTTTTAATGTAGACCATTTTTCAATGCTTTTATCGCTCACGTTTATATCCTCCAAATATCCAGCACTATTTTGATTGGAATTTTATATCAAATAATATGCAAAACTGTTTTTCATTATTGGGAAAGCAATCATTACCACTGCTATCCTGCATTTGCCATATACACTCATACTTCCCCTCAAAACCACGGGCGTCAAAGCCTGTGGTTATTTTTATATCCTTACCTGGTGGCGTATCCGGTATTTCAATGTTGTTTGCATCTGCTCTTGGTCGCACTTCATTGCTGTTTATAAAAACCAGTTTGCGACCACGCCATGTCTGACTTCCGTTATTTCGAATTACCCACGTATGTTGGAATTTATCGTAACAATGAACCGAATATGAGCGTTGCGGCTTACATTCAAGAACCCAAGCGCTATCTCCCGGATAGAGCGGAGATAACCTCTTTACTGGCTGCGTGGCAGGTTCTAACAGCAGTTGTTGGTATTTGGTTGCGACAATATCATCAACATCATTGCTTTCGCTCTGAATAAGTAGCTGAAACTGCAACGCCAGTGATTTTGATAGCAAGAACTTTTCCGGTTCCGCAGAAGGGGGCATTGAAAAAGCTGTCATGACATCGCGAATTCTATCCTCTTTTATATTGTCAGCAAAGAACTTTGATAAAGAGTCCAACGGAAACGGGTCCGGAAAGCTCGCCTTCATGTCGGCTGTTATTTGCCGTTTGCCTTTATAAATCATTCGTTGATATTCAAGGTTGTCGCTTGTTTGCTTTGTCTTGAGCTTTGGTAGCGTAAACACTGTGCTACCAGCTGCAATGAAGCAATTCGTAACAAACACGCCTTGATTTTTTTGATTGTTTAAGTAGGGATATACCTTCTTAAAGAACTCAGATGCGTTTATACGAATCACCTCGCTTTTGTTGTACCGGATTTTGTACCAGATGTACCGTCCCAGAGTAATTTCTTGTACCTTCGTGTCTTGATATCCTTATCTCAGATGGAGGGAACGGATATCAAAATTGCCCTAAGGTAAAATATAACATTTTTATTGTACTGCAAAACAAGTCAAAAATCAATGCATTTACACAAAAATGTGTAAAAAAGTTATTAAACCACTTAAAGCGATTCGTGTAGACGTTCTCAACATCAATAAATAATTCTCAAAGCCTGAGATGCGCATTAAGGCGGCGGGATACATAGGAAGTTCCAAGCACGGTAAAAACCGTGTTCGGAGCCTCAGATGTACCCACCGTGCCTTGCTATGCCCGTTTTAGGCATTCTCGGTAGCTCTTCATCGAAGCAGCTTCATTATGTGTCCTTGCCGCTCAATTCACACAGGCGGAAAGGACATTTTATGTTAAACCAAGACAACCATGGTCAAACCGATGAACGAAAAATCTACATCAGAGAACTTCACGAGTGGGTACCAGTAACCAAAGAATTCTATGACAACTACTACCGCGAAATCAACACTTACCGCCGTAGGCAACAAAAACATGGCCGTTGTGAATGCCCAGCAAGCAAACGATATCTCTGCAACATGGATTGCTGGACATGTTCCTATCTAACATCTGGAGACACGTCTTCTCTTAATGACACCTTTGACGACGGCGAAGGAAATGAAGTTGAACACCAAGATTTTCTCTCTGACTTATCTCCCACTGTAGAGTCTATTATTGAAGATCAAGAACTTTTGAATCGTCTTTTCGATGCTCTAGAACAAATCAATCCACATTATGCAAAGATCTGTTGGCTTTGGGCCAATGGGTCATCTGAAAGAGATATCGCGAAAGCGCTCGGAATCAAATCACAAAGCACGCTGAATTATCAACGGAGACAAGCCTTATCCCAATTAAAGGAAATCCTGAAAGATTGGGTTTAAGCAAAATATTTTTTCAACGTTTTCGTTCAATCCATTCACTCACCTCCATTGAGTAGTGGAAGGGATAAACAATATTCTCCTTCCAAGGAGGTGAAGCCCTTGAACAAATACCACCCACGAGATCGCACAACTGAAGATGAGCTTTTGGATGTTCTCACTGCAATTAGTGTGGTCTCCATGCGTTTAGCAAGAAAGTTGACGCTATTAACTAGACAACGACAATCCTTGGAAGGAGTGAAAAAAGATGAGCGAATTAGCCACAATCGTCGAAAATTTACGCAGCGTCGCTATGACAATTAACCAAATCGCGAACACCATAGAAGAGCAGTTTGGTTCTCATTCAACAATGGAAAACACAAAGGTAGTTGAGCCCACTCTCACACTAGAGGAAGTAAGAGGAATCCTTGCTAACAAGTCTCGAGCCGGATTTACTTCTCAAATACGAGCTTTGCTTCAGAAGTATGGTTCGGATCGGTTATCTGGTGTTGATCCAGCCAATTACAAAGCGCTTCTTGCCGATGCGGAGGAACTAACCCATGCCACCTAAAGGACATGCCTTACTATCAGCATCGAGTTCAGAACGTTGGTTGTCTTGTCCACCCTCAGCACGACTTAATGATAATCAAGTTGAAGTAACCAGCGACTATGCAGCTGAAGGCACAGATGCCCATATGCTCTTCGAGCACAGATTGCAAGAAGCCTTAGGCATGGAGACCAGTGACCCAACAGAACATCTTAATTGGTATAACGAAGAGATGAACGATTATGCCGCCGAGTATGTTTCCTTCATCCTCGAGCAACTAGAAGTCACAAAACAGACGGATTCAACCCCTATTGTCCTGATTGAACAACGTGTCGATTTCTCCAAGTGGGTTGAATCGGGCTATGGGACGGCTGATTGCATCCTTGTGTCAAATGGGTTATTGCAAATCTACGATCTCAAATATGGTAGAGGCATTGAGATCTCAGCAGAAGATAATCCCCAGTTGAAGTGCTATGCACTAGGCGCATTAGAGCTCTTCGATGGCATCTTTGATATTGAGACGGTTCGCGTGGGTATTTACCAGCCAAGATTAAACAACATCAGCGTTTCTGAAGTTTCCAAAGAGGACCTCTATCAGTGGGCAATTGAAGTTCTCAAACCCACAGCAACTCTAGCATATGCAGGTGCGGGTGAATTCAAAAGCGGAAGCTGGTGCACCTTTTGCAAAGTCAAGAACACTTGCCGAGCTCGAGCAGAAGCGAATCTTGAACTGGCTCGAACCGAATTTGAACTTCCTCCCCTGCTCACAGACGAAGAAATCGAAGAAATCCTTTCTCGCTTAGATGACTTTATCACTTGGGCATCAGATATCAAGGAATATGCACTTCAACAAGCACTACGTGGTAAAGATTGGCACGGATGGAAGCTGGTCGAGGGTCGTTCCAATCGACGTTATACGAATGAGAATGCAGTTGCAGGCACCGTCCAGGAAGCAGGTTTCGATCCTTTCGAACATAAGGTCCTCGGTGTTACCGCGATGCAGAAGCTGCTAGGCAAAACTCGCTTCGATGAATTACTCTCGGCTTATATTGAAAAACCCTTAGGCAAACCCACTCTTGTTCCGGAAAGCGATAAGCGTCCGGTTATGAATACAGTCAAAAATGATTTTATGGAGGTATATGAAAATGAATAACAACGCCAATCAATCGATGAAAGTTATCACAGGGCCAAACACCCGATGGAGCTATGCCAATGTCTGGGAACCAAAAAGCATCAATGGTGGAACCCCGAAATACTCTGTCTCCCTCATCATTCCTAAAAGCGATACCAAGACCGTCGCCAAAATCAAATCAGCCATAGAAGCAGCATATCACGAAGGCGAAGCCAAGCTCAAAGGGAACGGTAAATCTACTCCTCCCCTAGCCACCTTAAAAACCCCTCTTCGAGATGGTGACTTGGAGCGACCAGATGATCCTGCCTATGCGAACTCCTATTTTATTAATGCCAATTCTGCTACTGCTCCGGGAATCGTCGATGCTGATCGCAATCCTATCCTTATTCGCTCGGAGATTTACTCAGGGGTGTTTGGCAGAGCCAGCATTACCCTATTTTCCTTTAATAGCAATGGGAATCGCGGAATAGCCTGCGGTCTTAACAATCTGCAAAAAATCCGAGATGGTGAACCCTTAGGTGGCAAAGCAAGCGCCGAATCAGATTTCACCACTGAAGAAGATGATGATTTCTTGGTGTAATAGGTACGGCAAAAAGGGTGGCGGATTTCTCTGCCACCCTACCTTATGTGTGAGGTAACTATATATGAAAACACTTAGCATAGATATCGAAACGTTCTCCAGTGTCAATCTTGTCAAATCAGGAGTTTATCGGTATGTGGAATCTCCTGATTTTGAGATTCTGTTGTTTGGTTATAGCAAGGATAATGAGCCGGTACAGATTGTAGATCTCATCTGCGGTGAGAAGTTGCCAAGCGAAATCATCGCTGCACTCAAAGATGAATCTGTTAAGAAATGGGCTTACAATGCCAACTTTGAACGTATATGCCTTTCGCGTTTTCTAGGGTTACCACAAGGTCAATACTTAAGTCCTTCTTCCTGGAAATGCTCCATGGTATGGGCAGCATCCTTGGGATTACCGCTATCACTAGAGGGAGTCGGCTCAGTTCTTAACCTAGAAAAACAGAAACTATCGGAAGGGAAAGAACTCATCCGTTACTTCTGTCTTCCCTGTTCGCCGACTCAAACAAACGGCCAAAGAACCAGAAATACTCCAACGCATGCACCAGATAAATGGGCAGCTTTTAAAAGTTACAATGCTAGAGATGTTGAAGTGGAGATGTCCATTCAGGAAAAGCTGACTAGATTTCCTGTGCCAGACAGTTTCTGGTCCGAATACCATCTTTCCGAAGAGATTAACGACAGAGGTGTGGCTCTGGACTTGGCCTTTGTTGCATCAGCTGTCCAGCTAGATAATCGCTCACGTTCAGAGCTAATGAATGCCGTGCAAACCTTAACCGATATTGAGAATCCAAACTCTGTGCTGCAGATGAAAGAATGGCTTTCAGAGAATGGACTTGAGACAGACACTCTTGGTAAAAAGGTCGTTGCTGATTTGCTTAAGACAGCACCACCCGAATTATCCAGAGTTCTATCCCTTCGGCAACAACTCGCAAAATCCTCGATAAAGAAGTATCAAGCCATGCAAAATTGTGTTTGTGAAGACGGTCGTGCACGTGGGATGTTTCAATTCTATGGTGCAAACCGAACCGGTCGCTGGGCAGGACGACTTATACAATTACAAAACCTGCCCCAGAACCATCTTCCGGATTTGGTTGAAGCTCGCTCACTCGTTCGCTGTGGCGATTATGAAGCGCTAGAAATGCTCTACGAAGATGTTCCCGATACCCTCTCTCAGGTCATACGAACAGCCTTCGTTCCTAAATCCAATTCAAAGTTCATCGTGGCCGACTTCAGTGCAATCGAGGCCCGTGTCATCGCCTGGCTTGCCAGGGAAAAATGGCGACAAGAGGTGTTTGCGAAAGGTGAAGATATCTACTGTGCCTCCGCATCGCAGATGTTCAACGTGCCAGTCGAGAAGCATGGCATTAACAGTCACCTTCGACAAAAAGGGAAAATAGCCGAACTGGCGCTTGGTTATGGCGGCTCATTTGGTGCCTTAAAGGCAATGGGTGCTCTGGATATGGGCTTGACCGAAGAGGAGCTACAGCCTTTGGTCACATCGTGGAGGCAATCCAATCCCAATATCGTCCAGTTTTGGTGGGATGTAGATCGCGCTGCTATGGAGGCTGTTCGGGAGAAAAGCAGCCGTATCACGCACGGAATCAAGTTCTACTATCAAAGCGCCATGCTGTTCATTGTGCTCCCATCCGGTAGACAACTCGCTTATGTGAAACCCCGTATCGGAGAAAACCAGTTCGGTGGTCAGTGCATAACCTACGAAGGCGTTGGTGGTACAAAAAAATGGGAGCGGCTAAACTCCTACGGCCCGAAATTCGTAGAAAACATCGTTCAAGCCACAGCCCGAGATCTATTATGCTATGCCATGCAGAATCTAAGTCAATTTCCCATTGTGATGCATGTCCATGATGAAATTGTCATTGAAGCTAAGCCACAAACCTCTCTACAAGATATCTGTGAGCGGATGAGCCAGACCCCCACCTGGGCAGCCGGTCTCGTCTTAAGAGCAGATGGTTATGAGACAAACTTTTATAAAAAAGACTGAGTCTTTTCGTTCAATTCACAACCTTAACTCCATTACATAGTAAGGGCTGTATACTGCCCAGATTGGAGGTTTCATGAACATCGATAAATACAACAAAGAAGGATACTATGATCCCACTCCCTATGAAGCATTAACAGAAATCGAGAAACGAGAACGGGCAATCCGATCATTTCGTCCCATCATCTATATCTGTTCACCGTATTCCGGAAATGTAGAGAAAAACGTAATAGCGACCCAAGGTTACTGTCGCTTTGCTGTGGATCAAGGATATATCCCCCTTGCACCCCACCTACTCTTTCCCCAGTTTCTTGACGATGACAATCCCAATGAGCGACAGCTTGGCCTATTCTTCGCCAATGCGCTCATGACAAAATGTGCAGAAGTCTGGGTGTTTGGTAGCACCATTTCTCATGGAATGCAAGAAGAGATCAAACGGGCTAAATGGAAGCATTTTCCTTTGCGCTACTTCACTGAAAACTGCGAGGAGGTACAGAAATGAATACATATACAGCTATACCGACTGAATATAAGGGCTATCGCTTCCGGTCAAGGCTTGAGGCACGATGGGCAGTGTTCTTCGACGCGTGCGAAGTAAAATGGGAATACGAGCCTGAGGGTTTTAAGCTCCCTAATGGTCAACTATATCTTCCTGACTTCTTACTTCACGGCTGTGCTGGGAGGAGTCCAAGTGATCTGTATGTTGAAGTCAAAGGGAAAATGACCGAAGCTGACGCCGAGAAGATACTTCAATTCAGCGGCCTAAAATACTTTGAGATTTGTGAAATTGTGAATCCTATTCTTGTCGTTGCTGGGATTCCTGACGGTGATTGTATCGATGATATTGATAATTTCTGTCAGGAAATGGGTTATAGAGGTTTTCCAGAAATCAAGGCTAGTATATATCCCTTTAACTTTGTGACCATAGACGGAGATTACTTCGTAGCCCATCCCGGTATCAACAAGAAAGGTCAATTTGAACTTTTTGGTGATGACAGCAGTTACACCTCTGATCGGGACGACCAAGCTACCTTGCATGCCTTTAAGCTGGCAAGGCAAGCACGATTTGAACACGGCGAACAGCCAGGAACATGGAGGAGCACTTATTATGCGTGAATTGAAGATTGCCCTCGGTAATTCCCGACAGGCTAAATTCTGGTCGAACAAGACCCTAACCTTTGAAGCGATCTGCGAGCGACTGAAAACACCGATTCGCACCACGGAAACGGTAGAGGAGTATACAAAGATGCCTAAGCCTAAGCGCGATGAAATCAAAGACAAGGGTGGCTTCGTCGGTGGTCATTTGCGTGACAATCTCCGTAAAGCAGGCAATGTGTCCTGCCGCTCTCTTTGGACACCAGACCTCGATAATGCTACCCCCGAGTTCGTTGCATTGCTGCCGAATAAGCTACATTTCAAATGTGCGGTTTACTCAACACACAGCCATACACCGGTAGCTCCTCGTCTCCGTATCGTCGCACCCTTCACCAGAGATATCTCCGCAGATGAATTCGTAGCAGTATCGCGCTATGTGGCTGCGGAGCTTGGCATGGATATGTTCGATGAGTGCTCGTTTATCCCCAACCAACTGATGTATTGGCCGACCTGTCCAGCCAATGGTGACTACCTTATCGAATTCGTGGATGGTGAATTACTCGACCCGGATAAGATTCTAGCAGCGCATCCGGATTGGCAAGACTGCTCGCTGCTACCAACCACATCGCGTGAAAGCAAAGTACATAAACCAAGTCAAAAACAGCAGGAAGACCCCCTATCAAAGTCCGGTGTCGTTGGAGCCTTCTGTCGCACCTATTCCATCACGGTAGCCATCGAAAAGTTTCTTTCAGACACTTATGCCCCATCAGTCATGGAAGGCCGCTACGACTACATCTCTGGAAAAAGCACAGCTGGCGTCGTTATTTACGACGATAAGTTTGCCTATAGCCACCATGCGACAGACCCTACTTGCGGAAAACTGCTTAATGCCTTTGATCTCGTTCGCATCCATAAATTCGGAGGTGACGATGAGAAAAAGTCATATCAGGCCATGACGGAATTTGCCTTACAGGATGAAAACGTCAAATTGTTATTAATCTCCGAACGACAAGCACAGGCAACCCATGATTTCTCAGCTGGTGATGGGGATACCGAGTGGCAGAAAAAGCTGCAATATGAACCTCGATCGACCACTCTTAAGAATAACCTGTATAATCTCACGCTGATCCTTCATAACGATGAAAACCTGAAATCGATCTGTTTCAACCAGCTCGCCGATGGCATGGAGATTACGGGTTCCGTGCCATGGAAGCATCCAGCACGGTTCTGGCGCGATGCTGACGATGCACAACTCATCTGTTATGTCGATGCGAACTATGGGTCCTTCTCCGCCCGAAACTATCAGGTTGCTGTTACCAAGGTAGTTGACGACCGTTCCTACCATCCTATTCGTGAGTATCTGAACTCGCTTCCACCTTGGGACGGTATCACGCGTGTCGAAAGCCTTCTCATCGATTATCTCGGAGCAGAAGACAATGCCTATACTCGTGCTGTAACCCGAAAAACGCTCTGCGCTGCAGTGGCAAGAGTGCAGCATCCCGGCATCAAATTCGACTATATTCTCGTGCTCAATGGTGATCAGGGTATTGGTAAATCCACCCTCATCGCTAAACTTGGTGGTGAATGGTATTCCGATAGTGTGAACCTCACAGATATGAACGACAAGACCGCTGCAGAAAAACTGCAGGGTTATTGGATCATCGAGATTGGCGAATTGGCCGGTATGAAGAAAGCCGACCTTGATAAAGTCAAAGCGTTCATCTCTCGTCAGGACGATAAGTATCGGGCCTCCTTTGGTCGCCGAGTCACACCACATCCGAGGCAATGTATCTTCTTTGGCACGACCAATTCTCAAAACGGATACCTCCGTGACATTACAGGCAATCGCAGATTCTGGACGGTCAAAACTCCCGGTACAAGTAAGATGAAGCCGTGGCAACTCACCCAAGAGGATGTCAACCAGATATGGGCTGAAGTGCTTGTGCTCGTAGAGCGCGGTGAAGATATCTATCTCGACCCGTATTTGGAAAAACTATCTCAAATCGAGCAGTCTGAAGCTATGGAACAGGATGATCGTGAAGGTCTAGTTATCTCCTACCTCAATCTTCTACTGCCGGAGAAATGGGATGAGATGGATATTTATACAAGGCAGGAATACATCCGTGATCCAGACAGTCCTACCCAACCGAAAGGTACGATTCTCCGCAGCAGCGTCAGCAATTTGGAGATCTGGTGTGAATGCTTTGGTAAAAGGAAAGAGGACATCAAGCCCTCCGACTCTTATGCGATAGCAGCCATCATGCTTCGCATCCCAGGTTGGCAAAAAGTTGACGAACGCAAGATACTACCCATCTATGGTAGGCAACGGTTGTATAAGCGTATCTAGGCATCTCTGGACAGCCTCTCAGAACAACACGCACAGCTTGTCCCTGTCCTAGAGACTGTCCAGAGCCAATTCCCTGTGAAAAGGGGTAAAAATGGCAGATTTGGACAAATGGACAACGATTTCTATATAGTACAAAAAAATAGAAATATTATATAAAAAGGAGCTCTGTCCGAGCGCATATACGCGCGTAGAGAAAATCTGGACCACTTGTCCGTGGAGGGAAAGCGATGAGAGAAAAACAAATCGAACAAAAACTAACGATGTCGGTTAAAGCGATGGGAGGTATTGCACCAAAGCTTGTGTGCCCGGGTTTTGACGGAATGCCTGACCGACTCGTACTTTTACCGGGAGGTCATATTGGCTTTGTGGAAGTCAAAGCACCCGGTAGAAAGCCTCTCCCCTTGCAGCTAGCAAGGCATAAGTTGCTCCTGCGACTTGGATTCCAAGTGTTTGTCCTAGATGACGAGAAGCAGATTGGAGGGGTTCTTGATGAAATCAATAAGATCTAAGGAGGTGATGCCAAATGAAGTTCATACCGCATGAGTATCAGAATTACGCCATCAACTATATCGAAGACCATCAAGTATCTGCCATACTCCTAGATATGGGCCTCGGTTGAGTAAGAGCGTAATAACATTGACGGCTCTGAATAACCTGCTTTTTGACCGATTCGAGGTGCATCGTGTTTTGGTGATTGCACCGTTGAGAGTGGCTCGGGACACATGGCCCGCTGAAGCAGATAAGTGGAATCACCTTCAGAACCTCATCTGCTCCGTTGCAGTAGGCACTGAAACAGAACGCCGTAGCGCTTTGATTCAACAAGCCGATATATATATCATCAATCGCGAGAATGTTCAGTGGCTGATCGAAGAAAGCAAACTCCCTTTCAACTTTGACACTCTCGTCGTCGATGAGCTCTCCTCTTTTAAGAATTATCAATCAAAACGCTTTCGAGCACTGATGAAAGTTAGGCCAAGAGTAAAACGCGTCATTGGCTTAACAGGAACACCATCGACCAATGGTCTCATGGACTTATGGGCTGAGTTTCGATTATTAGATATGGGTCAGCGACTTGGACGATTCATCGGTCACTACCGACTGGATTACTTTCAGCCAGATAAACGAAATGGCCACGTTATTTTCAACTACAAGCCTCTACCTGGAGCTGAGGAAAGAATCTATAACAAGATAGCCGATATCACCATCTCCATGAAATCTTCGAACCATCTCAAAATGCCGGAACTCGTAAGCAGCGAATATGCGGTTTATCTTTCAGAAAGTGAGAAACAGCGATATGAGGAGCTTAAGAACGATTTGATTTTGAAACTACCGAGTTGTGACATTACAGCAGCAAACGCTGCAGCGCTCACCGGGAAGCTTTGCCAGATGGCTAATGGTGCGATCTATAGCGATGATGGCCAAGTCTCCCCTATCCATGAGCGTAAGTTGGATGCCTTAGAGGATATGATCGAGGCCGCTGGAGGGAATCCGGTGCTGGTCGCTTATTGGTTCAAGCATGATCTATCTCGAATCACTCAGAGATTAGTGAAATTAGGTGTGTCCTTTGTTAAATTGGATTCCAACGATAGCATCAAGAAATGGAACAAGATCGAAGTGTCTGTTGCACTCATCCATCCCGCTTCTGCTGGACATGGTTTAAATCTACAAGGCGGTGGTTCTACGTTGATATGGTTTGGATTAACCTGGTCTTTAGAGTTGTATCAACAAACCATTGCGCGCTTGTGGCGGCAAGGGCAAAATGCAAAAACCGTTGTGGTGCAGCACATTGTTACCAAAGGAACCATCGATGAACGCATTTTAAAAGTGTTATCCAAAAAAGGTAGCACCCAATCAGCTTTAATTGAAGCGGTAAAAGCCGATTTGATGATCGGAGGAAATAAATGATAGAGAACTATGAAGAACTGGCTAATGCCATTGTTGTTCAAGCGGTAGTGGATTATCGCATAGCCAAAAAGAGGTTAGAAAAACACCCTCTTGATAAAATGCAAAGACACACACAACGAGAAGTGCTAAGATTCTTTCGTTCCGATTGGTTTGGTATATTGACGACCTTAGACCCGGAAGTTATAATCGAAAAGCTTGCAAAGGAGGGGGCTGAATGACAGCTAAGGAATATCTCGGCCAAGCCTATAGACTAGACCAACGAATTAACAGTAAGTTAGAGCAGGTTTCTTCCTTGAACGAACTGGCAAAGAAAGTGACCACTACTCTAACTGGTATGCCTAGAAATCCCAATCAAGCAACATCCATGATGGCAGATGCCATCGCCAAGATAATTGACCTTCAAGCTGAGATCAACGGGGATATCGATCGCTTAGTCGATTTGAAGCGACATATGGTGATGGTGATTAAAGCAGTAAACAATCCTGAGTATCAGACACTCCTTGAGCTTCGCTACTTGTGCTTCTATACTTGGGAGCAAATCGCTGTCGATATGGGTTATAATGTCCGCCATGTCTACCGAATCCATGACGAGGCAGTAGATTGTGTCGTGCTTCCGCAAACATGTCACTAAATGTCACTTGTTGTCATGGTGCCGGTTATGATACTATAAGATTAGGTAAATAGGATAAAACGACCGCCGAGAATAAAACCCTCTGGCGGTCGTTGTTATTTATGTTGAGTGAGGTGAGCCGATGCCCTATAAACCAAAGCGTCCCTGTGCTTACCCCGGCTGTAGCCGATTGGCAGAGAACGGACAATACTGTTCTGAACACTTGAAGGTAAGGAATAAGCAATACAACAAGTTTGAGCGAGACCCTGAGTCCAACAAAAGATATGGGCGTGCCTGGAAACGAATTCGTGACCGATACATTGAAGCTCACCCTTTGTGTGAAGAGTGTAAGAAAAACGGAATCTTGACTCCTGCTGAAGAGGTTCATCACATTAAACCACTCTCAAAAGGCGGTGGAAATGAGAAAAGCAACCTCAAGGCTTTATGCAAGTCTTGTCACTCACGAATCACAGCTGAGAGTGGTGACCGGTGGGGAAGGTTAAATCTGTAAAATAATCAATTAAGTTCAGCGGTGTGGGCCTTCACGCTAAAAAACGCAGAATCAAAGGGGGGAATTGCCCTCGAGTGAAAGTCCAGCTAAGAATTGTCAAGATGAATTTTCGGAAATGATCTAAAAGCAAAGAGAGAAAAAGAGTACAGCAAACAAGCCTTTTGCAGCACAAAAAGCTAGACAGG
>Ga0334887_1000897_pt1 | contig 42986 bp, 38 predicted proteins | sample GraSluR1_MG_10_FD_207217 | JGI IMG/M metagenome (GOLD analysis project Ga0334887, IMG submission 207217) | Sludge microbial communities from methane-producing bioreactor in Wageningen University, Netherlands - Granular Sludge_18_07-R1 | ecosystem: Engineered > Bioreactor > Anaerobic >...
GACACACTTCTGAGAAAGCCATCACCATCACCGTTCAACGTGATACCGATGGCGACGGTACTCCAGATGTCGATGATGACGATGATGATAACGATGGTATCAAGGATGCGGATGATAAGAATCCGAAAGTAGCCGATGATTCCGATCCAGTTATCACAGCTGATGATGCGACAATCACGGAAAACACAGCCGTTACGATTCCAGTATCTGCGACCGATGAAGATGATAAGACTGTCACTGTCACAATCGAAGGAGAGCTTCCAACAGGCTTGACACATGACCCAGCGACTAACCAAATCACTGGTTCAGCCGATAGCGAAGTTTGGGCCGATGATGAGGATGAGGAACACACTTATCCAGTCACTGTAGTAGCAACCGACGATGCCGGACACACTTCTGAGAAAGCCATCACCATCACCGTTCAACGTGATACCGATGGCGACGGTACTCCAGATGTCGATGATGACGATGATGATAACGATGGTATCAAGGATGCGGATGATAAGAATCCGAAGATTGAAGATACCCAAGCGCCAGTTATCACTTCGGAAAATCGCACCGGTACTGAAGGCCAAGCAATCACACCAATCCCAGTTACTGTAACTGATAATGACGATAGCACTATCGGCATGAACAGCGATGTAACAGTGAGCGGTCTTCCAGACGGCTTGACTTACAAAGATGGTCAAATCACCGGAACACCAAGTCAGCTTACTGATTGGGGACCAACTGAAGAGTCTCGTGACTTCACGGTAACCATCACAGCAACGGATTCAGCTGGCAATGTGATTACTAAGGTAATTATTATCACAATTGTTCGTGAGAGAATTGACAATCCAGTTATTGAGGTTCCAGAAGTGAAAACTCCTGATCCTGTAGTGACTGAGAAACCATCACCTATTGTTGAAAAGACACCACAAGAGTCTCATAAGCCTGTTTCTAAGGTTAAAGAGCCTGTATCAAATGCACTTCCAAACACTGGTGAGTCTGATACTAGCCTTATTTCAGTATTAGGTAGCATGATGTTAGGAATCTCAGGTCTCTTCCTTCTTGGAAAAAAACGAGAAGATGAAGACAAAGACTAAAAATATGAAGTCTAGCAATCATATTTAATGAAAAAGAGAAGTTCACCTTAATTGGGAACTTCTCTTTTTTGGAATGGACTATGTATCGTAAGCGTCCAATAATAAGGTATCTGTAAAACAAGTAACTATTCCTTATACTGTTAGTAGAAAACAGAAAGGGAGGATATTTCTATGCCTAAATCTATTGTTGCCTTGGTAACACCACAACCCTGTTGTTTTGAAAAGAAGAGGCAAAAAATGACCTGCGACTGAAAATCAGACTTGCTAAAATTGAAATAAGTTTTTTTCAGGCTCTAACTTCTGAACAATTAGACTCTCTTTTAGAAAAGATACTTGCTTATGATTATAAAACTCAATGATTTAGGTCAGGTCTACCTGGTTTGTGGGAAAACTGATATGAGACGGCCCATTGATTCACTTGCTTATCTGGTTAAAAGTCAATTTAACTTAGATCCTTTCTCAGAACAAGTCTTTCTCTTTTGTGGCGGGCGTAAAGATCTCTTTAAGGCACTTTACTGGGATGGTCAAGGTTTTTGGTTGCTCTATAAGCGCTTTGAAAATGGCAAACTGACTTGGCCAAACACTGAAAATGAGGTCAAGGCCTGAACTTCTGAGCAAGTGGACTGGCTCATTAAGGGATTCTCCATCTCTCCAAAAATAAATGTTTCAAAAAGTCCTGATTTCTATAACACAAAAACACCCCCAACTCTTACCATCAAGCTTATACTGACGGTAGGAGTGAGGGGGTTTTGTTTTTAAATCTTATAATCTAAGAGGTGTTTGACGCGTTCTGGACTTTCATTTGGTCCGTAATTTTTTGGATAGCGATCAAGTCCTTGTATTGCTTTGATATCTTCTGGGCTGAGCTGGAAGTCAAAGATATTGAAGTTTTCTTTCATGCGTTCTAGGTGAACAGATTTTGGAATGGTTAGGATATCTGATTGAACTTGCCAACGTAGGATCACTTGGGCAACTGTCTTTCCATATTTTTCAGCTATGCTATTGAGCGTAGCGTCCTTAAAAATATAGTCCTTGCCTTGATTGAATGGACTCCAAGCTTGAGTAGCAATGCCAAATTGGCTATTGGCAGCTTGGATGATGGGGTGTTGCTTGTAGGGATGCAGTTCAATTTGGTTAAGGGCAGGAACAATCTCAGTGTTGAGGGCGAAGTCAGTTAGGCGGCCTGTTGAGAAATTGGATACACCGATAGCACGGATACGACCTTCTTTGTAAAGCTCTGCCATTGCCCGCCAAGCCCCGTGAGTGTCGCCATAAGGTTGGTGAATGAGGTAGAGGTCTAGATAATCAGTCCCAAGCTTTTGAAGGCTTTCTTCAAAGGCTTTTTTGGTTTGGTCGTAACCCAGTTGGTTAATCCAAGCCTTACTGGTGATAAAAACACCTTTGCGGTCCAGTCCAGATGCCTTAACGGCCTTACCGACAGCCTCCTCGTTTTGGTAGAGAGCGGCAGTATCAATGAGTCGATAGCCTACTTCAAAGGCGTTTTCAACCGCTTCTTGACATTGCGCCTGATCAAAAACCTGCCAGACACCAAAGCCTAAAACAGGTATCTGGATACCATTATTCAAGGTTTTAAATTCCATAAGCTCCTCCTTTTATGAAAGTTATCATTTTGCATTCGTTTTCATACACCTTCATTTTACCACATTTTTCCTCAAACTTGGGTGTGGGGGCTGAGACTTTTCCTGATTTCTTGGATAAAGGCAGAGCTGATGTTACTGATTTTTTTATTTTTGTTGGTTACTACTCCGAGAGTATGGCTTGGGCTGTCTTTAAGCGGAATCAGGACAATTTGTTCCTTGATAAAGCTGTCAACAATACCTAGTCCAGAAGCATAAGCATCGGTGGCGCAGAGCAAATTCATGACGGTACCGCGGTCATTGCTGTACAGAACTCTCTGGTCATGGTGAATATCCAAGGGATCCTCATCAAAGTTAAGTCCAGATTTTTCTTGACGAAAACGCACTTGGTTATAGCCTTCCAGATCCGCTTCGGAAATTTCCTCTTTTTGAGCCAGCGGATGGTCACGGCGAAGGAAGATTCTTGTTGGGAAATCTCCCAGTGAGGTGAATTCCAGCTCTTGATTTTCTAGCGAACGTTCCAAGATGTGCTTATTGTCATCGTCCATGTAGATGATGCCTAAGTCAGCTTCAAAGCTGGCCACGTTTTCTAGAATTCGCTTGGTTGTGGTTTCCACTATTTGAAATTCTTGGTAGTCTGACTTAAACTGCTCTGCCATTTTTGCCAAAGGAATAGAAAGAAAATCATAATGGTGCGATGCTACGGTAAAGCTTTTCTTGAAGGTGTTATGGTAGCGTTGCTCCAGCAGGTCTAGCTCACCGATGATGCGTTTGGCATATTTAAGAAAGTCATAGCCGTCCTCGGTTAGGCGAGCTCCCATGTTAGAGCGGTTGAAAAGCTTGACGCCAAGTTCGGTCTCTAAGTCCTTGATGGAACTGGAAAGATTAGGCTGTGAGACAAAGAGTTCTCTAGCTGCCTGATTAAAAGAGCCACAACGGGCGATCACCTCAACATAACGACATTGCTGTAAATTCATAAGCTAAACTCTCCCAAAATTCTTTATGCCATTATAGCAAAATGCCAAGCCAAAAATCAGCAAAAATCCGATACAAAAAAACTAAGGGACGATAAGAAATCCTTATAACCAGTGATAAGGATTGAAAATTATATGGAATTTTTATAATCAGGGATAAAAAATATAGATTATGCAAGGAAAGTTGCTAGTGGTAAGATAATTGCAAGTTTATTTTGAAAGGAGAACAACCCATGTCAACAAAAAGAGAACTTGTAGAAAAAGCCTTTAGAGGAGAAGAGGTGGATAGGGTACCGGTAGGTTTCTGGTATCACTTTGCAGATGAGGATGAATTGCTTCATGGTTTCAACAAACCTGAAATTTTTCAAAAAAATGTTTTAGGACACAAAAAATTTATTGAAGATGTCAATCCTGATTTTGTCAAAATCATGAGTGACGGTTTCTTTACCTACCCCAACCCTTTGATTACAGACAAGGTAAGATCAATAAAAGATTTAGCAGAAATTAAATCAATTGGGAATGATCATCCATGGTACGACCAACAGGTGGCATTAATCAAAAAAGTTCGCAGTCATTTTACTGAAGATATTGTATCTATTTATAATATATTTGCTCCATTGACACATTTAAAGTGGCAAATATCAAATAAAGTTGCATTTGGTGATGAGCTTGTTGCTGGATTTTTGAGGGAAGACCCTGAATTGTTTCGACATGTTTTGAATACGATCGCTAAGGATTTAGCTATTTTAGTTAAAAAAGTGATAAGTGAAGCAGGGGCGGATGGCATATACTTTAGCGTTCAAAATATTCAATTTGAAGGTGTGAGTGGAAGTGATTATGTGAACTTTGTTTCACCTAGTGATTTAATTGTACTTGAAGCAGCTAATAGTGTATCTGAACTAAATATTCTTCATATTTGTGGCTATAAGGGTGCAAGTAATGATGTTGATATTTTCAAAAATTATCCCGCTCAAGTCTTTAATTGGGCTGTTGGACCAGAAAATATTTCTCTTAAAGAGGGGCAGGAATTATTCGGTGGACGAACAGTTTTGGGTGGTTTTGAAAATACCAATCAAAGTTTGATTTATAAGGGAAGTAAAAAAGAAATCCAAGAGGAAGCTAAACGTTTGGTAGCTGAAAATGGAAGAAAAGGAATCATTATTGGTGCTGATTGTACCATTCCAAGCGATATCGAAGTTGAACGGATCGAATGGATTCGTCAGGCATTAGCAGAAGTATAAACTATTTGAAACGTAAGTGAACAAGTGTCTGCAAATGAAATATTTAGTTAATTTATCTTAGGATTGTTATTAAATTAGAGGAGAGAATTATGAGTAAAAAGACATGGATTATTACAGGTGGTGTTGTCGTGGCATTGATTGCTGCTACAGCTATTGGACGTCAGTTAACAGGAAAAACAACAACAGCAAACACGTCAGAAAGTTCTTCTGATGACGTCATTACGCTAAAAGTTGCACAGACACAAAGTTACGTTCCATATGATTTTATTAATGATAAGGGAGAAAGTGATGGTTTTGAAGTTGCTGTATTGAAAGCGGTAGATGAAAAACTTGATAAGTACCAATTTGAATATACGGGAACAAGTGATGAGGATTTGTTGATTGGTCTCGAATCAGGTAAATACGATATTGGTACCAAGGGAGCCTGGTATACTGCTGAACGTGCCGAAAAATTCATCATTCCTGACGAGGCAATTGGTGCAAGTATCATTGGCTTTACGGTACGTAAAGAGGATGCAGATAAATATAAAGACATTGATTCATTTGCAAACTCTCATGGAAAACTTGTTCCAATCTCTCCGCAAAATGCGCAGTACAACGTTATTACTGAATATAATAAGACTGCCAAAACGCCTATTGAACTTACAGAAGCTGAAAGTTTCAAAGTTGCTGATGCTTATGCTTGGGTGCTTGAAGGTCGTTATGATGCATTCTTTGATATTAAATTATCGTTTAAAAATGCTGTGGAAAAAGAAGATGGTGCCTATCATCAATATGCAGATAAGCTAACTTGGTTCCCATACAAAGGTATTGAAACCTACCCACTCCTCAATAAGAGTGATAAAAATGAAGAATTTGCAAAAGAATATGATAAAGCCATCAAAGAACTTCAAAAAGATGGAACAATTGCAAAACTTTCTAAACAATATTTTGGTGAGGACGTCTTTAGTTACGTTACAGATTAGGAGGTATCTATGGTTTCCTATAATCCATCATATGTCCTGTCCTTTCTTCCAGGACTTTTATCTGCACTTCCTTTGACACTATTTATTGTTGTTTTTACAATTACAGTTGGAAGTTTATTTGGTGGTGCTCTTTCTTGGGCACAGCTTTCGGGGGATAAGGTTCTAAATGCCATAGCCAAAGCATACATTTTTATTGTACGTTGTACGCCGCCGATTGTCATGCTCTTTATGGTTTTCTATGGGTTGCCTGAATTTTTGAAATGGTGGTTAGGAATAGATATTAATTCTTGGTCAAGAACTGTATTTGTGATTATTGCCATGATTCTCCTTTTTGCAGCTAGCATTTCAGAAGTTTTTAAGTCTGCTTTTGAGGCTATCCCAAAAGGTCAATTGGAAGCTGGTTTGAGTATTGGCCTGACTGGATTTCAAACATTCCTACGTATTTTATTGCCACAGGGATTTAGGATTGCCTTACCAAATATTACAAATGCTATCTTAAATCTTTTGAAAGATACAGCTTTAGCTTACACTATTGGTTTAGCTGATGTCATGGGGGCAGGAAATCTTCTGATTGGAAGGAATTTGGGAAATTATTCATTGGAAACCTATACAGCCGTAGCGATTATTTATTGGGTATTGGCCTTGCTTTTATCATTATTAGATCATACTTTAGAGAAATCTCTCGACTATAACAGGAATTAGGAGGAGCTAGTTATGAATTTTCAATATATTTTGGAGACATTTATCAAAGCTCTTTCTGGAATTCCTGTTACTTTGGGGATTACGGTGGTTTCCATTATACTCAGTTTCATTCCTGCTCTCTTTTTAGCTTTGGGAAGACTCTATAAAGTAAAAGGAGTGACGAAATTTGCCATTGTCTATTTAGCATTTATTCGTTCTACACCGCCAATTTTGTTAATTTTATTCTTCTATAGTCTCTTTCCAAGTCTTTTAAATAATCTTTTGAAATCTACAAGCATTAATGTTTTTGACTTGAATCCTATTATTTATGCCTTTGTTATCTTTAGCCTTATGACAACAGGTACTTTATCAGAAATTATCCGCTCTGCTATTTTGACAGTGGATAAGGGGCAGTTAGAAGCTGCTCAAGCCATTGGTTTAACAAATACACAAGCCTATTTGAGGATTGTGTTTCCACAGGCTATAAAATCCGCTCTGCCAAATCTTTGTAATTTAGTTATTAATTTGGTAAAAGGCACGTCCTTAGTTTTCGTCATGACAGTTAAGGATATTACAGCTATTGCAAAAATAGAGGCAGCTTATGGCTATCATTACTTTGAATCCTATTTTGTCATATTCGTGATTTATATATTGATTTGTGGTCTTATTCAGCTAGTCTTTCATTTTTTAGAAAAGAAAGTGGCAATTATTTAGAGGAGTGTCTATGCTAGAAGTTAATAATATTGAAAAATCATTTGGTGATAAGAAGGTTCTTGATGGTGTGAGTTTGACGGTTAATCAAGGTGATGTTGTGGTTATTCTTGGCCCTTCTGGCTCAGGGAAAACAACATTCCTGAGAAGTCTTAATCATTTGGAAAAGGCTGACAAAGGAGAGATGATTCTTGATGGTGTTTCTTATGATTTGGCCAAACTGAATCGAAAGGATATTTTGACCATTCGTCAAAAGACGGCTTTTGTTTTTCAGAACTATAATCTTTTTGCCAACAAAACAGCCATCGAAAATATTTTAGAAGGCCTTGTTATTGCAAGAAAACTTCCTAAGGCTGAAGCGGTGGCAATAGCAGAGGCTGCTTTAGAAAAAGTTGGACTCTTGGATAAGAGGGATTACTATCCGAGTCAGTTATCAGGTGGTCAGCAGCAACGCATTGGGATTGCGCGTGCTATCGCAGTTAAACCAGATGTCATTCTCTTTGATGAACCGACATCTGCACTTGACCCTGAGTTAATTGGTGATGTTCTATCAGTCATGAAAGAATTGGCAGAAGAGGGAATTACCATGGTAGTTGTTACTCATGAGATGAGCTTTGCAAGGGATGTTGCCAATCATGTCATTTTCATGGCAGATGGTCATATCATTGAAGAAGGACATCCTGACCAAATCTTTACAAGACCAAAAGAAGAGCGAACTAAACAATTTTTGACACGAATTATACCAGATTTACATATTGATCCGATAATCTAAGTTGAACCTTATAGCGGGTAAGTAGAGTTGATGTTTAGATTATTTACAAAGTATTCCAAAGCGATTTTCCATGTGAACGTCGCTTTTTTTGTCGCTTGATGGTAAAATAGTATGAAGACTAAAACGATTTTAAGAGATTTGAAAAATGACAGAAAAAGTAGGCGTCGGAAAGGCGCATAGTAAAATTATTCTGATGGGGGAGCATTCGGTGGTTTATGGCTATCCGGCTATTGCCCTTCCTCTAGAAAGTATTGAAGTTGAATGTCGCATTATACCTGCGGATGACAAGATTGTCTTTGATTTTACAGATACCTTGTCGACAGCTATTTATGAGGCACTTGATTATCTCAACCAGACCGATGTCGCCATTTCTTACGACATTAAATCTGAAGTTCCTCAAAGGCGTGGTATGGGGTCCTCTGCGGCAGTATCCATCGCTGCCATTCGAGCAGTTTTTGATTATTTTGGACAGGAGATAGACCTAGCCACCTTGGAAATCTTGGTTAACCAGGCAGAAATCATTGCCCATACCAATCCCAGTGGTTTAGATGCCAAGACCTGCCTCAGTGATGATGCCATCAAGTTCATCCGAAATGTTGGTTTTGAGACTATAGACCTGAATTTAGAGGCTTATTTGGTTATTGCAGACACGGGTATTCATGGAAATACTCGCGAAGCAGTGGACAAGGTGGCAGCTCAGGAAAAGGCCAATCGTCCTTACCTAGCACAGCTAGGACAGCTCGCTGAAGAAGTTGAAAATCAGATTAAAGCTAAAAATATTGCTAAAATCGGTCAGGCCATGACCTCAGCGCATGCCATTTTACAAAAAATCGGCGTCAGTGCCAAGGAGGCAGACCACTTGGTTGAAGTCGCCCTCAACCATGGCAGTCTTGGGGCTAAAATGAGTGGTGGCGGCCTTGGGGGTTGCATCATCGCCTTGGTTGATCAGGAGCCAATGGCAGAGCGCCTCAGCCAAAAACTAAGAGAAGAAGGAGCGGTTAAGACGTGGATACAAAAACTGTAACAGTTAAATCATATGCAAACATTGCTATTGTTAAGTATTGGGGAAAGGCGGATGCTGTCAAGATGATTCCATCAACAAGCAGCATTTCGCTGACGCTGGAAAACATGTACACGACAACATCAGCTTCCTTCCTGCCTCAATCAGCGACGCATGATGAATTTTATATCAATGGTGTCCTTCAAGATGAAAAGGAACACGCTAAAATCAGCAAGGTCATTGACCAATATCGCGGAGATAAGCCTCTTTATGTCAAGGTTGAAACCAGCAATAATATGCCAACAGCAGCAGGCTTGTCTTCAAGTTCTAGTGGTTTGTCAGCTCTTGTCAAGGCATGTAATGACCTCTTTGAAACTGGACTTTCGGTATCAGAATTAGCCCAGAAAGCCAAGTTCGCCTCAGGCTCATCGTCACGTTCTTTCTTTGGACCAATCGCAGCCTGGGATAAGGACACAGGTCAAGTTTATAAGGTTGAAACAGACTTGAAACTAGCTATGATTATGCTGGTTCTTAATGATGCTAAGAAACCAATTTCAAGCCGTGAGGGTATGAAGTTGGCTACAGAAACATCAACAACTTTTGGTGACTGGATTGCCCAATCTGAGAAAGATTATGTGGATATGCTGGCCTATCTTAAAGCCAACGACTTTGAGAAAGTTGGTCAATTGACTGAAAAAAATGCCCTTGCCATGCATGAAACCAACAAGTACGCCAATCCTCCCTTTAATTATTTGACTGAGGAGTCTTACAAGGCCATGGATTATGTCAAAGCCCTCCGAGACCAAGGCGAACTTTGTTATTTCACCATGGATGCTGGCCCAAATGTCAAGGTCCTTTGCCGTGAAGAAGACTTGGACCGCTTGACAAAGATTTTTGAGAAGGACTACCGCCTTATTGCTTCTCGCACAAAGGAATTGCCAGATGAATAAAATTAAAGTTCAGACAGGTGGTAAGCTCTACCTTGCTGGTGAGTATGCCATTCTTGAGCCTGGTCAAACAGCCCTAATCAAGAATATTCCTATTCATATGACTGCCCAGATTGCTCCTGCCGACAGCTTCAGCCTGACCTCTGATATGTTTGATTACAGTGTGGACTTGATCCCAGATTCTGGCTACTCCCTCATTCAGGAGACTATTCAGGTTTTTGCTGATTTTTTGGCAAAGCCAATAGCAGAGCTAACTCCTTTTTCGCTTTCTATCACAGGAAAAATGGAAAAAGAGGGGCTCAAGTTCGGGATTGGCTCCAGCGGAAGTGTGACGGTACTGACTCTCAAGGCCCTGTCAGCTTTTTATGACTTAGATTTGTCAGCTGATATGCTCTTTAAATTAGCCTCCTACACCCTCATCAAGTCTGGCGATAATGGTTCTATGGGGGATATTGCCTGTATTGCCTATAATGACTTAGTGGCCTTCACTGCCTTCGATCGCCAGAAAGTTAGGGACTGGATAATATCAGATTCTATTCAAGCAGTCCTTGCTAAAGACTGGGGCTATAAGATTGAAGTCATTAAACCAGCTCTTTCTTGTGACTTTTTAGTAGGCTGGACCAAGCAGCCCTCGATTTCTAAAGATATGATTAACTTGGTTAAGTCAGCTATTGATAAGCATTTCTTGAGCCAGACTCAAAAACAGGTATTGATTTGTAAAGATGCTTTGCTTGCTGGTGACAAGGAACTGATTAAATCTAGTCTTGAGTCAGTTAGTGATCTCTTGCAAGGACTTAGCTCTGCTATTTACATCGATAAATTAAAAGAGCTAAAAGATGCTAGTCAAGGGCTAGATGTCATTGCCAAGTCTTCAGGCTCAGGCGGTGGCGACTGTGGTATTGCCCTATCATTTTCAGAAAGTGCTAGTCGTGAACTGATAAAGCGTTGGCAAAATTCTGGTATTGAAATACTATATCAAGAGAAGTGGAGTTAGGATGGAAGAAGTCTTCTTAAAAGTACCGACTATCCAGGATTTTCCTGAGTTAGCTGCTTATAAAGCCGAGTTTGAGCTGTCAGGTGATACTCTTCATGGAGGCGCACGTTTAGATCAAATGTCTGACTTGTCAGCTTGGCTTGAACATATCAATGCTATAGCAAAAGGCCAAGGCTTAGAAGCAGGTCGAGTTCCATCCTCAACCTTTATCTGTATGCGCTCATCTGACAATAAGATGCTAGGCATTTGTAATATCAGACATTCACTTGACCAGCCTTATTTGCTTAATCAAATTGGGCACATCGGTTATTCCATTCGACCAAGTCAGCGACGAAAGGGATATGCTAAAGAACAGTTGCGTCTTGCCCTTATGGAGGCTGGAAAACTTGGTATATCTAAGGTTTTAGTAACCTGTGATGAAAATAATCTCGCATCTGAGAAGACCATTCTTGCCAATGGAGGTCTTTATGAGAATGATTTTTACAGTCAGGCAGACAATAAAACAACAAAACGATTTTGGATTGAGGTAACCCAAAAATGACCAATCGTAAAGATGATCACATTAAATTTGCCCTCAAGTACGAGGCACCTTATAACAGTTTTGACGACATGGAGCTGATTCATAGCTCGCTTCCGGACTACGATTTGGATGACATTGACCTGTCCACACATTTTGCAGGCCGTGACTTTGACTTTCCTTTCTACATTAATGCCATGACGGGTGGTTCGGAAAAAGGCAAAGCTGTAAATCGCAAACTTGCCCAAGTGGCTCAAGCTACAGGGATTATTATGGTAACAGGTTCCTATAGTGCTGCGCTAAAAAATGACCAAGATGATTCTTATCCAAGACAGGAAGAATTTCCAGGATTGTTACTAGCGACCAATATTGGAATTGATAAACCCTATAAACTGGGCTTGCAGACGGTTGAGGAAATGAAACCAATCTTCTTACAAGTTCACGTCAACCTTATGCAAGAGCTCCTTATGCCAGAAGGCGAACGTGAATTCAAATCTTGGAAAAGCAATCTAGCAGATTATGCAAAAGAAACGCCAGTCCCCATTATTCTCAAGGAAGTTGGTTTTGGTATGGACGCTAAAACCATCAAAAAAGCCTATGAACTAGGGATTAAAACAGTTGATATCTCTGGTAGAGGTGGAACTAGCTTCGCCTATATTGAAAACAAACGAGGTGGTGACCGCTCTTATCTCAATGAATGGGGGCAAACAACCCTTCAATCTCTCCTTAATGCCAAAGATATGGTGGACAAGGTTGAAGTATTAGCTTCAGGAGGAGTTAGAAACCCTCTGGACATGATTAAGTGCTTGGTTCTTGGGGCTAAAGCTGTAGGACTTTCACGGACGGTTTTAGAATTAGTTGAACGCTACCCAGTCGAAAAAGTCATTGCTATTGTAAATGGTTGGAAAGACGACCTACGCCTTATCATGTGTGCCTTGAATTGTAAGACAGTTGAAGAATTACAAAAAGTTGACTATATCTTATATGGTCGGCTGAGAGAAGCACATACTTATCGAAAATCAAAATAATAGATTGTTAAGCCTTCTTGCCTACCATCGGGTATGTCTGTATCGGCTTGCCCCCTCTAATTTTGTTTTTTTATTGAGAATCAATTGAATAAGTAAAAAAAGATATCTAGGATTCTGGTTTAGACCAGTTTCTAGATATCTTTTTACTTTTTCGCAGAATAATGATGATTAGTTTCCAAACTCTGCTTTGGATTTCGTATCCGCATATTCTTCAGAAACTTCTTTTGATAAAATGTCATTATATGAAGGCAATTGGATGTCTTGTCCATATTTATTTCGAAGAGCAGTAGTTACTAAGCGATAGGCGAGGTTAGCATTGCGGGATAGGATTGGACCGTGGAAGTAGGAACCAAAGACATTCCTATAATGTACACCCTCAGTGCCATCCTCTTTATTGTTTCCATTTCCGTAGACACATATTCCTAGAGGCTTTTCATCTTCAGATAAAAAGGTGCATCCTTGGTGATTTTCAAAACCGTAGTAGGTTTCGTCAAACTCTTCATTATGAATTTTAATATCCCCAATGAAACGATTGTTTTCTTGGTTGAGAGTATAATGTCCCATAACTCCGATACCATCAATGCGCACGCCATTGGCCTGAACATAATACTGACCGAGAAGCTGGAAACCGCCACAAATAGCAAGGACAACACCATCATTTTGAATGTAAGTGTTGATGGCTTCTTTTTTAGAGGGAAGATCCTTGGCAACGATAGACTGCTCATAGTCTTGGCCACCACCAAAGAAGACCATGTTATAGTGGTCAGTGTCAAAGTCATCGCCCATCGAAACGATATCAACCGTTACACGAGCTCCTAACTTTTCTGCCACATATTTCATCATGAGGATATTGCCATTGTCACCATAAGTGTTCATCAGATTACCGTAGAGGTGGGCAATATTAAGGTCATATTTGTAATCCTTGTTTTCAGGAGATTTAAGTGAAGTGTAAGTCATTAGTTCATCTCCTTTCCAACAGCGTTTTTGCTTGCTAGGAGTTCACGGAATTCTAGCATAGCCGTATAGGTCGCCAAGATGTAGGCATGGTCCGTTTCTTGATTTTCAATCATTTGCATGATGTCGGTCAATAGCGGAGCTTCAATGATGTTTTTGTCATCGTAACCAGTCACACGGAGACGTCTTGCAATCTCGGAGTGACGAACCCCTCCAGCAAAGATTTGCGGAATGTCCATGTCCAAAATACTCTCAAAATCAGCATCCCAAATCCAGCTGGTATCAATACCATCCGCATAATTTGCATTGAGCAGAACGGAAAGAGTGAAAGGATAAGGCGCTAACTTAATCATATCAAGGGCTTGACTGGCACCGACTGGGTTCTTGATAAGAACAAGGGTACAAGACTTATCACCAATTTTAAAGGTTTCTTGACGGCCAAAAACAGCACGGCTCTTGTCAAAACCAGCCTTGATTTGCTCAGGAGCCACACCGAAGAATTCAGCCACAGAAACCGCAGCCAAGGCATTGTAGATATTGTAGAGACCACCGACGTTAATCTTATAGTCTTGACCATCAATGACAAACTCAGAACTTGTATTGGTAATTTTAGTTAGGTCTGTTAAGGCATAATCAAGTTGTGGACGTTCAAAATCACAGTTTGGACAAGTATAATCACCCAAATTGGCATAAGTATTGAGACGGTACTCCAAAATACTTTGACATTTAGGACAGAGAATGCCTTCTGTGTTATAGTGAGCTAATTTAGGTTCCGTTTTTTCGGTATCAAAACCATAGAACTTGACTGGATTGACAACCTCTTTTGAATTGAATAGTGGGCTGTCGCCATTTGCCAAAATGGTTGCTTGAGGAGCATTGGCAGCACCATCCAAAATCATTTGGTAAGTCGTGTAAATCTCACCATAGCGATCCATTTGATCACGGAAAATATTGGTAAAGACAAAAAGACTTGGTGTGATGTATTTTGTGATTTTAGGTAAGCTTGCCTCATCGATTTCCAGCACAGCGATTTTTTTGCCAGATTTAGCCTTTTTAGCCGTCAAAAAGGTTGAGACGATTCCTGTTATCATGTTAGCTCCGCTTGGGTTGGTGACTACCTCCCCAAAAGCTTCTTTAAGAATCCCAACAGTAAGCGCAGTTGTCAGAGTTTTACCGTTAGTACCAGTGACAACTACAATTTCATAATCTTTGGCAATGGTATCTAAGATATCTTTATCAAACTTAAGGGCAAGACTACCTGGATAGGTAGAACCACGACCCATTTTACTTAATACATATTGAGCTGTCCTTCCAGCTGCAATTCCCATAAATGTGTTTAATTTCATGCTCTTATTGTAACATAAAAACTTGTATTCTTGATAGAGAAAATCTTCATCAAAAATGATATAATAGAGTCAGTCTGAAATGAAAGAGATGAGAACTGTATGCGAAATTTAATGACCATAGATGCCAATTTTTGGGCAAGTTTGGTCGAAAATCCTTGGATGGTTATTGTTCACGTTCTGGATATTGCCATAGTTGCCTATTTTATCTATCGATTAATTAAAGCCTTAGCAGGTACAAAAATCATGTCCCTGATTCAAGGTGTTATTCTTTTTATCCTAATCCGAATTATTGCAGAATGGATAGGGTTTACTACCATCACTTATTTGATGAACCAAGTCATTACCTATGGTGTCATTGCAGGGGTCGTAATTTTTGCTCCTGAGATTAGAACTGGTTTGGAAAAATTTGGTCGCACCACTCAGGTTTTTATGCAGACTCAAAAGATGAGTGAGGAGGAAAAGTTGATAACTGCGCTGGTTAATTCAGTTGCTTATATGAGTCCTCGTAAAATCGGTGCCCTAATCGCAATTGAGCAAACGCAAACTTTGCAAGAATACATTTCTACAGGTATTCCATTGGATGCGGATGTGTCTAGTCAATTACTTATCAATATTTTTATCCCAAACACACCATTGCATGATGGTGCAGTCATTATAAGAGGAAATAAAATCGTGACTGCCTGCTCTTACCTACCTTTGTCTGAATCAAAAGCCATTTCAAAAGAATTTGGGACAAGACACCGTGCAGCCATTGGTTTATCTGAAAATTCAGATGCTCTGACAGTAGTTGTTTCAGAAGAAACTGGCGCCATTTCCTTGACCTACAAAGGTGAATTCATACACGATTTAACTAAAGAAAACTTTGAAGTTTTTCTGCGCACGCATTTTTCAGCCGAGGAAGAAACAAAAAGCTCTTGGTTTAATAGATTTTTTGGAAGGAAGACGAAATGAAAGGCTTGTTTAGAAATATTTTTAATAGTGGTTTCTGGCTGGCCATCGTATCCATCTTCTTATCATTGTTGCTATTTTTAACCGCTACAGCCAATAACTACAGTAGAACAGGCACTCAAATTTCGGGAGTTACAGAGACCTATACGAATACATTAAAAGATGTGCCTATAGATATTAAATACGATAGCAGTAAGTACTATGTGAGTGGTTATTCTTATGAAGCTCAAGTTTATTTGACCTCAACTAATCGAGTAAAACTTGATTCAGAAATCAATGCGGATACACGCAGTTTTAAAGTTGTAGCAGATTTATCAGATGCACAGACTGGTACAGTTGAAGCGAAATTAGAAGTTATCAATCTTCCTTCTGGAGTCACTGCACAAGTTGCACCGGAAACTATTTCAGTAACAATTGGTAAGAAGAAAACGGCAACTTTCTCTGTAGAAGGTGAAGTTGATCCAACTCAGCTTGCAACAGGTTATCTAATCAAAAATATTGTAACGGATGATACAAAAGTTGAAGTTACCAGTGATGAGTCTACTATCCAGCAAGTTGATCATGTCGTGGCGAGTTTGCCAGAGGATAATCTCCTCAGAAGTGATTTTAGAGGCAATGTCATCTTACAGGCGGTATCGGCAGATGGAACTATTCTACCAGCGGTAATCAACCCAGCTAAGACTTTACTGACAGTTGAGGTTAAAAAATTAACTAAGACCGTTCCGGTTAATTTAACTTTAGTTGGTGAAATGTCTGATAAGATTTCTAATATTGATTATAAACTTAGTAATCAGGTCGTTACTATCTCTGGAAGCCAGGAAGTGCTAGATAGAATTAGTGATGTAAGTGCAGAACTAGATATAACGGATGTAACGAAAAATACATCAAAAGTTTTGAATTTAAGTGCAGATAATGTTAGCATAGAACCAAACGTGCTGACAGTTCAGTTGACAGTCACAAAAAAATAATAGATAATAGCAAAGATTATAAATGGAGGAAGCGAGTAATCGCATAACATTATTATGGGTAAATATTTCGGAACAGATGGTGTCCGTGGTGAAGCAAACGTTGAACTAACGCCAGAATTGGCATTTAAATTGGGACGTTTTGGTGGCTACGTTTTAAGCCAACACGAAACAAGTCGTCCACGCGTTTTTGTGGCACGTGACACACGTATTTCTGGTGAAATGCTTGAATCAGCCTTGGTAGCAGGATTGCTCTCAGTAGGTATTGAAGTCTACAAATTGGGAGTTCTAGCTACACCAGGTGTCTCTTACCTTGTTCGTACGGAAAACGCAAGTGCAGGTGTTATGATTTCTGCAAGTCATAATCCAGCACTTGACAATGGTATTAAATTCTTTGGTGGTGATGGCTTTAAATTAGCTGATGATCAAGAGTTAGAAATTGAAGCTTTGTTGGATGCTGATGAGGATACACTTCCACGCCCTTCTGCTGATGGTCTGGGAACTCTTGTTGATTATCCAGAAGGTCTTCGTAAATATGAAAAATTCCTAGTATCAACTGGTCTTGAACTGGATGGTATGAAGGTTGCTTTGGATACGGCAAATGGCGCAGCTTCTACAACAGCGCGTGATATTTTCTTAGACTTGGGTGCTGACATTACTGTAATTGGTGAGAAGCCAAATGGTTTAAATATTAACGATGGTATTGGCTCAACACATCCGGAGAAGTTACAAGAAACAGTTAAAGAGGTTGGTGCAGATATTGGACTAGCTTTTGATGGCGATAGTGACCGACTTATCGCAGTGGATGAAAATGGTGACATCGTAGACGGCGACAAAGTCATGTACATCATTGGGAAATATCTATCTGAAAAAGGTGAACTTGCTAAAAATACTATTGTTACGACAGTAATGTCTAACCTAGGTTTTCACAAGGCTCTTGATCGCGAGGGCATTAAAAAAGCTGTTACTGCAGTTGGTGACCGTTATGTTGTTGAAGAAATGCGAAAATTTGGATACAATCTCGGTGGTGAACAGTCTGGTCATGTAATTATCATGGACTACAATACAACTGGTGACGGGCAATTAACGGCTATTCAGTTGACTAAAGTTATGAAGGAAACTGGTAAAAAATTGTCAGAACTAGCTACTGAAGTAACTATCTATCCTCAAAAATTAGTTAATATTCGTGTTGAAAACGGCATGAAAGATAAGGCTATGGAAGTCTCAGCTATTGCAGCTGTTATTGAAAAAATGGAAGGTGAGATGGCTGGTAATGGACGTATCTTAGTTCGTCCAAGCGGTACTGAACCACTTTTACGTGTCATGGCAGAAGCACCAACTCATGAAGAAGTTGATTACTATGTTGATACAATTGCAGATGTTGTTCGTGCAGAAATTGGTATTAACTAAAATTCAAAAACGTCAAAAAACGAACTTTGAGTCCTCTTATGTTAATCATAAAGGGATTTTTTTCTTGAAATATGATAAAATTAACTAGTGAAATAGTGAAAATATATTGCTATTCTGAACGATAATAAAAATCAAGTTTCCCAAATTGCCTATTAAGGAGGTAAAAAGATGAAAGTAACTTGTGATTTTGCCAATCAAGTGATTCCTGATGCCTATAGCAAAAAAGCTAGTGTTCAGGTGAAAGGGAATGCTGTGATATCTTTTCCTTTTGATATTTCGGATTTGCCTGATGGAACAAAGAGTTTAGCTTGGACATTTGTTGATTTTGATTCCATTCCAGTTTGTGGCTTTGCCTATATTCATTGGGTAGTTGCTAATGTATCTCCTGAAACGAGACATATAACTGAGGATTTTTCGAGAATTGATAAGAATCATACCAAAGGCAAAAATAGTCTTTGCAGTAAGTTTCATAGTGTCGATTTTTCAGATATTGATAATGGCTATATGGGACCATATCCTCCAGATAAAGATCATTTTTATACCTTGACTGTCTATGCCTTGGATCAAGAATTGTCTTTGGATAATGACTTTTATATGAATGAGCTTTATCATGAAATGGAAGGCCATATTCTAGATCAAGTCTCTATTGATTTAATTGGAAAGTGTTAGGAGGACAGATGCAACACTCAACATGGCATGACCTCATAAAAGAGGAATTGCCGGAAGGTTACTTCACAAAAATTAATCATTTTTTGGATAATGCTTATGCTCAAGGGACCGTTTATCCGCCTAGAGAAAAAGTCTTCAATGCTATCCAAACAACACCTTTGGAAGATGTCAAGGTTGTCATTATTGGCCAGGATCCTTATCACGGTCCAAAGCAGGCTCAAGGATTGTCCTTTTCAGTGCCTGATGACTTGCCAGCTCCGCCATCTCTCCAAAACATCCTAAAAGAATTAATTGATGATATTGGCTTAAGAGAACACCATGATTTGACGTCTTGGGCAGAGCAAGGGGTTCTTCTTCTAAATGCCTGCCTTACGGTTCCGGCTGGAAATGCTAACGGTCACGCCGGTTTAATTTGGGAACCCTTTACCGATGCTATCATTAAGGTGGTCAATAAGCAGAGCAAACCTGTCGTTTTCATCCTTTGGGGTGGTTATGCCAGAAAGAAAAAAGCTCTAATTACCAATCCAAATCATCATATTATTGAATCTGCTCACCCAAGTCCATTATCTGCCTACCGCGGTTTCTTCGGTAGCAGACCTTTTTCTCAAGCTAATCACTTTTTGATACAAGACGGCTTGGGACCAATTGATTGGCTCAAGTAGGAGGGTCTATGTATTATTTTTTGACCAGTAACCCTATGAATTACCAGACAAAAGAACTGAATCCTGCCAACAATTTTGTTGAAAAAGTAAAAAGTGTTCTTCCAACTCAAGTGTCAGCTCTGTTTGTATGCTCAGACCCAAGAAACTATGCCTTTACGGATAACTACGCTAGGGATTTTCAACTAGCTTTTGAAGCTGCTGGAATCGGATTTGAAAGCTATTCAATCTTAGATGAAAGAACAGCTGATAAAGCCGCCGAACTTGTAGCTCAAGCCAATTTAATTTTTCTAGCAGGTGGTCATGTTCCAACACAGAATGCCTTCTTTCACTCTATCGGACTAGCTAAGCTTTTGAGAACTTATGACCACATTGTCATTGGTTCAAGTGCGGGATCTATGAATGCTGCAGAAAGTGTCTATGCTCAGCCTGAAGAAGAAGGCGAGGCAGTTTCAAAAGATTATCAGCGTTTCCTGCAAGGTTTAGGTTTAACAGAGGTTTCATTGATACCACATTATCAAGAAACTAAGAATCAAAAACTTGATGGTCTGCGTGTTTTTGAGGATATTGCCTATCCTGATAGTATGGGAACAAGTTTTTATGCCATCTCTGATGGAACGTATCTTTATGGCGATGGCGACTCAGAGACCCTTTATGGACAAGCCTATTTAATCCAAGATGGCAAGCTGAGTCAGCTGACATCTGATAATGAGACTTATCAATTTAGAAAGTGAGATAAATAATGTTACTAATTAAAAACGGTCGTGTTCTTGACCCGCAATCTGGTTTTGACCAAGTGGCGGACGTCCTTGTTGACGGTAAGAAGGTTTTGAAAATAGCAGAGCAGATTGAGGCCGAAGGTGCTGATGTCATTGATGCTGCAGGTTTGGTTGTTGCCCCTGGCTTGGTTGACATCCATGTGCATTTTCGCGAGCCAGGTCAGACCCACAAGGAAGATATCCACACAGGAGCACTAGCAGCAGCTGCAGGTGGTTTCACAACGGTTGTTATGATGGCTAACACCAATCCAACAATTTCTGATATTGAGACTTTGAAAGAAGTCCTTGCTAGTGCAGCAAAAGAAGATGTTCATATCTATACAAATGCGACAGTAACAAAGAACTTTGATGGCCAGAACCTAACTGACTTTAAAGCTCTCTTGGAAGCAGGGGCCATTAGTTTTTCTGATGACGGTATTCCACTTCAAAGTTCAAAAGTTGTTAAAGAAGCCTTAGATTTGGCTAAAGCCAATAATACTTTTATTGCTCTCCATGAAGAAGATCCTGAACTCAATGGTATTCTAGGATTTAATGAAGGTATTGCCCAGGATAAATTCCATTTTTGTGGTGCAACCGGTGTAGCGGAATACAGTATGATTGCTCGCGATGTCATGATTGCCTATGATCGTCAAGCTCATTTGCACATCCAACATTTATCAAAAGCCGAATCAGTCAAGGTTGTTGAATTTGCCCAAAATCTTGGTGCCAAAATCACTGCAGAAGCAGCACCGCAACATTTCTCAAAAACAGAAGATTTGCTTTTACTAAAAGGTGCAGCAGCTAAGATGAACCCACCGCTTCGTACTGAAAAAGACCGTCTGGCGGTTATTGAAGGCTTGAAGTCTGGTGTTATTTCTATCATTGCAACTGACCACGCTCCTCACCACGCTGATGAGAAAAATGTTGAAGATATGACTAAGGCGCCATCTGGTATGACTGGACTTGAAACATCCCTCTCACTCGGCTTAACGAACCTAGTAGCTACAGGTGATTTGACCCTCTCTGAACTCTTGGCTAAGATGACAAGCAACCCATCATCACTCTACAGTTTTGATGCTGGTTATTTGGCTGAAAATGGCCCAGCAGACATTGTGATTTTTTCTGATGAGGAAGAACGAGTTGTCAGCGAAGATTTTGCTTCTAAAGCCTCTAATTCCCCATTTATCGGAGAAAAACTTAAAGGTGTTGTCAAATATACTATCAGTAATGGACGAATTGTCTATCAAAACAAGTAAAAACAGAACGAACTCTTACACTTTTAAAGTTGTAAGGGTTTTTATTTTTCAAAAAACGAAATAAATATAAAAATAGACAGACAAAAGTTTGTGAAAATATAGTATAATAACTAGGAAAGAATTTTTAATTTGGAGGAAACTCATGAAAAAGAAAACTGTGCTAATTCCTGCCCTATCAGGATTGCTCATTTCGACGTCAATCTTGGCGAGTCATGTTTCAGCAGATGAAGCAACCACAGCAACACCTGATGGTACACCAGCATCAAGTCTTGTGGCCACAACTGAGCTTACGCCAACAGATGCTGTTGTAACAGACACTGCTTCTGATGCAACAACTGAACCTTCTGCAGAGTCTGGATCAGAACAAGATACTAGTGCAGAAACTCAGGCTGCACCTGAAACTGATGTAGAAAATGCAGAAGTGCTTACTGCTGTAGCTGAACCAGAAACTCAAGCAACAGACGAAGTAACCATTCTTCATACTAATGATATCCATGGCCGTATTGAAGCAGGTAGTGGAGTAATCGGTATGGCTAATTTGGCTGGTGTAGTTGAAGAAGCTCGTTCACAAGGAACTACACTTGTATTGGATTCAGGTGATGCCTTCCAGGGTCTTCCAATTTCAAATAGCTCTGAAGGTGAAGACATGGCCAATATCATGAACCAAGTTGGTTATGATGCTATGACACTTGGTAACCATGAATTTGACTTTGGTTTAGATCAGCTTAAAAAATTGAGTGAAATCTTGACTTTCCCACTTATCAGTTCAAACGTCTATGTTAATGGAGCGCGTCTCTTTGAAGCTTCAACAATCATTGATAAAGATACAACAGTGGAAGGTGATGAATTTGTAGTTATCGGTGTTACTACACCAGAAACAGCAACTAAAACTCACCCTAAGAATGTTGAAGGCGTCAGCTTCACTGATCCAATTACTGAAGTTAATAAAGTTATTGAACAAATTGAAGCCAATGCTGCAGCTGAAGGTAAAACCTATAATAACTATATCATCCTCGCTCACCTTGGTGTGGATACAACTACTCCGGTTGAATGGCAAGGTACTACCTTGGCTCAAGCCCTAGCTAAAAATGAGCAATTGACTGGTAAAAAAGTTATCGTGCTTGACGGACACTCTCATACACTCAAATCAGAAACATTTGGAAATGTGACCTACAACCAGACAGGTAGCTACTTAAATAATATCGGTAAAGTTACTTTAAACTCTGAAAAAATTCTTTCTGCGGGAGTAATTACTGCTGATGAAGCTTCATCTGTAACAGCTTCTGAAAGTATTTCTAAACTTGTTGGAGACATTCAAGCCAAATATGCGGCAGAAAATGCTGTTGTTGTTCTTGATAACAACCCAGTTGAATTGAATGGTAAACGTGAAAATGTTCGTGTTCGTGAAACTAACCTAGGTAATGTCGTAGCAGACGCCCTTCTTGATTATGGTCAAGCTGGATTTACTCACAAATCTAATTTGGCAGTTACAAATGGTGGTGGTCTTCGTGAAACAATTAAGAAAGATCAACCTGTAACAAAAGGTGATATTATCGCTGTTCTTCCATTTGGTAATATTATTTCTCAAATTGAAGTAACTGGTCAACAAATCTACGATATGTTTGTGAAATCACTTGGATCAACACTTCAAGAAGATGAAAATGGTCAACCAATTCTTGATGAAAATGGTCAACCTTTGCTTGAAGCAAGTGGTGGTTTCTTACAAGTTGCTGGCGTTCAAGTGATGTACGATACAAAATTGCCAGCTGATGAACGTATTCTTGATATTTCAATTTGGAATCCTGAGGATGGATACTATTATGATTTAGATTTGGATGCAACATATTACCTAGCTACAAACGACTTCTTGGCAGCAGGTGGTGATGGCTACACAATGCTAGGCGGTGCTCGAGAAGAAGGTCCGTCAATGGATGTTGTTTTTGCTGACTACCTTGCAAATGTTGATTTGACAGAATATGAAGTAGTAAATCCAAACTCTCGTACTATTTCAATTTCAAGTGAACTTGATACAGATGGAGATGGATTCCCTGATTATATTGAGATGATTTATGGAACTTCAGTTACTGATGCTAAAGATTATCCAGGAGCTTCTGACGAAGAGGAAGAAGATTCTGATGACACACAAGTACAAAGCAATCAAACCGTTACAGTTCCAGTATCTTACAATAATTCAGTAGCACCTACAAAAACTTTAACTGCTGGGAAAGCAACAACAACTAAAGCTTTGCCAGCTACAAATAGTGAAGATTCAATGCTTGCTATCCTCCTTGGAATGTCAATCTTGACATACGGTGCTTATGGCATCCGTTGTAAAACTTACGGAAAATAAGGCAGATAAAAAGAACTAGTCTAAAAAACTAGTTCTTTTCTTGTTTACTAAGATTTAAGCCCCAAGGGACCAAGTTTTCGCTTTTTTGTCGAATACGAGTCATGTTATCTTTGTGTCGGATAATAATTAAACTTGCAATCAATAAAATGATTATTGTAAAAATCAAATCATAGGATGGGAGAAGAAAATGAAAAGCTGGGAAGATTAAAACGCTAATAGCAGCAACTGAAGCAGCGACAACACTTGACAGTGAAATCATGCTAAATAAATACAATGTCCCAATAAAGATAGCCAAAAGGTAGATAAGAAATAGCGGAGCAAAACCGAGCAGAACACCTGCACTGGTAGCGACAGCTTTTCCACCCTTAAAGCCAGCAAAAATAGGGTAAGTGTGTCCTATTATAGCAAATAGACCAATGAGAATCGGCGAGAAATGATCAACACCTAGCCAGATGGGCAATAATGTTGCAATTGTTCCTTTTAACAAATCGACAATTAAGGTAACAGTTCCTGCTTTTGGTCCTAAGATACGGAAAGTATTAGTTGTTCCGGTGTTGCCAGAACCATGTTCTCTTAGGTTGATATGATAGAAATAATTACCAATCCAAAGTCCAGTCGGAATTGATCCCAATAAATAAGCGATTAATATCAAAACTAAAATTTTCATGTAATCATTATATCATAATGCCGTGTGAGGCTGAAATCTTTTCTGAAGATGGACAAAATTATTTTGCAAAAATGACAAAAAACTTGTAAGATAGATAGGATGAAAAAAACTGGAGGTCAGTTTTGGCAAAAAAGGAAATTAATATAAATAATTATAATGATGATGCTATTCAAGTCTTAGAGGGGCTAGATGCTGTTCGTAAGCGTCCAGGAATGTACATCGGATCTACCGATGGTACAGGACTCCACCATTTAGTTTGGGAAATTGTCGATAATGCAGTTGATGAAGCCCTTTCTGGATTTGGTGATCAAATTGACGTTATCATCAATAAAGATGGTTCAGTAACGGTTGCTGACCATGGTCGTGGGATGCCAGTTGGTAAGCATGCCATGGGGATACCAACTGTAGAAGTTATTTTTACAATTCTCCACGCTGGTGGTAAATTTGGACAAGGTGGTTACAAAACCTCCGGAGGATTGCATGGAGTTGGTTCATCTGTAGTTAATGCTCTTTCTAGTTGGCTTGAAGTTGAAATCACACGTGATGGCAATATCTACAAACAACGATTTGAGAATGGCGGGAAACCTGTGACGACACTCAAGAAAATCGGCACAGCACCTAAGTCAAAATCAGGTACAAAGGTTACTTTCAAACCTGACGACACCATTTTCTCAACAACTGATTTTAAATTTAATACAATAGCAGAGCGATTAAATGAGTCTGCCTTTCTTTTGAAGAATGTAACTTTAACGTTAACAGACCAACGTCCTGACGAAGCAGAGCATGTCGAATTCCATTTTGAAAATGGTGTGAAAGATTTTGTTGAATATCTTAATGAAGATAAGGAAACTTTAACACCTGTCGTTTATATTGACGGTGAACAACAAGGATTCCAACTTGAAATTGCTCTTCAATATAACGATGGATTTTCAGATAACATCCTTTCATTTGTCAATAATGTTCGTACAAAAGATGGCGGAACGCATGAAACAGGCTTTAAGTCAGCTATTACAAAAGCTATGAATGACTATGCTCGCAAATCAGGTCTCCTTAAAGAGAAAGATAAAAATCTTGAGGGTGCTGATTACCGCGAAGGGCTTTCAGCTATTATTTCACTCCTAGTTCCGGAAGAACACCTGCAATTTGAAGGTCAGACTAAGGATAAACTAGGTTCACCGCTAGCCCGTCCAATTGTTGATGCACTTGTTTCTGAAAAATTGACCTATTTCCTCTTGGAAAATGGAGAAGTAGCTTCTAACCTTGTTCGTAAGGCTATAAAGGCGCGTGATGCCCGTGAGGCAGCTCGTAAAGCCCGTGACGAATCCCGAAATGGTAAGAAAAACAAGAAAGATAAGGGTCTTCTCTCAGGAAAACTGACTCCAGCTCAATCAAAAAATCCTAAGAAGAATGAACTTTATCTAGTCGAAGGGGACTCAGCCGGTGGTTCCGCAAAACAAGGCCGCGACCGCAAATTCCAAGCCATCTTACCATTGCGAGGTAAGGTCTTGAATACAGCTAAGGCTAAGATGTCTGACATCGTCAAAAATGAAGAAATCAATACCATGATTTACACTATTGGAGCTGGAGTGGGTGCTGATTTTAAAGTTGAAGATTCAAACTACGATAAAATCATTATCATGACCGATGCCGATACGGATGGAGCTCACATTCAAACCCTCCTATTGACTTTCTTCTATCGCTACATGCGCCCTTTAGTGGAAGCAGGACAAGTTTATATCGCTTTGCCACCATTATACAAAATGTCAAAAGGCAAAGGTGCTAAAGAAGTTGTAGAATATGCTTGGACAGACCAAGAACTTGAAGAACTTCGCAAGAAGTTCGGTAAAGGAGCCATGCTCCAACGCTACAAGGGACTTGGTGAAATGAATGCCGATCAGCTTTGGGAAACAACCATGAACCCAGAGACACGCACTCTTATTCGAGTAACCATTGACGACCTAGCTCGCGCAGAACGCCGCGTTAATGTTCTTATGGGTGACAAAGTCGAACCACGCCGCAAATGGATTGAAGACAATGTTAAGTTTACACTTGAGGAGAATACGGTGTTTTAACTGAGCACTTTTCATTGAAGCTAAGCTTCTAATGAAAAGACGCTTGTCGCTATAGCGAACAAGCTAGCTCACTTACTAGCTCGAAAACAAAATAATATCGATTTTGTTTTCGAACGTCGTAACCATCAGAAAGTTAAATTTTTTATTTCTAGCACGGTAAGTCCCATAATGTACTTACCTAAGCGCCTTACTAGCTCGAAAACAAAATAATATCGATTTTGTTTTCTCCCGTCGTAACCATCAGAAAGTTAAACTTTTTATTTCTAGCACGGTAAGTCCCATAATGTACTTACCTAAGCGCCCTACCAGCTCGAAAGCAAAATAATATCGATTTTGTTTTCGAACGTCGTAACCATCAGAAAGTTAAACTTTTTATTTCTAGCACGGTAAGTCCCATAATGTACTTACCTAAGCGCCCTACTAGCTCGAAAAAGAAATAATATCGATTTCGTTTCCTCCCGTCGTAACCCAAGGTAATATGATTACCCTTGTTTGTAGCTATGCTAGTAACCATCAGAAAGTTAAACTTTCAAAAAAGAATAAACAAAGAAGGATATTATGTCTAACGTTCAAAATATAACACTTGAAGACATTATGGGGGAGCGCTTTGGTCGCTACTCCAAATATATCATTCAGGAGCGTGCGCTTCCTGATATTCGTGACGGGTTAAAACCTGTTCAACGTCGTATTCTTTATTCTATGAATAAGGACGGTAATACATTTGAGAAAGGATTCCGTAAATCGGCTAAGTCGGTCGGTAATGTCATGGGTAATTTTCACCCACACGGGGATTCTTCTATTTACGATGCCATGGTCCGTATGTCTCAGGACTGGAAAAACCGAGAAACTCTGATTGAGATGCACGGTAATAATGGATCTATGGATGGTGACCCGGCCGCTGCTATGCGTTATACAGAGGCTCGTCTCTCTGAAATCGCTGGTTATCTGCTTCAAGATATTGAAAAAAATACAGTGCCATTTGCTTGGAACTTTGACGATACTGAAAAAGAACCTACTGTTTTACCTGCAGCCTTTCCAAACCTCTTGGTCAACGGTGCAACTGGGATTTCTGCAGGTTATGCCACTGATATTCCACCTCATAATTTAGCAGAGGTTATTGATGCTGTGGTCTATATGATTGACCATCCTTCGGCTAAATTGGACAAACTCATGGAATTCCTGCCTGGACCAGATTTTCCGACAGGGGCCATTATACAAGGTAAGGAAGAAATTCGCAAAGCTTACGAAACAGGAAAGGGGCGCGTGGTTGTTCGTTCCCGCACAGCTATTGAAAGCCTAAAAGGTGGCAAGAAGCAAATTGTTGCCACTGAGATTCCTTATGAAGTCAATAAGGCTGCCTTGGTTAAAAAGATTGACGACGTTCGTGTCAATAATAAGGTACCTGGAATTGCTGAAGTTCGTGATGAGTCTGACCGTGATGGACTCCGTATTGCCATCGAACTCAAGAAAGAGGCTGATGAGCAAACCATTTTGAACTACCTCTTCAAGTATACTGACTTGCAGGTGAATTACAATTTCAATATGGTTGCCATTGACAACTACACACCACGTCAAGTGGGCATCATTCCCATGTTGTCAAGTTACATTGCCCACCGTAAAGACATCATCGTTTCTCGTTCTAAGTTTGATAAGGAAAAGGCAGAAAAGAGACTTCACATTGTGGAGGGCTTGATTCGCGTCATTTCAATTCTTGATGAAGTCATTGCCCTTATCCGCGCTTCTGAAAATAAATCTGATGCTAAAGAAAACCTCAAAGTAAGCTATGATTTTTCTGAAGAACAAGCAGAAGCCATTGTAACCTTGCAACTTTATCGTTTGACAAATACTGATATTGTGACCTTGCAAGAAGAAGAAGCAGAGTTGCGCGACCGTATTGCAACCCTCAAAGCCATTATTGGCGACGAACGCACCATGTACAATGTTATGAAACGTGAGCTTCGTGAGGTCAAGAAAAAGTTCTCTAATCCACGTCTTAGTGAATTGCAGGCTGAAACACAGACAATCGAAATTGATACTGCAAGTTTGATTATCGAAGAAGATACCTTTGTCAGTGTCACACGAGGCGGTTACCTCAAACGTACAAGTCCAAGATCTTTCAATTCATCCACTATTGAAGAAGTTGGAAAGCGTGATGAGGACGAACTAGTATTTGTTACAGCTGCTAAGACAACTCAGCATTTGCTTATATTTACAACTCTCGGCAATGTTATCTATCGACCAGTTCATGAAATAACAGATATTCGCTGGAAAGATATTGGAGAACATTTGTCACAAACCATCACTAACTTTGCTAATGATGAGCAAGTCCTCTATGCTGAATTAGTGGATGATTTTGCTAGTCAAACTTATTTGGCGGCAACTAAATTTGGTCAAATCAAACGCTTTGAGCGTAAGGAATTTAGCCCTTGGCGTACTTACAAGTCTAAATCAGCAAAATATGCCAAGTTGAAGAGCGAAGCAGATTGTATCGTAACTGTTGTTCCGATTAACCTAGAAGATGTTATGGTGGTTACAGAAAATGGCTACGCTCTGCGATTTAACAGTGAAGAAGTACCTGTAGTGGGAGCCAAAGCAGCCGGAGTAAAAGCAATCAATCTTAAGAAAGATGACGTGGTTCGAGCAGTCTTTGTCGCTAATACTGAAAGCATGTACTTGTTGACGCAAAGAGGAAGCCTCAAGCGTATGTCGGTAGAGCAAATCCCAACTACAAGTCGTGCAAATCGAGGACTTCAAGTTTTGAGAGAGCTTAAATCGAAGCCACATCGCGTTTTTGCAGCAGGCAAGATTCATGCGTCAAATGAGACACAAAATCTTGATCTCTTTACAACTGCAGAAGTAACTGAGGAAACTGAAATCCTAGAAGTTACATCGACCACTGGTAAGGTATATGAGGTTATTTTAGAAGATTTAAGCCTATCTGAACGTACAAGTAATGGATCCTTTATTTCTGAGACAATCTCAGATGAGGGAGTATTTACAGCTAGAATTAAGTAAGAGAGCCTTAGCTCTTTTACTTTTTTAGATAAATTTTCAGAATTTTGTGAAAAGTACTTGAAAAACGCTGAAAAAAGCGTACAATAGAAAAAAACGAAGAAAGAGGAAGAAAGATGACAGTTGAGTTAGATTGGGAAAATTTAGGTTTTGCATATCGAAAATTACCATTCCGCTACATTTCGTATTACAAAGATGGTCAATGGGACGAAGGTGATTTAACGGAAGATTCAAAACTTCATATTTCAGAAAGTTCACCTGCTTTGCACTATGGACAACAAGGTTTTGAAGGTTTGAAAGCCTACCGTACAAAAGATGGTTCTGTACAATTGTTCCGTCCAGATATGAATGCGGAACGTTTGCAACGTACAGCTGACCGACTTTTGATGCCGCAAGTTCCAACAGAAAAGTTTATTGAAGCATGTAAACAAGTTGTTAAAGCAAATGATGATTTTGTCCCACCATATGGTACGGGAGCGACACTTTATCTTCGTCCATTGTTGATTGGTGTTGGAGATATTATTGGAGTGCATCCAGCAGAGGAGTATATCTTCACAGTGTTTGCGATGCCAGTTGGTAACTACTTCAAAGGTGGATTGGCTCCAACTAACTTCTTAATTCAGGATAAGTATGACCGTGCTGCACCACAAGGTACAGGAGCAGCTAAAGTTGGTGGGAACTATGCATCAAGCTTGTTGCCTGGTAACTATGCCAAGGATAAAGGATTCTCTGATGTTATTTATCTAGATCCAGCAACTCATACAAAAATTGAAGAAGTAGGATCAGCCAACTTCTTCGGTATCACAGCTGATAATGAATTTATCACACCATATAGCCCATCTATCTTACCATCTATTACAAAATACTCATTGCTTTATTTAGCAGAGAACCGTTTCAATATGAAAGCTATTGAAGGTGAAGTTAGGCTAGATGAACTGGATAAATTTGTTGAAGCAGGTGCATGTGGTACAGCGGCAGTCATTTCGCCTATTGGAGGGGTACAACATGGAGATGATTTTCATGTGTTCTACAGCGAAACTGAAGTTGGACCAGTGACGCGTAAACTTTATATCGAGTTGACAGGTATCCAATTTGGTGATATTGAAGCACCAGAAGGTTGGATTGTCAAAGTTGATTAAAAAATAGAAGCTTGCTCTTGCAAGCTTTTTTATTTTCGGTTAAAATGTAAAGAGTGAGGTGAAACATGAGTAAAAAAGATAAAAAAATTGAGATTCAACTTTCTGATAGCAAAGTTACAATTGGTAATGCTGCAGTAGAAGGTTACCATCTAATTATTGGTAAAAAAACTGTTGGAGAAATTGCAGAGCTTGACGGCAAATTTGCAGTTATTAAAAATGGAGAAGTTGACACATTTTTCAAAACAATGGATAAAGCAATTGAAAACATTATTGAAAATTACAACTTAAATCATTAAAAAGTAGTGAAAAAATACTTGCATACAATAAAAAACTATGATAGAATAGTTTTTGTTGTTACGGAAGGGTAGCGAAGAGGCTAAACGCGGCGGACTGTAAATCCGCTCCTTCGGGTTCGGGGGTTCGAATCCCTCCCCTTCCATATCTAAGATACTAAGGGCGTCAAAACTCACAGTAAAAATAGGAAGTTGGCAGAAAATCCTGATTTTTTAGACAACTTATCTTTTTACATAGCGTTTAGCCCAAGTTCATTTCAGAACATTATCTTAGCAAAAACATTGGGGTATAGCCAAGCGGTAAGGCAAGGGACTTTGACTCCCTCATGCGTTGGTTCGAATCCAGCTACCCCAGTCAAAGGTATCGAGCTTTTGCTTGACACCGTCAAAGATAAGAGTTGTTGTCGTTGCGGGTTACCTTGAGAAAATATATTGTTATCAAAAGCTAGCTTAAGCTAGCTTTTGTTGGAGGATTTTTTAGAATGAATGAATTTGAAGATTTGCTAAACAGTGTTAGCGAAGTAAACCCTGGTGATGTAGTCACTGCGGAAGTTTTAACAGTTGATAACGGTCAAGCAAACGTTGTTATCGAAGGCACTGGTGTTGAGGGAGTTCTTACACTTCGTGAATTGACTAACGATCGTAACGCTGACATCAATAAATTTGTTAAAGCTGGCGACACAGTTGAAGTACTTGTTCTTCGTCAAGTAGTAGGTAAAGATACTGACACAGTAACTTTCCTTGTATCTAAAAAACGCTTGGAAGCTCGCAAAGCATGGGATAAACTTGTTGGTCGTGAAGGCGAAGTTGTTACTGTTAAAGGTACTCGCGCTGTTAAAGGTGGTCTTTCAGTTGAGTTTGAAGGACTTCGTGGATTCATCCCAGCTTCAATGATCGATACTCGTTTCGTACGCAACACTGAAAAATTTGTTGGTCAAGAATTTGATGCTAAAATCAAAGAAGTTGACGCAGCAGAAAACCGCTTCATCCTTTCACGTCGTGAAGTTGTTGAAGAAACTGCAGCAGCAGCTCGTCAAGAAGTATTTGCTAAACTTGCTGAAGGTTCAGTTGTAACTGGTAAAGTTGCTCGCTTGACTAGCTTTGGTGCTTTCGTTGACCTTGGTGGTGTTGATGGACTTATCCACGTTACTGAATTGTCACATGAACGCAACGTTTCACCTAAATCAGTAGTTGCTGTTGGTGATGAAGTTGAAGTTAAAGTTCTTGCTATCGATGAAGAAGCAGGCCGTGTATCATTGTCACTTAAAGCTACAACACCTGGACCATGGGATGGCGTTGAACAAAAACTTGCTGCAGGCGATGTTGTTGAAGGTAAAGTTAAACGTTTGACTGACTTTGGTGCATTCGTTGAAGTATTGCCAGGTATCGATGGACTTGTTCACATCTCACAAATTTCACACAAACGTGTTGAAAATCCAAAAGATGTTCTTTCAGTTGGTCAAGAAGTAACTGTTAAAGTTCTTGAAGTTAACGCTGCTGACGAACGTGTGTCACTTTCTATCAAAGCTCTTGAAGAGCGTCCAGCACAAGCTGAAGGTGAAAACACTGAAAAACGTCAACCACGTCCACGTCGTCAAAAACGTGAAGTTAAACGTGATTACGAACTTCCAGAAACTCAAACTGGATTCTCAATGGCTGACTTGTTCGGTGATATTGAATTGTAATTAAAATGAAGACTTGCGAAAGCAGGTCTTTTATTTTTTATATGATATGGTATAATAATAGATGTTGTTTCTCAATAATACTCAAGTATAATTAAAATCATCTGAGGAAGTGTGATGAAGGCAGTACTAGTCCTAAGACAATTGACAAGTCGAAATTAACATCTATCATTTTGATTTTAAAAGAGTATAAACATTAATTGACAATCCATCCTTAGTGTAATGGATATCACGCAAGATTCCGGTTCTTGAAATGGGGGTTCGATTCCCTCAGGATGGATAGAAATATAGAAAAAAACCTTGATAAATAAGGTTTTTTTCTATATTTGTCCCAAATCTGCCCTAAAACTAGGTTTGATCAGTGAAACTAACAAAGTTATCTTCATATTTCTGAGATTAGAAATTAGGACATAAGGGTATGTTATCTAATTATTCTCTAAAAAATACAATATCTTAGCTTTAATATGAGTTTATTTTTGCTATAATAAGCACAAGGAGGTTTGTGATATGATTAAAGTGAAGAAAGTATTAGTACTGTTATTTTCAGTTTTCCTTTTGGCTTCGTGTAGTAGTAATAAAAGCTCAGAAAATGCTATAGATGAAGGAAAAATTGAATTAATAAAAGATGTTCAAGCTTCTGTCTCCGAAAATTTTTATTATCAACAATTATCAGATGTTGAGAAGGAAAATTATGCTCGCTTACGTCTTGCTTTTAATGATTTTAGTGATGAAGTTACTTTAAAGGAAGTTGATGATGAATCATTAGCAAAAATCTCTACTGCTTTTACAAATGATAATCCTGATGTCTTTTGGTTCAATGATTATACTTATCAGACTGACGGCAATGACCAATTGATTTTAGAGATTGAGACACCGGATGATGTTGAAGAAATATATCAATTGATTGAAGTTATGAGCGAACAAATACTAGCTGAAATGCCTACTGATAGCGACTATAGTCGTGTTAAATATCTTTATGAGTTTATCATCAATTATACAGATTATAATACTTTAGCATTAACTGACGATAGTGAACTGGATAAAGGGCAGGATATCAGAAGTGTCTTTATTGACCAATTATCTGTTTGCTCTGGTTATTCAAAAGCATTTCAATATTTAGCTAACAAAGCCGGAATCCCAACAACTTATATCGTTGGATTTGCTAGGTCGGATAAGACTGAGGAATCAGAGTTACCTCATGCTTGGAATACTGTTATCATTAATGGTCAAAGTTATAATGTTGATACTACTTGGGGGGATCCAATCTTCGAAGGTGAGATGTCTGAGGATATGTCAGATACGATCAATTATCATTTCCTCTGTGTACCTGATTATTTATTTAATAATAGTCATACGGCTTCAGATGATATTTTATTTCAAGATGGCAGTTCAATCGATGATGTCTGGACTTTACCAACATCCACTGATAATTCTTTGAACTACTATGAACAAGCTGGTTGCTTCTTTGAATCTTATCAAAGAGGTGAAATGGAATCATATGTTGAACAACTTTCACATTCTGAAAATCTTAAACAAATTGAGTTAGTATTTGAGAACCAAGAGTCTTATGATTTAGCCTTGAATGACTTACTTGAAGAAGGATTCTTTGGTGAATTAATTCAAAAATATATTCTTGGAGATATTGATTTTGAGTATAATTTCATATATGATGATGTCAATTACTATATTTGTATTAATATTCCCGGAAGATGATAGTCATTTAAGAATATAGATCAAACAAAAAAGAAATAGATAAAAAATTAATGCCCCAATGCTATTTTAGCTATCGAGGCATTTTTTAGTATTAAATTTAAAGTTATTGAATCTGATTTAATAAACTTTCTGCTGTGGTGCTTGGAAGTATGCGGACGCGATTTAATGAGAGGAGTCCATCAGCTGCTGAAGCTAGTCCCTCATTTGTTGTGACACCAAGCTTGTAATTCAAATTTTGAGTGATTTGAAGGGTATCATTAGAATACCGACCAGCAGGATAAGCAACTGCAATTGTTTCTTGATTTAACTCTGAGTCCAAATACTCTTTTGAAATTTCTAATTCATTATTTTGAGAATTGAGATCTGACATTTCAAGATCAGGGTGATTTACTGTGTGACCTTGAAAGGACATACCAGCTTCTTTCATTTCAATCATTTGATCAAGAGTCAAGCTGCCTGGGTTATTGACACTGCCTGTTATAACATTATTAGTTGCTTTAGCTTGATATTTTTTTAAAATTGGGAACGCGTGGTCATAGAAATCCCAGAGACTGTCGTCAAAGGTTAGCCAAATCACTTTATTGTTTCCATTAGGTAAGACGTTCTCGCTTAGGACTTGATAGGCTTCTTCAGGAGTGAGGAAGTAGTACCCTTCTTCTGAAAGTTTTTGAATATGGCTTTCAAATGTAGTTGGGTCAACAATCAGATTTGCGTTTGATATTTCCTCTGGTGCCATTTCATGGATAGCGTGGTACATTAAGATTGGAATATTTATTAGAGTTTCTTGCTTAATCCAATCAATAGGTAAATCAGCAGAATCAGGACTTTCTGAACTAATTTGATCACTAGTATTTGTTTCAGATTCCTTTTTAGACTTAGAAATTTTTGTGACGGATGCTTCAGTCTTATTTTCGCTAAAAGGATGACTCAATTTAAGTACTAAAATAAGTGACAGGGTCAAAGCGAGTAACACTAGTAATATAAAAATAATTTTAGGTGTTTTTTTCTTTCTTTTTCTTCTCTCTTGCATGTAAATCTCCTATTTTGTCGTTTTGAATATTCTTGAATCTAAGATAGTACTTCAAAAAAATGCTTACATTATGATTAATTGTATCATTTTTTTATTGAAACAACAGTTTAAAAGGCTAAATTTCAAACTTTTTCTTTTTAAAAGTTGCATTTTTCTGTAAATTCTGAATTATTTTTGTTATAATGGTTAAAATGTTTATTTTTTGAGAATAAGGAGACGTTATGACTGTAAATATTGGTTTATTAGGTTTCGGGACTGTAGCAAGTGGTATTCCTTTCCTCTTGCAGGAAAATGGTGAAAAAATTGTAGCTGCATCACGTAGTGACCTTGAAATTACCAAAGTATTAGTTAAGGATGATGAAGAAAAAAATCGTCTTCTTGCTGCTGGTAATGATTATAATTTTGTTACGGATGTTAATGAGATTCTTAATGATTCTGAGATTGATATTGTTGTAGAATTGATGGGACGTATTGAGCCTGCTCGTACATTTATTACAAGTGCTTTGGAAGCTGGGAAGCATGTTGTTTCTGCTAATAAGGATTTGATTGCAACACATGGTAAGGAATTGATTGCACTTGCCCAGGATAAAGGTGTCGCATTCTATTATGAAGCAGCAGTGGCTGGCGGTATTCCTATCTTACGTACTTTGGCAAACTCTTTGACGTCTGATAAAGTTACTCGTATTCTAGGTGTCTTGAACGGGACATCAAACTTCATGATGACTAAAATGGTTGATGAAGGATGGACTTACGATGCTGCACTTAAGACAGCTCAGGAGCTAGGTTATGCTGAAAGTGATCCAACAAATGACGTTGAGGGGATTGATGCAGCTTATAAAGCTGTTATCCTCAGTCAATTTGGTTTTGGGATGACGCTTGATTTTGCAGCTGTTTCTCATAAGGGAATCACAACTATTACTCCAGATGATGTAGCAGTTGCTCAAGAATTAGGCTATGTTATCAAGCTTGTTGGTGATGTCCGTGAGGTAGAGTCAGGTATTTCTGCTGAGGTAGCACCGACATTCCTTCCAAAAGGTCACCCTCTTGCAAGTGTCAATGGTGTTATGAATGCGGTCTTTGTTGAATCAATCGGTATCGGTGAGTCAATGTATTATGGACCAGGTGCTGGTCAAAAGCCAACAGCAACTTCAGTAGCAGCTGACATTGTGCGTATTGCTCGTCGTATCAACGATAAGAATGTTGGAAAACCATTTAACGAGTTTGCTCGTGAGACTAAGTTGGCAAACCCAGCAGATGTCTTTGCGAAATATTATTTTGCTATTGATGTTCCAGATAAAAAAGGTCAAATTCTTCGTTTAGCTGAAATTTTCAATGCTCAAAATATCTCTTTTGAACAAGTACTTCAGCAAAAAGCTAATGGTGAAGTAGCTCGTGTTGTTATTATTACACACGAACTCAGTCAAACACAACTTGAGGATGTAACAGCTGATTTGAATGCTGTCGCAGACTTTACAGTAGTTAATACATTTAAGGTACTTGGCGACTAAATTGTCAAGTAAAGATTAAAGAGAATGACAAAAGGTTAGAGGCTTTCAACTCACTTTTGGTACGATGAGTAGAATGATTATCAGATTGAGTTCCGCAAACCAAATGCTCATAAAAGTTAAGTAGAATGACTAGAATCTAATCTTAGTCGTTCTCTTTATTTGTAATAGTAGAGGATTATGATGAAAATAATTGTTCCTGCTACCTCTGCCAATGTTGGACCAGGATTCGACTCGGTAGGTGTAGCTTTGTCTAAGTATTTAGAAATCCAAGTTCTAGAACCTTCTGATTCTTGGCAGGTGGATCATGATTTAGGTGAAGAAATTCCAAGTGATGAAAGAAATCACCTGATTGCAACTGCACTACGTGTTAAGGGAGACCTTCAGCCTCATCATCTGAAAATGGTTTCAGATGTTCCCTTGGCCCGTGGTCTGGGTTCTTCAAGTTCAGTTATTGTTGCTGGAATTGAATTATCCAATCAACTTGGAAATTTAGAATTAACTGCTGATCAAAAATTAGATATAGCGACTGAAATTGAAGGACATCCTGATAATGTTGCACCGGCTATTTTTGGTAATCTTGTTATTTCATCTTATGTAGATGGCCATGTTAACAGCATCGTAGCTGATTTTCCTGAGACAGCTTTTGTTGCTTTCATTCCAAACTATGAACTCAAAACTAGCGACAGCCGTGGTGTGCTTCCCAGTGAGATGTCTTATAAAGAAGCAGTTGCAGCCTCTTCAATCGCTAATGTGGCAATCGCTGCGCTATTGACAGGGGACTTGGAAAAAGCAGGAAAAGCCATTCAAGGAGACCTCTTCCATGAGCGCTTCCGCCAAAAATTGGTCAAGGAATTCGCAGCAATCAAGGAAGTGGCCAACCAACATGGTGCTTACGCTACCTATCTCTCTGGTGCTGGACCAACAGTTATGGTTCTCATCAATCAAGAAAAGGAAGCTGACTTGGTTAAGAGTCTTGAGGACATGAATTTGGATGGTCAAGTTTGTCCACTAAGAGTAGACACTAAAGGAGTTGTCATTGAGAAGGACTAATCTGGGTATCTTACTAGGCTTATCTACCTACTTGTGCTGGGGATTTTTGTCTCTATTTTGGAAACTATTAGCAGGTGTCAATGCCTATAATACGCTTTCTTACCGTATTTTGTTTACCAGTCTAACCATGCTTGTTTACATGATCTTTTCTGGTCGCAGCAAGGTCTATAAAGAGGAACTGTCAAGCTTATTCAAAAATCCTAAAGCTGCCTTGAGCATGCTGTTTGCAAGTCTCCTAATTAGTATCAACTGGTTGGTTTATATCTACGCGGTTGGGCATGGTCAAGCGACAGAAGCAAGTCTGGGTTATTACATCATGCCTCTTGTTTCCGTTGGGTTATCTCTAATTTTTCTTAGGGAATCTTTGAACAATGCGGTGCGTTTAGCCATTCTGGTAGCTGGTATTGGTGTTCTCGTATTGGTTATCAATACAGGTAATCTGCCATTGGTTTCGCTGGCCTTAGCCTTGAGCTTTGGCCTTTATGGTCTGGTCAAAAAATCTGTCAGTTTATCAAGCGATGTGGCCATGTTAGTTGAGAGTCTAATCATTTTGCCTTTTGCTTTGATTTATCTTCTTTTCTTTGCTAAGGAAGGCATGCATGATTACAATAGTCTTGAGAATAGCTTACTTGTGCTTTCTGGCGCAGTTACAGCCATACCATTATTGTTCTTTGCTGAGGCTCTGAAAAGAGCACCACTTAACCTTATTGGTTTTATCCAGTACATCAATCCAACCATTCAATTGGCAATAGCAGTGCTGGTTTTTCAAGAAGGAATCACAGCTGGTGAGTTGAAAGGATTTATCTTTATTTGGTCAGCTATAGTGATTTTTGTTATCGGACAATTATTAGAAATGAGAAAAAGAAGCTCTTGATGCTAATCGAGAGCTTTTTGATGAGGAAGAAGGAATGCATAAGCAAACAGTTGTAGATGTGAAAAGTCTTGGGAGACGACTGATTTTTAAGAATCCCGTAAAGGAATTGATAGCAGATGACCTGCATCAAGTTCCTTTAGTTTTAGAAGAAGTAGAAGCCTTTCAAAAGCAAGGTTATTATGTGGTTGGTTACGTCTCCTACGAAGCGAGTAAAGCCTTTGAAAGCAAATTTAGTCTGCATTCTGAACGACTTTCTGGAGAGTATCTTGCCTACTTTACCGCTCACAAGTCAGCTGAGGAAGTGGACTTTATTGAAAGTTATGATGAAGTAGAGATGCCTAAGGCATGGGAAAATGAGACTAGTCAAGAAGAATATGAAAGAGCAATTGCTGAAATCCACTCAAATATCAGACAGGGAAATACCTATCAAGTTAACTATACCATTCAGTTGACGAGTAAAGTAACTGCTGACAGCTTTGCTATTTACAACCGCCTAGTGGTAGAGCAAGGGGCAGCCTATAATATTTTTGTAGAGCACGATGATTTTGCAGTTATTTCAGCTAGTCCCGAACTCTTTTTCCAAACGGAGGGGCAGACCTTGAGGACAAGGCCCATGAAGGGGACGACAGGTCGTGGCTTTAATCTGGCAGAAGATAGGGAAAAAAGAGATTGGTTGGCCAATGATGTTAAAAATCGTGCTGAAAACATGATGATTGTGGACCTTCTGCGCAATGATATGGGGCGTATTTCGGAAATTTCTAGCGTGCAGGTCACTAGCTTATGTGAGCTGGAACCCTATTCGACAGTTTGGCAGATGACTTCTACCATTGAGAGTCGCATCAAGGAAGATACGACTTTAGTTGATATTTTTCAAGCTCTCTTTCCTTGTGGATCTATTACAGGTGCTCCTAAAATCGCAACCATGGACATTATTAGCAGACTTGAACCCAAACCACGGGGCGTTTATTGTGGTACACTTGGCATCTGTCTGCCTAATGGCAATCGCATTTTTAATGTGGCCATAAGAAGTCTGCAAGTTTATAAAAATCAGGCTATATATGGTGTCGGCGGGGGCATTACTTGGGACAGCAATTGGCAGGATGAATACCAGGAGACTAAGCAAAAAAGTGCTGTTCTTTATCGAAAACAGCCTAGATTTGACCTTATCACGACCGCCAAAGTGACTAAGGGACACATTGATTTGCTTGACTATCATTTAGAGCGTCTCCAAGAATCTAGTGCCTATTTCTCTTATCCTTTTACTTTGGACAATAGCAGAGCTGAACTTGAGTCTTATCTCGAAAGTCTGAACAAGACCAAAGACTACCGCCTGAGACTATCACTGACTAAATCTGGTCATTTAGAATGCCATGCCTGTCTTTTAGAAGACCTGCCCCAGCCTCTTCTCAAGGCTCAAATCCACCAGCGCCAAGAATCAATAGAAGGACCATTTGTCTATTATAAGACGAGCTACCGTCCTCATTTGCCTAAGGCAGAGACAGAACAGATTTTTATTTCCAAGGAAGGCTACCTCCAGGAAACAACAATAGGAAACCTTGTTTTAGAAATAGGTGGAGAATTACGAACTCCTCCCCTATCTGTCGGCATCCTAGCTGGCATATATAGAAAACACCTATTGAAAACAGGTCAAGTCAAAGAAAGCCTCTTGACCAAAGAAGATTTGAAAAGAGCAGATGCTGTTTACGCTTGTAATGCAGTCAGAGGTCTCTATAAACTAGATATTTTATAAAAAACAGGCATAGGATTCTAGCTAAGTAGTTTCCTATGCTTGTTTTTTGGTTATAAATTTTTCTTATACCATGTCATAAATAAAATAGATTATCCGAGATGAAGACTTTCTTTTATAATATTTTTAAAGCTTGAAGGAGGTCTATGGTGCTAAATTGGGAATTTATTGAAAGAAGCTTACCTTTATATCAAGACGCATTCTTTATAACGCTAAAATTAGCATTTTTGGGTATTATTGGAGCAACAATCCTTGGTCTTCTTATTGCCATCATAAAAATCAAGAAGATTCCAATTTTGAGTCAGTTGAGTCAATTATATATTGAACTGTCACGGAATACGCCTCTATTGATTCAGCTCTACTTTCTCTACTTTGGACTCCCAAAAATTGGGATTATTCTTAGTTCAGAAGTCTGTGCTGTAAGTGGTTTGATATTCTTAGGTGGCTCTTATATGGCAGAATCCTTTCGTTCAGGTTTAGAAGCTGTTTCTAAAACCCAATACGAAATTGGATTGAGTATTGGCTTGAGCCCAATCAAAAACATGATCTATGTTATCTTACCTCAAGCTTTTGCGGTTGCCCTACCTTCATTTGCTGCAAATGTCATATTCTTGATTAAGGAGACTTCAGTCTTTTCGATTGTGGCTATTGCAGATTTAATGTATGTGGCCAAAGATTTGATTGGGATTTATTATGAAACAGATGAAGCACTCTTGCTGTTGGTTTTGTCATATCTGATTATTCTTTTGCCAGTATCAATAGTATTTACCGTAATTGAGAGGAGGTTACGTTATGCAGGATTCGGCAATTCAAGTCATCTTTCGGGGCAAGAATCTACTTAGACTTTTTCAAGGTCTCTGGGTAACGATTGAGCTGTCTATGATTGCTATTCTAATTTCCATTCTCTTAGGATTTGTATTTGGTATTCTGATGACTTCGAGGTTTAAATGGATAAGAGGCATTTGTCGATTCTATTTAGAGTTTATTCGTATTATGCCTCAATTAGTTTTACTCTTTATTGTTTATTTTGGCTTTGCTAGAACTTTTAATATCAATTTTTCAGGAGAGATGGCTGCTATCATAGTCTTTTCAATGTGGGGAACTGCTGAAATGGGTGACTTAGTTCGTGGAGCTTTGACTTCGTTACCAAGACACCAGATTGAGAGTGGCTTAGCCATTGGATTGAATCAAAAACAACTTTATTGGTATGTCATTTTTCCTCAGATTTTGCGACAGCTCATTCCTCAAGCAGTTAATCTTATGACACGGATGGTCAAGACAACCTCTCTAATAGTTTTGATTGGAGTTGTAGAAGTTGTAAAAGTAGGACAGCAAATCATTGAAGCTAATCGCCTAACGGTTCCAAGCTCTGCTATTTGGATATATGGTTTGATTTTCTTCATGTACTTTGCGGTTTGTTTTCCAATCTCAAGGTTATCAATCTATCTTGAGTCAAAATGGAAGGAGTAAGTTGTGGCAAAGAAAATTTTAGAAATTAATAATATCAATAAGTCATTTGGAACACACAAAATATTAGATGGCTTATCACTTGCTGTTGAAGAGGGAGAAGTTCTAGTCATTCTTGGTCCGTCAGGTTGTGGAAAATCAACTTTGCTTCGTTGTATCAATGGTCTGGAAACTTTTGAATCAGGAGAAATCACTTTGGAAGGTGAATCGGTCCTAGCAGATAAGAAGAACTTGCCTAAGTTACGACAAAAAATAGGTATGGTTTTTCAATCCTATGACTTATTTCCACATCTAAATGTCATGCAAAACTTGACCTTGGGTCCGGTCAAAGCTCAGGGGCGCCCAAAAGCTGACGTTGAAACGGAAGCAAGAGAGTTACTTAAGCGGGTAGGTTTAGCAGACAAAGAAGAACGGTTTGCTAGAGAGTTGTCAGGTGGGCAGAAACAGCGAGTGGCTATTATCAGAAGTCTCCTCTTGCATCCAGAAGTTATTTTATTTGATGAAGTGACGGCTTCCTTAGATCCTGAAATGGTCAGAGAAGTATTGGATTTGATTGGCGAGCTTGCTCATGAGGGACGTACAATGATTATTGTCACGCATGAGCTACAGTTTGCTAAAGCTATCGCTGATCGTGTTATTTTTCTGGAAAATGGAAAAATTATTGAAGAAAGTCAGGGAAAGGACTTCTTTGCTTCTCCTAAAACACAGAGAGCTAAAGATTTCCTAACCGTATTTGATTATTCAACGATAGGTTAATAGACTAAAAAAACATATCTATTACCCGTGGTGCTAGTTAATTTTGTATAACTTTTTAGTTAACAAAATAACCCATTTGGATTATACTGCAAGTGACTAAACAAACAGAGGTAATCCAAATGAGTCACTTACATTATACCCCTAAACA